>Ga0116152_10004319_pt1 | contig 11248 bp, 10 predicted proteins | sample AD_UKC119_MetaG_FD_89894 | JGI IMG/M metagenome (GOLD analysis project Ga0116152, IMG submission 89894) | Active sludge microbial communities of municipal wastewater-treating anaerobic digesters from Hong Kong - AD_UKC119_MetaG | ecosystem: Engineered > Bioreactor > Anaerobic > Digestate...
TGCCCGGACCTGGCTGGCGGGCACCCGCCCGTCGCTGATGTCGAGGAGTCCGTCGTTCGGATGGGCGCGGGGGCCGAGGTCCGCGCCGGCCAGGTGCGTTCCGTTCATGGCGACCACCGTGCGTGACGACCACCGTCGTCGACCCCGGCCGGCGGTGGCATGGGCCACGAACACGTGCCGGGAGATCAGGCCGTCACCGCGGTCGACGACCACCTCACCCAGGTCGATCGGCAGGCGCATCCCCGCCCCGGAGCGCAGGTCGGCCTCGGTGTGGCCCGGTGCGCCGAGCGCGGCGTGGAGGTCGCCTCCCAACAGGCCGACCTCGGTGACGGGGCGTCCGGCTGCCAGCCCGGCGGCGACCAGGTCGGCGAGCTCGCCGTCGCCGGCCGCGACGGGCGCGTCGGCTGCCAGCGGTCCGGGTGCTCCCCACGGCTCTCCCCGGCGGATCGTCACGACCCGCCGTCCGGGGACAGGACGGCCCCGCTCGTGTTGACGGTGCTTCCGGCCTCGACCACACCGCGGAACAGGCTGTCGGCGGCCCGGCGGCACACCGCCGCGGTCCGCGGGTCGGCGGCGACCTCGCCGAGCTGCCGCATCAGGTCGATCAGCTGCTTGGTGTTGCGGACGAAGTCGCCTCCGGTCAGGTCGTCGTCGAGCACTGCGGCGAGGGGTCGTCCGGCGGCCCAACGGTGGGCGGTGGCCGCGAAGCCCGCGTCGGGGGCGCGGGTCTCGGGGACCCGGGCGGCCCGCTCCCAACCGTTGAGGCGCGAGTGGATCTGCTCGAGCCGCTCGAAGCGACGCCGCAGCTCCGGACTCGGGTGCGTCGGAGGCGGCGGGGCGTCGGGGCTGCGGTGCTCGTAGGTGAAGCAGCTGACCATGGCGGCCATCGCCGGGGCGTCGAGGTCGGCGAGCAGGCCGTCGTCGAGCGCGAGCGAGATGAGCAGGTCGCACTCGTGGTAGATCCGCCGCAGGCGCTCCCCGGAGTCGGTGAGCGACCATCCGCTCGTGCGACCCGAGCGCGCCAGCACCTCGAGCACGGCGTCGAATCGGTTGACGAGCCCCGAACCACGCCGGGCGAGCCGACGACGTGCCACCTCGAGGTCGTGGGCGAGGCGGGCCCGTTCCCGGTGTCGGGCGACCACGGCGTCCCGGTCGTCGTCGTGGTGCAGGGGATGCGACTCGAGCGCAGCCCGCGCTGCCAGGTGTGCCTCGAGCACGGCGGGCTCGACGTCGTCGAGGTGGTCGTCGTGGCGTCGTCGTCCCTTGGCCGCCCTGCCCCGGGCGCCGCGCAGGTTGGTGCGCCGCAGGGCGGCCGCGGCGTCCCGTCGGTAGGCCGACCGTCCCGGCTCGAACGGCACCGGGAGGTCCACCCGGGCGATGGGCCACACCGGCGAGGCCAGGTCCCTGGCGGTGAGCTCGATGTCGGCCCCGTTGGCTGCCACCGTCCGCACCCGCACGGCCCCACCCTTGCGGAACGCCACGGACAGCACGAGCAGGGGCTGTTCCGGCCGACCCGGATCACGATGCGGCACCGACACGACGTCGCCGGGGCTCAGCGCCGCGAGCGAGGCGCCGATGCGCTCCCGTCGGTCCTGGGGCCGAGGGGTCGTGGCCGCCAGGGTGTCGAGGGCCGCGATGTAGTCGGCCACAGCTCGGTCGGCGTCGCCGTCGGGCGGGCCGCCGAGCAGGTCGAGCTCGGAGCGGATGTGGTCGAGCCGGGTCTGGAGCGTCACCGCGGCACGGTCGGCCTGGAACTGGGCGAAGGAGCGGGCGAGCACGGCGTGGGCGTCGTCGCGGTCGTAGCGGTGCACCAGGTTGGCCGCCATGTTGTAGGTGGGGCGGAACGCAGAGGTGAGCGGGAACTCCCGACTGGCGACGAGCCGTGCGATCTGGGCGAAGGTGACGAACGGCGACCACAGGACCACCGCGGTGCCCTGGTCGTCGATCCCCCGGCGGCCGGCGCGGCCGGTCAGCTGGGTGAACTGCGCCGGGGTCAGGAACTCGTGGGTGTCGCCGTTGTACTTGGTCAGCTTCTCGATCACCACCGACCGGGCCGGCATGTTGATGCCGAGGGCCAGGGTCTCGGTGGCGAAGACGACCTTGATCAGTCCCTCGTTGAAGCAGTCCTCGACGGCCTCCCGGAACGCCGGCACCATCCCGGCGTGGTGGGCGGCCACCCCCGCTTCGAGGGTGTCGAGCCACTGGTCGTAGTCGAGAGCGTCGAGATCGGAGTCGCTCAGCGTCGCGACACGCGCCTCGACCAGGGCCCGGATCCGGGAGCGTTCGGCGGCGTCGGTCAGGCGCAGCCCCGCGTCCCGGCAGTGCCGGGCCGCGTCGGTGCAGGCGGCCCGGCTGAAGATGAAGTAGATCGCCGGCAGGAGGCCCTCGTCGTCGAGGCGTTCGGCCACCTCGAGCCGGCGGGGCGTGCGGAAGCGACGGCCGCCCCGGGGCCGGCCACCCCGTGGCCGGCCGGACCCGCCTCGGTGGCGTCCGGCGCCGGAGCGCTCCGCGTCGAAGCGGTCGGCCTCGGGGTTGGGTCGGCCGTCGACGAGGACCGGGAGCAGGTGGTCGCGCTCCGCCGAGCGGTCGCCGACCATGTAGAGGTTGTCGAGTCGGATCGGCCGGACGTGCTCGATCACGGTGTCGGTGGGTCCGCGGAGGGCCTCGATCCACTCACCCAGCTCCGCCGCGTTGGACACCGTCGCGGACAGGCACACGAAGCGGACCGCCGCCGGGGTGTGGACCAGGACCTCCTCCCAGACCGGCCCCCGGTACGCGTCCTGGAGGAAGTGCACCTCGTCGAGCACGACCCACTGCAGGCCGTCCAGCGCCGGCGAACCGGCGTAGACCATGTTGCGCAGCACCTCGGTGGTCATGACCACCACCGGAGCGTCCGCGTTGACGGTGTGGTCGCCGGTGAGGAGGCCCACCCGGCCCGGGCCGAGCACGGCGACCAGATCCGCGTACTTCTGGTTGGACAGCGCCTTGATCGGGGCGGTGTAGAAGGCCTTTGCGCCAACGGCCAGAGCCCGGGCGACGGCGTGCTCACCGACGACGGTCTTGCCCGACCCGGTCGGGGCGGACACCAGGACGTTGCGTCCGGCGTCGATGCCCTCGATCGCCTCGCGCTGGAAGCGGTCGAGGGGGAAGTCGTGGGCGAAGGGATCGGTCAGGACCCGTCTCCGTCGGTCGTGTCGGGCTCGGTCGGGCCGGGCCCGGTCTCGGCCGCATCGGGCTCGGCCGTGGCGGCCTCGGCACGACGGGCGGCCCGGGCGGCCCGCCGCTCCTTCTCCGCCTCGGCCTCACGGCTGGCGGCCTTGCGCTTGCGGCGGTTCCAGAGACGCCCGATCACGATGCTGATCTCGTAGAAGAGGTACATCGGGATGGCCAGGGCGAACATCGAGATCGGATCGCCGCTCGGGGTGATCCCCGCGGCGATGATCGTGATCAGCACGATCGCCTGGCGTCGCCACGACGACAGCCGCTCAGGGGTGACGACGCCGATCATCTGAAGGGCGACGACCACCACCGGGAACTGGAACCCCACCCCGAACGCCAACATCATGAACAACGCCAGCTTGACGAAGTTCCCGATGCCCGAGCGGATCTCGACGTCGGGTCCGCCGATGCTGACCAGGAAGTTCACCGCCTGGGTGAGGGTCAGGTAGGCGGTGACGGCGCCGGCGACGAACAGCACCATGGCCGACACGGTGAAGGCCAGGGCGTAGCGCCGCTCCTTCTTGTAGAGGCCGGGGGCGATGAATCGCCACAGCTGCCACAGGATCACCGGCATCGCCAGGAAGAGCGCCCCGTAGCCGGCGATGCGCAGACGAAGCGTGAACGGGTCGAGCAGGTTGGTCTCGAGGAACTTGCAGCTGGCGTCGGGGTCGAGGTTGGTCAGCGCGTCGCAGTACGGCGCGTTGAGGACGTCGATCATCCACGGGTACAGGAACCACGCCGGGATGAGCATGGCCGCGACCGTGCCCACGCAGATGAGCAGGCGTCGACGCAGCTCGCGCAGGTGATCGCCCAGCGCCATCGAGGCGCCCTCTCGTTCGGCTCCCTTCAGGACGGCCACGGTCAGGCGGTCTCCCGCTCCCCGGTGTCGTCCCCGGAGCCGTCCCCGGTGGAAGCATCCTCAGCCGGGTCGGTCCCCGTCGGTTCGGCCGCAGCCCCCGATTCGGTCGCCGCGTCGATCGAGGCGCGTTCGCTCCGGGCCCGTTCGTCGGCCTCGGCCTCGAGCGCGTACTCGGCGAGCTTCTGGCGGGGTCGGGCCGCCAGGTCCCCGAGCTCGCGCAGCGGTTGCATGGCCGGATCGTCCATGACGCCCTGCACCTGCCCCTGGAGGCCCGAGGACATGGTCTTGAGCTTGGCGATCATCTTCCCGGCGCTCTTGGCCATCTCGGGGATGCGCTCGGGTCCGAGCACGACCAGGGCCAGGATCAGGATGACGAGCAGCTCACCGCCGCCGAAGTTCTGGATCATCGGCCCGGGTGGAACCGGGGCTCCGAGGCCCGTGACGACATGGTGCTCAGCGTACCGGTCGGGGCCGGGGTGTCGGCCACCGCCGTCCCGGCCCGCTCAGCGGTCGTTGATCGCGGTGAGGGTGGTGAACCAGTCCGGGGTGGAGAGCAGGTCGTGGAAGTCGAGCACGTCGTCGTGGGTGATCGGTGCGCCTCCGCGGCGCTCGGTCAGCTCGGCGGGCAGGTGCCACTCGGTGCTGTGCACCCCGGCGGCGAGGAGGACGTCGACGACGTGCTGCTCGGCGGGACGCACCTCGATCATGCGGCACACCGGACAGCGGAACAGGTACGTCGCCGACTCGTCGTCGCGGCACTGGCGGACCCGCAGGTCCCGGGAGCGGAGCTCCACGTCGCCGCAGTCGCTGCATGTCGCTCGGATGAGTGCCATCGTCGGGTGTCTCCTCGCTGAGGTGCTCCACATCTCTTCGGTCCGGACCCCGTTCAGGTTGAAAACTCCGGCTCAGGAATCTCGCGACCTGACCGATGGTCAGCGACGACGACGATCGGCCGGAGCGGGCTCCGGGCGTGCCACGATGGCCGCTGCATGGCCGAGCGACTCCCCTCCCTCGTGGACCCGCCGATCCTCTTCGCACACCGTGGGGCCCGCGCCCATGCCCCCGAGAACACCATCGAGGCGTTCACCCTCGCCCTGCGACTGGGCGCCACCGGCGTGGAGAGCGACGTGTGGGCGACCGCGGACGGCGCCGCGGTGCTGGACCACGACGGTCTGGTGCGACGGGGCCTGCGTCGCAGCGCCATCGGCGGCTTGCCCCGGGCCGATCTCCCTGAGGCCATCCCCACGCTCGACGAGATGTACGAGGCGATCGGATCCGACGTCCAGGTCTCACTCGACGTCAAGGACCCCGACGTGCTCGACGAGGTCCTGGCCGTCGCCCGCCGGGCCGGGGCCTCGGAGAACCTGTGGCTGTGCCACCCGGATCTCGACCTGCTGGCCGACTGGAAGCAGCGGTGCGGAGCGGTGCGCCTGGTGCACTCCACTCGGCTGGGGGCTCTCGGCGGGAAGCCGGAACCCCATGCGGCGCGGCTGCGCGAGCTCGGCATCGACGCGGTGAACCTCCACCACTCGGAGTGGTCCGGGGGGATGGTCGCCCTCTACCACCGCTTCCGGAGGGTGGCGTTCGGATGGGACGCCCAGCACGAGCGGGTGATCCGGTCGCTGCTGGGCACCGGCATCGACGGGGTGTTCTCCGATCACGTCGACCGCCTGGTCGACGTGGCCGGCGAGGGATCCGAACCCGGACCGACGTGGTGATCCCCGTCGACCCAGGACGCTAGAGAGACCCGATGCGCGCGGGTGGCCACATGCGCATGAACGCCCGACCCACGATCGTGTCCTCGGGAACGGGCCCGAAGACCCGGCTGTCGGCCGAGTCGCCGCGGTTGTCGCCCATCACCCAGACGTGGCCCTCGGGCACCGTCACCGGCTCATCCATGCCATCGGTGACGACCCCCTTCTGCAGGTACGGCTCCTCGAGCAGACGACCGTTGACGTAGACCTTGCCGTCGCGGGACTGCACAGTGTCGCCGGGCCGCCCGATCACCCGCTTGATCAGGTCCTTGGGGTCGTCGGGGCCGCCGGAGAGGGATGCGGGGCGGGTGAAGACGATGACATCGCCCCGGTTGACGTCGTGGAGGTCGTAGCTCAGCTTGTTGACCAGCACCCGGTCCCCCTTGACCAAGGTCATCTCCATGGATGGCGACGGGATCTCGAAGGCCTGGACCAGGAAGGTCTTCACCAGGAAGGCGACCAGGATGGCGCCGACGATGACCACCGCCCACTCGACCATGTTCCGGGTCGAGGAGCGTGTGCGGGTCCGTGCGGCGGGCCGGCCCGACGCTGCGGGCTGATCGACGGTCGGCTCGGACATCGATGGGAGGCTATCGGTGCTCAGCGGTACCGCCGCAGCACCCGTCGGGCCGCGGTGGCGCCCAGCGGTCGCAGGTCGTCGCCGGTGTCGACGTCGCGCGCTTCGACCGTGGGGCCGAGGCGCAGCAGCAACCGCTGCAGCCAGGGCTCGGCGGTGACCCGCAGCACGACCCGGATCCGGCCGTCGGCGTCGGTGGTCACCGATTCGGTCGGCACCGCGTCGACGATCCACTCGTCCTCGGCGCCGACGACCAGCGCCACCGGTCGGCCGTCGCTCAGGTCGAGCACGTCGGCCTGTTCGACGTTCGGGTGGTCGTCGACCGCGTCGCCGGTCGGCACCGCGGTGTCGATGCGGTCGACCCGGAACTCCCGGACCCCTCCGGCGCGGTGGCACCAGGCCCGCAGGTACCAGTGGCCGTCGCGGGCCGACAGGCGCAGCGGGTCCACCTCGCGCTCGGTGCGCTCGTCGCGTCCGAACGAGTAGTAGTCGATCCGCAGGCGCTGCCCGGCGTCGGTGGCTCGGCGCACGGCGTCGAGCACGTCGGGATCGGCGTCGCCGAGGCGTACGTCGACGGAGTCGTCGGCTCCGTCGCCGAGGACGGCGGCGAGCTTGGCCACGGCCCGTGCCAGCACCGGGTCCGGGTCGGGTCTGTCGAGCAGCGCTTGGCCTGCCGCGTACAGGACCAGGGCCTCGTCGGGGGTCAGCCGCAGCGGACGTCGGAAGTAGTCGCCGAGGTGGATCTGGATCCGCCCGTCGTCCTCGACGTAGGCGTCGACGCGGGCATCGGGGGTGAACGGGTGGATGCCGACCTCGTACATGAGCAGGTCGAGGTCGGCCCGCAGGTCCCGCTCGGTCATGCCGAAGCGGTCGCAGACCTGCTGGACGGTGGTTCCGGGCTCCTCGACGATCCACGGCAGGACCGACAGGATCCGCTCGACGCGCTCGGACGCGGTGGCGGGACTCATGACGACAGCCTCTCGAACCCGCCCAGCCAGTCGATGAGGTCGCGGCGGTGCCCGGGCGGGTCGAGCAGCTCGGCGTGGTCCAGGTGGGACAGCACGAAGCTGCGCAGGCCGGCGGGGTTGCGGACCTCGAGCTCGATCACGACCGATCCGTCGGGCTGGGTGGCGCTGACCGTCAGCTCGGGATCCTCGGCCAGGACCGAGGCGGCCACCGTGGGCTCGAGCAGTACGTGCGCGGTCTCGGCCGGTCCCGGGCCGAGCTCCCACGGCCGCAGGCGCACCCCGGGGAGGTCGTCGGGTGGGGTGAACGCACCGGCGTCGCCGGCGGTGACGGGACCCGCGACCCGGTCCAGTCGGAAGCTGCGGGTGGCGTCGCGGTCCAGGTCGTGGCCGCTCACGTACCACTGCCCCTGCTCGTACTGCAGCCGGTGGGGCTCGAGGTGCCGCTCGTCGCCGGAATAGCCGAACGTGATGACCGCGTGGTCGAGCACGGCAGCGAACACCACGGCCAGGGCGTCGGGTGCGTCGAGCGAGCCGACCGGTGCCGCTGCTGCTCCCCCGCCGGTCCCGCCGAGCTTGCGCAGTGCGTCCTCGACCTCGTCGACGGGGATGCCGACCAGCCGGACCGAGGTCGCCGCCAGGTGGAGGGCCGCCAGCTCCTCGGGGCTCAACCCCGGGTCGGCCAGCTCGTAGCGGTCCCGGCGGATCCGGTAGGCCGCCCGTGGTTGCTCGGTGTGGGCGACCATCACCGTCTCGACGGGGACCCCGGCCTGGCGCAACTCGTCCTTGTCGCGCTCGAAGGTCCGCCGGAACGTGTCGTCGGACTGCGACTCGTAGCCGGGGACCCGTTCGCGGATCTCCTCGGCGGTGAGCGGCACGCTGGAGGCCTGCAGTGCGGCGACGATGTTGAGGAGGCGGTCGACCTTGGCCACGGCGGGTCAGTGTACGGGCCGATCCGCGGATCGTGGCGTGACCGGGGCCGTGGCGCGATCGGCCACCAGGTCCGCGGCCAACGCACCCGCCGCGACCGCGGCGGCGAAGAAGATCGGGTCCTCGGACACGTCGCGACCCATCGTGGTCACCCGGAGTCCGGCGCTCCCCAGCAGGTCGGCCGGGTCGGGGGTGTCGCTGACGACGAGCGGCTGCACCCCCGTCAGCTCGGACAGCTCCTCGACCAGCTCCGACGGGGACGAGGCGACCCGGGGCGAGGTGCGGCTCAACCGGGCGACCGTCTCGGTGTGGTGCGACACGCCCCGGTGGCGTTCCCTGCCGTCGCCGGCCGATGCCCGGACGCACAGCACCGTGTCACCCCCCAGGGCGGCGGCGGTGTCGATCACCGACGCGGCCTCGATCGCGGTGGTGCCGAGGGCTGTGCCGGTGCCCACCACCCCCGGTCCCATCCCGACGATGACCACCTCGGCGCCGAGGGTGTGGACCGCCAACCCCAACGCCGAGGCCACCGTGACCGCCTCGAGGTCGCCGCCGAAGGCGTGGCCCGCGGTGACGGTGCCGATCAGCGTTCCGTCGGTGCGCAGCCGCGCCACCAGGTCCGACAGGGCGAGCGGCAGGGCGGCTCCGTCGGTCATGACGTACGCGACCCGGGTTCCGGGCCGACGCTCGGCCACGGCGAGCGCGACCAGCGGCACCTGGCTGTGAACGATGCAGGCCACGACCGGCACCCCGGCGATCGGGCGGTCGCACTCGGGATGCACGAGCTCGGAGGTGCCGACGTCGGCCTGCAGCGACGTGTAGCGCATCTTCATGACGTGGTCGGGGCCGGGGGCCACCAGCTCGCGGCGGGCCAGGTTCCAGTGCACCACGTGCCAGCCGCCGGTTCCCAGGCCGAGCTCGACCGCGGTCGTGTTCAGGACCACCTCGTCACCGACGGCGCACTCGCCGACCAGCTCGACCAGGGCGTAGGCCCGCGCCGGGCTCCCGTCGGCCATGGCGACCGCGACGCGCTGCAGGCCGGGGCGCGCCGAGAGCACCTCGGTGACCGTCGCGGTGCGGAACGTCGGCATCGGTGCGTGGGGTCAGAGCGATTCGATGAGGCGCTCGACCCGCTCGTCGTGGGCCTTGAACGGGTCCTTGCACAGCACGGTGCGCTGGGCCTGGTCGTTGAGCTTCAGGTGCACCCAGTCGACGGTGTAGTCGCGCTTGCGCTCCTTGGCGGTGCGGATGAACTCGCCCCGCAGCCTGGCCCGGGTGGTCTGCGGCGGGGTGTCGACCGCCTCCTCGATGTCGGCGTCGGTCACGATGCGCTCGACCCGACCCGCCCGCTGCAGCTTGTAGAACACCGAGCGGTTCCGGCTGATGTCGTGGTACTGCAGGTCGAGCAGCGCCACGCGCGGATGCGACAGCGGCAGGTCGTGGCGTTCCCGGAACGCCTCGATCAGGTTGTGCTTGGTCACCCAGTCGACCTCGCGGTCCAGGCTGAGTGGGTCGCGCTCCAGGCCGGTGACGACGTGCTCCCACATGTCGAGCGACTGCTTCTCCTCGGGGGACAGGTCGTGGTTGTCGGCGTAGCGCAGCGCTCGGTTCAGGTACTCGGTCTGGATCTCGAGCGCCGAGGCCTCGCGGCCGTTGGCCAGGCGGACACGGCGGGTGCAGGTGATGTCGTGGGAGATCTCGCGGATGGCGCGGATCGGGTTCTCGAGCGTCATGTCGCGCAGCACCACCGTCGGGTCCTCGAGCATGCGCAGCAGCAGTGCGGTGGCCCCCACCTTCAGGTAGGTGGCGTACTCGCTCATGTTGGAGTCGCCGACGATCACGTGCAGACGCCGGTACCGGTCGGAGTCCGCGTGGGGTTCGTCGCGGGTGTTGATGATCGGCCGGGACCTGGTGGTGGCCGAGCTGACGCCCTCCCAGATGTGCTCGGCGCGCTGCGCCATGGAGAACTGGGCGCCGCGGGCGGTCTGGAGGACCTTGCCGGCCCCGGCGTAGATCTGGCGGCTCACCAGGAACGGGATCAGGACCTCGGTGTAGTGGGTGAGGTCGTCGTGGCGGCTGGTCAGGTAGTTCTCGTGGCAGCCGTAGCTGTTGCCGGCCGAGTCGGTGTTGTTGCGGAACAGGTAGATGTCGCCGCGGATGCCCTCTTCGGCCAGGCGCTGCTCGGCGGACTCGAGGAGCTGCTCGAGGATCCGTTCGCCGGCCTTGTCGTGGGCGACCAGGTCGGCGAGGGAGTCGCACTCCGGGGTGGCGTACTCGGGGTGCGAACCGACGTCGAGGTAGAGCCGGGCGCCGTTGGCCAGGAAGACGTTGGAGGAGCGACCCCACGACACGACCCGTCGGAACAGGTAGCGGGCGACCTCGTCGGGGCTGAGACGACGTTGGCCGCGCAGGGTGCAGGTGACGCCGTACTCGTTCTCCAGGCCGTAGATCCGTCGGTCCATCGCCGGCTCAACCTACCCCGGGACCTCTGCGGATCGGCGCGCTCCCGGAACGGCGCGCGGGTTCAGGACGGCTCGATCAGCGGGGTGAGCTCGTCGTCCTCGATGCGCTGGAAGGTCCGGCGGCCGTTGCCCCGGGCCAGGACCGCGACCTCGAGCTCGGTGACCGGGATGGTCCGCTCGGGTCCTGCCAGAGCGGTCACCGCGGCGTTCACCGCCTGGGCGAGGGTCCCGCCCTCGACCCACGCCGAGCCCATCCGCTCGCCGATGGCCTCCGCCTCGCCGCCGAGGACCGCCCATCCGGTCTCGTCGATCAGGGTGCCGTCGTAGAGGATGTGGAACAGCTGGTCGCCGGCGGGGTCGTGACCGACCTCGGCGACCAGGATCTCGACCTCCATCGGCTTCATCTCATGGGTGAAGACCTGGCCGAGGATCTGGGCGTACTGGTTGGCCAGGCTGCGGGCGTCGACGTCCTCTCGGCTGAA
>Ga0116152_10004324_pt1 | contig 11239 bp, 3 predicted proteins | sample AD_UKC119_MetaG_FD_89894 | JGI IMG/M metagenome (GOLD analysis project Ga0116152, IMG submission 89894) | Active sludge microbial communities of municipal wastewater-treating anaerobic digesters from Hong Kong - AD_UKC119_MetaG | ecosystem: Engineered > Bioreactor > Anaerobic > Digestate...
ATGTAACTGTATTCAACAACGCATTCATCGCTAATAGGTACTAAAAATAATACCCACCAGGTAATAGAATATGTTCTTGTTCTAATAAAACTACACCCCCCCCCTGAAGGATCAGGCATTTCGTCACCAAGGGTTGAACTTGGCCCGGTAATACCAGTAACAGGCCAACCTGTGGTTGTGGGAGAATAGACAAGTCCTCCCAAATCTTCGATAAAGTCAGACATTTCCGGGTTATATCCCAGATTGTAAACAGTAGGTTCAGTGCATTCCAAAACAAAATCGGCCTCCGAGACTACATACACATTTTGTTTCAGTGGTGTCGCCTCATTATTGCTATCATCACTTGCAGTCCAGGTCACAGTGGTTTTACCCACAGGATAGGTATCATTAGCATTTGTAGTATTATTAAAATCATTTTCAAAAGAAAAATTACAGTTATCGGATATGATTGGCGTGGGAACACTAACAAAAGAGGAGGAACCAGAGGGAATCACAACAACAACAGCTGTATCACCAGCTTTTTCATATGACAACTGTGGGGCTGTAATATCAGTGCTCTGTACAGTAAAATTTGTTGTGGAAGTACAACCTGCCGGAGCTGAGGATGTACCTGTTGCAACATACTGGCCGACAGCAAGATTTGACAATTGTACCGGATTGGGATTGGCTGCAGTAAAGTTTATTAATTGATTATAGCCATTTGGTCCAGTAACGGATACTTCTACAGGTAAATTTCCACTATGACCGGTAACAGAAATGGTAACGACACCGTCAACTTCGTCCGGGCAAACAGGATCCTGGTCAATGTCGGCATTCACTTCGAAAGGATATACCAGTACCTGAATGGATGCAGATTTTGTACACCCGTGTTCATTTGTAACCGTTACGGAATAGGTTTGTGAACTGTTTGGTGAGACTGTAACAGAAGAAGTTGTTGAACCATCAGACCAAAGATAGGTTGCTGTTCCCGTGTTGGTTTCTGGGGAAATATAGGCCTCCAGGGTTGTATTGTCGTCCGGGCAAACGTTTATGGTACTTTGTGCAGTTCCATTAACCCGTATTTGAACTGAGGGAGTAGGATTTACCGTTACAACAACATCATCGGTATGCGGACAGTTGCCAAGTGCATCTGTTGTTGTCAGGGTATACGTTTTAGAAACCGGGACATTGGTAATCCCAGTAGGATTAACAACGGGAGAAGCAATGTCCGGATTGCTGAGCCAGTCGGCCGGAAACCATTGAAACCCCACGCCTCCAGAACCATTAAGGGTTGCAGAATTCCCATTACAGATAGTTTTATCACTGCCCGCATCAGCAAAGATATCAGAACCTTCATCAATAAAAATATCCGAAACGGTAATCGGTTCATTACAGTTTAGCAGGTATAATTCATCCCTGACCGTAACATTATAGTATCCGGAGGCAAGGCCATCAAAAGTATTTGATGATTGCCAGGGGCGGGTTTCAGCACCTGAAAGCATAAACTCAAAACCTCCGGAACCTCCGGAGGGATTAGCGATAATAACACCGTTCTCCTGACCGTCACAAACCACGTTATTTGCTGTTATATCAAGGCTTGTTAAATCCAGCACATCATACACCTGGAATCCTAATTCAATAGAAGTAGGGGTTGGGTCGCAGGGGCAACCGGTATAAAAAGTCATGGTAATAATATTATTTTGCGGATCCTCAGGCACACCATCAGCAATAGCATAGAAGAAAACAGTGTCTGCCTCAGCGCCGGCAGGGATAAAAACGGTATCAGGCAACAACGTATTATCCAACTGCAGAATATCGCTTCCATTTACTCCGGGAGGAGAATAATCTATCTTAACAGCGAGTTCCTGAGAATCATCACCGCCTGCCCGGCTTACCACAAAGTAATTTGTGGAAGTCTGACATCCCTCAAAAATGGCAGCTTCACCGATCTGTCCGTTGCTGCAAGAAGTAAGTTCAACATCATTCGATTGAAAACTATTGGCTTCCAGGAAAACCCAGGATTCCCATTGGTTGTCACCTACATCTCCCACAGCTAATTTTATATGGTATGTTGAACAGGGTACAGCAGCGAAGGTTGCAGTAAGCTTCACGGTACGCCCATCTGCTTCCAGGTTCTCGTATAAGGTATATGGAGGTAAGCCATAAACCTGATTAATACAATCACCAGAACCCGTAGAATAAATCCATGAACTCTGGTCTATATAATATTGTTCATTCTCACCATTACAATTTGTATTCAAAGAATAAAAATATGCACTATAATTAATTTCCTGAGAATAGACTTCAACGTTATCCAGTTCCCAGTAATAAAAATCTTCTGAATCATCCCCATATGTACGAAATCGCACTTTAATGTTATTACCACAATAAGGGGTTATATTAAAGGAATAAGAATCCTGATAATCACCGGAATTAACAAATGTATGTATTGTGTGCCAAACAGATCCATCATATATATCAATATCCATTTTCTCATTTTGAGTATTATGCCACCGTCTTGCATCTAATTTAAGATCAAATGATAAATATATTTCAGAGAAAATTGTACTGGTTAAAATATACTCACTTACTAACCCATAAGAATAATTATACCTCTTTGAAGGAGTTTTGTCATCAAATCTTGCTTTATTATTATCGCCATACCAATTCCCTGCACTTGGGTCATAAGACCAATCACTACCAATACCATCATTAAAATCTTCTTCAAAAATCACAGTTATAGCCATAACTTGATTACATCCATTCTCTATAGGATACTGACCATCATAATAATAACCAAACCATCCATCATCTCTGCCATCACCATGCACATTATTAATACTTACAGCATCTCCACTTGGTAAAAGAGCAACATTCTCATTAACATAATTATATCCATCATTATCCATACTGGTAACAAAAAACCCAAATACATCATTAAAATCAGAACATGCATATTCAGGATATTCTTCAGAGGCAAAAATATAATTAAAGGTAACTGTGTCTCCCGCCGGAACAAAGTCGAACTCCAATACAGCAGCATCTTGTACAGTCCCGGTAGCAATGCTTTGTAGTTGATCATCTCCACCCGTATTTACTTCAGTAGTAAAATTCGTCAACGTATTTGGCCCCTCTGCATCCGTAACATTGCCTGTCGACAACACAATACCCTCCTCAAAGGGAAAGTCTGCTGTTCCCCTATTAAAATACCCAATCTGCAGACTCTGATTACCACCAAAGGTCACATTACTGGCAGTAAGGCACCCGGTTACTAATACCTCCTGTACCAAATCCGATGCACTAAAATTATTATAGGGTGCATCATCATCGTGATCAACCCGTATTGAATTACCACTGGAATCCTTGGCTCCACGATTACCTGATTTCTTCTTAGTATCTCCCACACGCGGAACCTGCACTCCAAAAGGCGGAATAGTATCCTGCTTCTGCTGCATCACAGCACCGATTGTTATAGGAGGCATGTCTGTTTCTTCCAACATCATTTTACTCCCGGGTAGAATATCCAATGCCTTTAATAATGCCAGTGCTTCCAAATAACAAGTACTATCGCTGCCACTTCCCTTTTGCACAAACTCCAACAACTCCGAAACCGGAGTATCTTTATCAAAACAGCGAAGCGAGTCAGAGATAACTAATTCCTGGGCATTACAAATCCCTGATGAAATAATCAGAAAAACCACAATAAATGCGGATACAATTTTGAAGGACAAATACCTTACTGAGACTTTGGCTTTCATGGCAAGGGTGTTGGATTAGTGTTAATATTGCAAAAATATTATATGATAAATTTAACATATACAAAATCCATCAAATGTAATAATCAGCAATATTCCCATCAAAAATAAATAAATATTTGATATATAAAAATCCAAACCCTGTAATAAAAACCAGACAAATCTTAAATCAAATCTTATTCTGGCATTAATTCCCCAGCGTAATACCGTATTTCACAGCCAGATAACTCTCTACCCTGACACGCTCATTCGCAGTAAGATTCCGGTTGTAGAGAATCACCTCTGCAATGTTACCGTTAAACCATACTGCCCCCGGGCCGGCCTGATCGACACCAATACGTGTGTTTGCCGCCGGGGTTATGGCTGCGGTTTCAGTACGGCTATAGGATGGCTCCGCACCATCAAGATAAAGGGAAACATTACCACTGGCATCGCCCGCTTTAATCGCCGAAAGTATCCGTGTAGCACCCTGAGTCCAGGTATTAACAGCAGAGCGTGTTGTGGCTGTGCCATTCACCACATAAATCGCCTGGTTATTGTCGATGCCCACATAACTACTGGCACCAAACCCCACCACGGCGCCGCCTGAGGTAGGGGTTACAACAACAAACACCGAATTAGTACTTTCCAGCCCTTCCGTTGACAGATCAGAGACCATATAATCATCATTTCCGTCGAAAATCAAACCGGGGTTATAATTATTTTGATTATCTGCAGCTATACTATAAACCGGCTGTGCTGAAGCACCAGCCTGTTTAGCATCAAAATTTCGTACATAATCATCCCATAAACTCACCACATCGTCGTCCTGAGATGGAAGTTGACCCTTATATACACCTTCATTGGATTTAAACCACAAGGCAAGACCAGCCGAGACACCGCCGGGGAATGTTAAAGGATTTACAACAATTTCCTGAGTACATTCGCCAACATTGCCAGCCAAATCTGTTGCATACCAAGTAATGATTGTTAACCCAAGCGGATACGGATCGGAAATTGCCATTGCGCCATCGGAACGGGAAAATGTGTACTGAATATCATTGTTTGCCGAGCAATTATCTGTGGCAACAGGACTATCGGGCGAAAGCACGACTGAAGTAACCCCCGATACAGAAGTAGTGGTTCCCTGGGCACAAGTGATCTCAGGCGCCTGATAATCTTCAGAATAATAATATACCCGATCACATGATCTAGAAATTATAGTTGTCTTCTTTTCCCATTTTGCAGTATACGTTCTTGTTCGCTGAAACTCGCAGGGCCCTCCCGTAGCAGGATTTAAAATACTAATAACAGATTGAAGTACAAAACCTCCATTTGCACTGGTTTGTACCTGACTCATATCTTCAGTAAATTCATCTTCCTGCGGATTGTATCCCAAAGTAATATCAGAAGGACAAATAATTGAAAAGCTTGCATCAGTGTAAACTTCAACCTTTTGCGTTAAAGTCACCTCATTCCCATTACTATCTGTTGCTGTATAGGTAACAGTAGTTTCACCCACAGGGTAATCGCCGCTGGCATTAGTAGTTCCGGTATAGTCGTTATCAAATGTAGCACTACAATTGTCTGTAACAACAGGCTGCGGTACTGACACGTATGCTGTTGGGCCTGAAGCAACTACTACGATAACCAAAGTATCGCCTGCTTTATTGAATTGCAATTGCGGAGGGATATCATCCACTGCTTCAATAATAAAACTATCTGAAGCATCACAACCAATAGTAGTTGATGTTCCCGTAACTGAATAATTTCCCACACCAAGGTCAGACAATAGCTGTTGACCAGCCTCGTTAAATGTCATATTACCTGAATAACCCTGGTCACTTGAAATCGCTATGGTAACAGGATATATGCCTGCCGGACCGGAGACATTCACTGTAGCACCGGCGTCTGTATCTTCAGCACAATTAACATCGGTCACAGCATCCACAGTTACATAAATGGGAAGAACCTGAATACTGATCCCATCATTATCCGAACAGCCATACTCATTTTCTACTGTTACATCATACGATTGGGAACTATTGGGAGAAACATCTATTGCGTCAGTAGTTTCACCTGTTGACCAGGAGTAGATTAAGGATGACGTAATCGTATTAGCAGAAATAGTTGCTGCTAAGGTGGTTACATCGTCAGGACACACATTATAAGTATTCGCAGTATAGCCATCGGCGGTAATATTTACTGCCGGAGTTGGATTTACCGTAACAACAACCTCATCGGTTTCCGGACAACTTCCATCGGCATCTCTAACTGTTAAGGTATAAGTTTTTGTAATGGGAGAATTTGTAACACCCGTTGGAGTGACCACCGGAGAGGCTACATTTGTTGCTGACAACCAGTCGGACGGCGACCATTCAAACTGCGCACCGCCGCTACCATTTAGGGTGAAGGTTTGACCGAAACAAACCGTTTTATCCTGCCCGGCGTTAGCCACTATTGGTTCAGGTTCCTGAATTTGAATTCCTGTAACGACAACGGGAGGCTGACAATTAAGCTGGTAATTCGCATCCCGAACAGAAACGGTGTATGTTCCTTGTTCTAAACCAGCGAAGGTATTTGAGGGCTGCCAGCCACCGGCATCCAATTGGTATTCATAGGATCCTGAACCGCCTGAAGGATTTACAACAATAACCCCATTAGCCTGACCGGCGCACTCAACGTTAGATGCCAAAATATCGGGGAGATCAAGACCAACAGCATCATATATTTGTAAATCAAGACTTATAGAAGAGGGTGAAGGGTCGCAGGGGCAGCCCGTAAAAAATGTTAAAGTAAACTCTTCCGACTCTATTGGTTCAGTAATTCCATCATTAACAGCATAGTAAAAAAGCGTATCAGATTGTACACCAGGAGGTAAAATGATCTGATCAGGAAGGGGTGTACCATCCATCCGGACAATATCGGTACCATTCATTCCGGCAGGGCTATAACTCACATCAACCACCAGTTCCTGAGAATCATCAGCACCTGCACGGCTAACAATTAATGAATTATTGGCACATCCTTCGTACAGCTCTGTAGCAGTAAGCACGCCATTTCCATAGGCTGTAATTGCAACATCATTGGAAGAGAAAGAATTTGCTTCCAGAAATACTCCGGAATCATACTGACTGTCACCTTTATCATTAATTAGAATTCGGATATGGTAGGTTTCGCATGCTTGAACTGCAGCTGTTGCAGTTAATACAATTGTCGAACCGTCAAATTCGGTTCCCTGATAAATTTCGGAATAAAAACCGGAATTATTCACACCACCACAATTCCTTGGTCCTACAGTATTAATAGAGACAATCGTTCCATCGGTCAACTTTGCAATATTTTCTCCACCATTAGAATAGGGTCCGCTAATTCCGGGGCCACTTAATATAAATCCAAATTTATCATTATAACTTGAGCAGAAATACTCTTCATATTCATCCGAAGCAAAAACAAATCGAAACTCCACTATATCTCCGGCAGGGATAAAGTCAAACTCGAGAATTTGCTCATCATAAATAGAATTACTTGTACCATTTAGTCGTGTAAGGTCACTATCACTACCGGCATCATCAATATTAGTGGAGTAGGATCCAGAGGAATTCGGCCCGACCATATTGGCAACCTTTCCGGTAGCAATAATAATTCCACTATCCAGAGGGAAAAGAGATCCATTACCACTAAAGAAGCCAATACCATCCTCTTCATCCCCATCATATTCAATATTAAAAGCCTGCAAACAACCAGTAACCAGCACATCCGTTACTAATTCCTCAATGGTATACTTTGTTTTATCTACAGAAATTTCGGTTGCCTTAATACTTTTCCCTCGCCCAAAATTTTTCTTATCAATAAATTCACCCTGCCGAATTTCCTGCCAGGGCCGCAGCGTGTCAGGAATATTCTGCATTGAAATCCGAAGGCTGTCAATGCGATCAGGTTCTGTAACTGTATCGCCTGTAGCATTAACCATCATGGGGTTAGCAGGCATAATCCTTACGGTATCGGGAATAAAACCCGGTAGTTCCTGCGCCTGAATGCCAGAGAAAGACAATAAAAAACAAAAGATGACCATCGAAAATGCCATCTTTACTCTTTCTGCAACTTGAAAATTATACCCCTGCTTCATCTATTGGTAATGTTTAATTTTATAGATTTTACCTCATTCTGCACAAACTTAAACAATCAGCCTCCAATAATATAAATCCAACCATTTAACGATTTGCGCTCTTTCGTTAATTCCAACATATAATAATAGGTCCCATCGGGAACAAGTTGATTATGCTCATCTTTGCCGTCCCAACGATTGGACTGATTGTTATAATTTTTAATTACATTCACCTTGTCACCCCAGCGGTTATAAATCAAAACACGATTTTCAGGAAAACGGTCAATTCCCTGAATATGCCAGTAATCATTCACTCCATCTCCATTGGGTGACAATAATCGCGATATAACAAGATTATGGTCCTGTTCCGAATTCACAATACTGGAATCCGGGGTACTGGAAAAATCCGCCCTGTTTTTCAACGGATTGGCCAAAACTGCCGTAGTCAGAATAAATAATCCTGTGATTAAAATAATTAAATTAAACCTTGCCATTGCCATTGTAAAACGTCTTCTATCGACAACATCAAAATTAAAACAGCTTTACGCAGTATACAATAGTGATAAATACTAAAATTTAAAACAATTCACAGTTACCAACAAAACAACGACAACACACAAACTACTGATTTATTGATATTTAGATAAATATCCCCACTACGTAATAGTACGTAACGATACGACATTCCGAAAATGACTACGTAAAATGATGAAAAAAATTTCGAAACATTTACTGAAGTATCACTTTTTGTACGGAACGAAAATCAGTTCCTGAAAAGTGAATAAAATAGATCCCGGGATTCACGGAGGAGAGATCGATACTTCCGGTGGCAAAATCATGAGTTGAATGTGCATTCCGATTCAAAACAAGCGTTCCGGAAGTGTTGTAAAGGGAGATGGAATACATCGGGTCGGGAAGTGAAATCAGATCATAATACAAATTCCCGGATGTAGGATTTGGATACACCAAAGCGCTGAATTCATCCGTGTTGGCTTCGATAGCAGTAACTTTTACATGAATGGTAGCTTCAGTTTCACAGCCATAGGCATTGCCTGCAATTACCGTATAGGAATAAATACCCGGGGTTAAATTTTCAGTATGGATGGTTACAACAGGGCTGGTTTCATTACTATGAAGCCATAAGTAGGTTTCTACACCCGCAGCAGTGGCATCGAGCTGGAGGGATTTACCTGCACATACTACATAATCAACCTCTGTGTTGATGCTGTTGCTTCCGGCAAAACCTGCCAGGGTGAGCATCAGCATAATCAGAGTGAATATCGCAGTAAGTTTTTTCATTGTTGGAACTGTAAATAATCTGTTGTTGTGTTTCCCTATTGTCAACCGCTGTTCCAAAGCACAATGAAAGCACTAAAAATAAAAAAACATTATTTTAAATATCTGATATTCAAATTTTTATATTTTATTCTTTAAACCATGATATTTTTTGTAATGGGGTTTTCAGCAAATAACAGGGCATAAAAAAACACAGCTGTGCGAAAAACCACACAGCCATATTTCAACACATTACAAAATTGAGGTTACCGCGAATTGACTCTGATCTGAACTTCCGGAGGCCTTGAAAAATACACCGTTATAGAATCGGAAAAATCAGAGGCAGTTTTTTCGTTTAATACGGTAAGTGTCAGGGTAACATTCCCCTTCGCCAAATCGAGAGGCCCGGGGTAATAATGAGGTTTTAATACGTTGGGGTCATCAAAACCCCCATCGCCATTGGTAGTCCATGCCAGAAAAGTGTACCCGTCGGCAAGTGCATCAGGAACGGGTTGATCCTGAAGACAAACGGTAAAATCGTAACCGGCATTGGCATAAACCGCACGGTTTCCGGGAATAAAAATATCATCGAGCCAGGCTCCTTCATGGCTTCGGGTACTTACCGGCTGACTATATTTCCACTGAAGCGTGAATTCACCTGCGGTTAACGGATACTCAATCCATGTCCAATCCATTTTTTGATTCCACGTCATTACAGGGATCCCGTTCAGTGAAAAAACCAAAGCACAGGTATCACATTCAATCTCAGCCCAAAAACCCACAAAATCATCTTCCGTGAGTGTACAGGGTATTTCTAATACACATTCTTCTCCCGGATTTGTTACAGTAGTACGGGCACTATATTCTCCCCGGAAAGGATTTCCTTTCTCAACCGACCAGGCGGGATTTCCAAAAATAACAGGGCTTACTTTTTCTTTATCATAAAAATGTTCAAAATCTTCATCCGGTGGATGTACCGTAGAAAACGACCACACATCCCCTTTATGCGTAATGGCATCCTCCACCACGTCAATCCGCCAAAAATAGTTCGTACTATGATTCAACAAAAAATCAGGCTGCCAGAAAGGAGTAGTTACTTCCATCCCATCGACCAGATCCGACGGAGGATTATCGGTTCCCAGATAAAGCCTAAAAGAGGTTTGCCGGCCATTTTCTTTGCAACACCACGAAAATTCGGGTTGGACAGATACCATGTGTGCATGATGAACGGGAGTTGGTGCAGTTGCAGTTTCCGGAATCATTTTAGTATTCACCTTCGAGAGGTATGGAATCCGGTTAGGTGCCGTCACCACCAGGTCGTACGAACTGTTATCCTTCAGCAGTCCGGCAACTGGAATACCTGTTCCTTGTTGTCCGGCAACAGCGGAAGCAATCAGATTTCCGTTTTGTGAGAGGGTAGCAATAGCATAGCGGGCAATCGCTTTCACCGGAATAGATTCCTGAAGAGGTGAAACCGTAGTAGGGTGGAAAACTTCCAGCGCGGCCGGGTAAGTAGTACGTACTTCCAGCGACGGATCGCCGAAAAGCACCCAGGTATCGGTGATTTTATCCCCGGCCCAAAAATAGACTTCATTCATGCGGATACATCCGCCAACTGCCATCGCACCAAAGGCCGAGACAGCATATTCACCGGAGATCAACAAATCAGCCATCGCATCCTGTGCATGCATCGGAGGCACCCAGGCGATTGATCCTGACGACATAAAAGCTCCTGCAGCACCCACGGGATCTCCATTCAGGTTCGCCCGTAACCATCCTTCACCCAAACAGGTTCCTTCCGTAAAATCACCTGAATGACAAGCCACGGAAAAAACGACAGGCAACATCCCTGTGTTGGTTAGCAAAGGCATATCTTCCACACCCAGCCCCGAGGTAAACCAGCGATGCTGGTCGGCATGGCCGGAATAAAAAATTACTCCGGCGCCCTGATTAATATGGCCGGTTACTTCATCGGTAAGGACATCGCCGGGAAGGTCTTCTCCTCCCTGCGAACCATCGTAAGATTCGGGCATATACTGATAAGTTGAACTCAGCATCCGGGCCCGGATCGCACGAATGTGGTCATAATCATATTCATTGTTATGTCCCGGCCCACCCCGCGAAGCAATACCTAATGCATTAG
>Ga0116152_10004325_pt1 | contig 11239 bp, 8 predicted proteins | sample AD_UKC119_MetaG_FD_89894 | JGI IMG/M metagenome (GOLD analysis project Ga0116152, IMG submission 89894) | Active sludge microbial communities of municipal wastewater-treating anaerobic digesters from Hong Kong - AD_UKC119_MetaG | ecosystem: Engineered > Bioreactor > Anaerobic > Digestate...
CGGCCTGTTCCGGGATGACAGAGAGCGGACCCTTCCCTTTGCCGCAGCACTGGAGATGATCCACACCTATTCGCTGATCCATGATGACCTCCCCTGTATGGATAATGATGCCCTGAGACGGGGAAAACCCACAAACCATATGGTCTTTGGTGAGGCCAAAGCCATGCTCGCCGGAGATTCACTCCTGACCTTCGCCTTTGAACTCATGGCTTCGCGGTCGGATTTCGAACCGGCGGTGACACTCCGGGCTATTGCGCTTCTGGCCGGGGCTGCCGGATTCCGGGGAATGGCCGGCGGCCAGTTTGCCGATATCGATTCGGAGGGAAAAGAGATGACCCAGCCTCTGCTTGAATATATCCATACCCGCAAGACCGGGGAGATGATCAGGGCCTCCTGTCTCATGGGGGCTCTTCTGGCCTCTGCGCCTGATGATGAAAGAGAGGCTGTCAATGACTACGGAAAGTGGCTGGGACTGGCTTTTCAGATCCGCGATGATATCCTTGACCGGACCGGGACCGCTCAGCAGCTGGGCAAAAGCCCGGGGAAAGATGTGTCATCAGATAAGGCCACCTACCCCGCTCTTTTCGGGATGGAGACCTCGCTTCACCTTGCCCGGGAAGCGACACAGAAAGCCCTTGATGCTCTGAAGCCCCTGGGGGAGAAAGAACGGGCCGTATTGGAGGATGTGGCGGAAGTGCTCTGCCGCCGTGAATCATGACAGGACGTCCTCTTCCCGTGAACCGAAAAGAGATGGACGACCGGGGATGGGACATCTGTGATATGATCCTTGTGACAGGAGATGCTTATGTGGACCATCCCTCTTTCGGTGTGGCCCTCATCGGGCGTTATCTGGAGTCCCTGGGATACCGCGTGGGGGTCATCGCCCGTCCCAGGGTGAAAGGAGCCGGAGAACATGATCTCACTGGCCTTGGGCTTCCCCGTCTTTTCTGGGGGATCACAGGAGGAAATGTCGATTCCATGGTGACCCGTTACACCGCCGCCGGACGGCTTCGTCATGATGATGCCTACTCTCCCGGAGGGAGGGCCTTTGTCGAAAAGGACGGAGTGCGCCGTCCTGTCCGTCCGGACAGGGCTGCAGCGGCCTATGCCGCAGCTGTAAGGCAGGTCCACAAAGGGGCTGTGATCGTCCTGGGAGGCATCGAGGCCTCCATGCGCCGGCTCTCTCACTGGGATTTTATACAGTCAAAGATCCGGCATTCCGTTCTTGTGGATTCCAAGGCGGATATTCTTGTCTACGGGATGGGGGAGCGGGCTGTCAAAGAGATCGCCCGGAGGAGAGAGGCGGGCGAGCCCCTGGAGGGGATCCCCGGGACGGTCCTGCGGACGAACAAGCCCCCTCTCGGATCCTTCATCCGGCTTCCCTCCCATGAGAAACTGCTCTCTTCTCCCGCTCTGCTCCACCGTCAGGCTGATGACCTTCTCTCCCGCAAAGAGACGCTTCTTGTGGAACAGGACGGAGCCTGGTTTCTTCACCATGCCCCGCCGGCTGCCCCCCTCTCTTCGCAGGAGATGGATGCTCTCTATGACCTGCCGTTTACCCGCAGGCCGCATCCCGGATATCGGGAAGCCATCCCGGCCTGGGAGATGATCAAAGACTCTGTCACGGCTCACCGGGGCTGTGCAGGGGGCTGCCGTTTCTGCGGGATCACCTTTCACCAGGGCAGAGAGATCGTCTCCCGCTCGGAGGAGTCGATCCTCAAGGAAGTCCGGCGCATGAGCTCGGAAAAGGATTTCAGAGGCCATATCACAGACATCGGAGGGCCGTCGGCTGATATGTACGGAGCCCGGTGTCTGCGCGGGAGGAGGCCGTGCCGCCGTGAATCGTGCCTTTACCCCTCCCCCTGCCCCTTTTTCAGCAGTGATGTCCCCCGCTATCTCAAACTGTTGGGTCAAGTTTCTCAGCTGGTGAAAAAAGTCAGTATCGGAAGCGGTTTGCGCCTGGACCTCTCGCTTTCACGCGCCTCCTGGAGAAAAGTGATCATAGAACACTATCTTTCCGGATATTTGAATATCGCTCCGGAGCACGGCAGCGCCGCTGTCCTCCGGGCCATGGGGAAGTACTCTCCGGAGATCCTGGAAAGGACTCTTTCGGCCATCCGGAAGGAGTTTCCAGGGAAAGGCCTTTTCCGGATCAGGGCCTACTTCATTGCAGGCCATCCCGGGGAGACAGAGGAGGATAACCGGAAGACGTCCGACTTTATCAGAAAATACAGAATACGGGCCGAAGCGGTCCAGGTCTTCACCCCGCTCCCCATGACCCGGTCAGCGGCCTGCTACGCCTCAGGGAGAGACGGGCAGGGAAAGGCTCTTCCTGTCCCCCGCCCGGGGGATGCGGTGCGGTTCAAGAAAAGACTCCTCTTATCGGGGCCCGGAGAGAAAAATTGACATCGCTGAAAAGCCTTTTATACTAAGAGATCAGAAAGGAGGATTTCATGAAGCAAAAAAAAGCGAATCTTTACCTGATGATCACGGCGCCGGGAACATTGCTCTTCTCTCTGCTCAATCCCAGCCTGGCCATGGTCTTTATCGTCCCCTTTGTCTGGTATGCCGCCCGCCTCTTTCCCGGAAAGAAGGCCCGCTGGGGGATGGCCTATGCCCTTTCTGTTGCAGCGGGCGGTGCAGGTGTTGTGATCACTCTTGTGCGCGTGATCCTTTATAATATCGGTTCCTAAAAAAAGGAGGTAATCATGGGAGTCTTATTTACGCTGATTCTAGCCATCGTCTTTATTGTCCTCTATGTGAACCGCAAACGGAGCGGAGCAACAGATCCCCGGTTCCGGGGGATGCAGAATATCCTGCTCCTGGCTGCGGTCATCTTTACCATCCTCACCCTGAGCCACTTCTTTGTCATCATCGATGCCGGTGAAGTGGGTGTCCAGGTTCTTTTCGGAAAAGTCCGCGAGCGGACCCTCAAAGCGGGGATCAATGTGGTGAATCCCTTTGTCACCATTGTGAAATACCCCACGCGGATCCAGGAATACACCATGAGCATCGACATCGGTGAAGGGGTCCGCCGGGGGGACGACAGTGTCAAGGTCCGGACCCTGGACGGCCTTGAAGTAGGTGTGGATCTCACCGTCTGGTGGAAGATCGACCCGGAAAAGGTCAATAAAGTCTACGAGGACCTGGCCAAGAGCACCTATGAGCTGGAGATGAAGATCATCCGGCCGGCCATACGCACCACGGTCCGGGACACGGCGGCCATGTTCAAGATGGATTCTCTCTATACAGGAGAACGCAAGGACTTCACCAACAACATCAATGATACGCTGATCACCCTTCTGGGGCCCAAAAGCGTGGTGGTGGACAAGGTCCTGGTCCGGAACATCTCCCTTCCCAAACTGGTGGAGAACGCCATCGAAGAAAAGATGAAGGCCAAACAGCAGGAAGAAGCCATGGAGTATAAGAAGAACATCGCCAGCCGCGAAGCCGAGATCAAAGAGATCGAGGCCAAGGGCCTGGCCAATGCTCAGCGGATCATCAACAGCACACTCTCAGACAAGTATCTGCAGCATGAGGCGATCATGGCTTATGAAAAACTGGCCAACTCTGAAAACACGACGTTTGTCATCCTGCCCACATCCCCCACAGCCACGGGGATGCCCCTTATCCTGGGCAAATAATTTTTTTTTGCAGGGGGGTTCTCCCCCTGCAACACTTTCCACAATTATGCGTATAAGAAGATAAAGACTCCCTTCACATCTTGTCCATATCTGTTCAGCTCTGACTATGCCTTGTTATTTTGGATTATAGGCTAATATTGTTCTCTATGAACGATTTTATTTGCCTTTTATCCGAATTTTATTAATTTTTTCCTTGACACGCTTATTTTAGACTTTATCCTTTTAGGATAACAAGGAGGTTATGTATGGGAAAATGGAAAAGGTTGCTTGCATTGGCAAGCATGGTACTCATCTTGTTCACAGGGGGATACGCTTTGGACAAAGCCGACCTCTCCTCTGTGGAACGTTTCGAGGCCGGGGAAAACCTCACCCCCATCGTGATGCGGGGTGTCCTGGCCAGACCTTCAAAGACGGAAACGGATCCCGTTAAAGTCTTTTTGGGGTCTTTTGACAATGTTTTCCGTGTGGAGAACCTGCAGGAGAACGTCCGCCAGGAACGTGTCGTCATAGACGAAGCGGGTGTCCGTCATCTCCGTATGCAGCAGACCTATAACGGGCTTCCCGTGCACGGAGGCGAGTTCTACCTTCAGGTTGAGGGAGAGGCCGTCACCGGGTTTACCGGGACACTCCTCCCCGCGATCCAGGTGGATACGGTTCCCGCCCTTTCCGGTTCAGCGGTCGCAGAACTCGCCGCCAAAGCTGCTCCCGGCGAAGTGGAGAAGACCCTGGAACCCGAACTTCTCATCTACCCGGTGGGTAAAGAAGAGTATGTTCTGGCGTACAGGACCGTAAGCCTGGGAGAAGGCCTGGCCCAGGTCGCGTTTGTCGATGCTCACACCGGGAAGATCCTTCTCAGCTACAACGATATCCAGTCGGAATCGCGCAGCATGAACGCTTATTATGAAGGGTATGTCACCGTCTACACAACGACAGAAAGCGGAACGACCTACATGTACGATACCGACACCGGTGCCGATTACATCAGGGTCATGACAGCCAACAACGGGACCAGCCTTCCCGGGTCACTCATCACATTGAGTTCCAGCAGCACAAGGCTCTCCAAGGCGGCGCAGATGCTCTATGCCCTGGAGCGCTCCTACAACTTCTTCTACAGCAACTTTAACTACCGTTCCTATGACAATGGAGACGCTCCCCTGACAGCCACCATCGAATACAGTACAAATTATGCCAACGCCTACTGGTCTCCCTATGATGCCCAGTTCGTCTTCGGGGACGGCGACGGCTCGACCATGACCTATCTGGGAGCCATCGATGTGGTGGCGCATGAGTTCTCTCATGCGTTCTGTTCTTCAACAGCCGACCTGCAGTATTCCTATGAGTCCGGGGCCCTGAATGAGGCCAACTCCGATATCTTCGGAAGCCAGATCGACCCCGACCAGGATTGGGACATGGGCGAAGACGTCATGGTGGGCTCTCAGCCTCTCCGTGATATCGCCGATCCCCAGAACAGCTACGGTTATCCCCTTCCCAGGTATTACGCCGAACGGTACACCGGAAGCGATGACAACGGCGGTGTCCATATCAACATGTCCATCGGGACCAAGTTCTTTCAGCTTCTTGTCGATGGCGGAAGCTGGTACAACGGCAGCGAGACCGTGGCGGTCTCCGGGATCGGAAGAGACAAAGCCCTGGATATCTGGTACCGTTGTATGACGACAAAATTCACGACCACCACAAACTACTCCCAGGCCCGGGCCTATGCCATCGCAGCGGCCGAAGAGCTCTACGGCAGCGGTTGTGATGAAGCTGACCAGGTCATGAACGCCTGGGCGGCTGTGGGTGTGGGAGAGCCTGCGTCCGGGGGCGGCGGCGGCGGTGGAACCACCGGCGACACCTATGAACCCAACAACTCCACAGCAGACGCCACCAGCGTTAGCTCGGGACAGAGTTACGATTCTTATATCTACACGTCATCCGATGTGGATTACTACAAATTCGTGGCGACATCCGACGGGACCCTCAGCCTGAGCCTGGGGAACCTGCCCAAAGATTATGATATGTTTCTCTATAATGCTTCAGGGACGGAACTTGCCCGGGCTTATACCACAAATAACCCGGAGACCATCTCCAAGAGCATCACCAGCGGGACCTATTACATCAAAGTCAACGGTTATAACGGCGCCTACAGCACCACATCGGCGTACAGGCTCACCGTCTCCTTCACCGGCTCCGGCGGCGGCGGCGGGACAACAGACCCCTACGAGCCCAACGACACCTCATCCCAGGCTTACACGGTGAGTGCGGGGAACACGTATCACTCCTACATCTACAACTCATCTGACAAGGATTACTATAAGCTGGCTCTTTCCGAATCAGGGACACTGACCCTGACTTTGGGGAATCTGCCTAAAGATTATGACATGTTCCTCTATAATGCATCAGGGACAGAGCTGGCCCGGGCCTACACATCCAATAACCCCGAGACCATCACCTATGAAGCCGCAGCAGGGACCTATTACATCATGGTGAACGGTTATAACGGCGCCTACAGCACAAGCACCATGTACTCCCTGGCGGTGGCCTTTGCCGGAAGCGGCGGAGGGGGGACAGGAGAAGCCCAGTGGTACTATGAGACACTCTCTCCCGCTGTGGAGACCCCTCATAATTACGCGAACAACTGGACGAACTCCATCTATTACCAGAAGACCGGAGCGCAGCAGGTCGCGGTCCACTTCTCCACCTTTGAGTTTGAATCCAACTACGACTATGTCTACATCCTGGACAAAAACGGGACACAGCAGGCCTCCTACACAGGAACGAAAAGCGCCTTCTGGGCTGTCGTCGACGGAGACAAGATCACCGTGAAGACCGTAACGGACTACTCGGTGACCAAATACGGATATGTCATCGACCAGGTGGCCTACTACAGCGAAGGGCCTCTGAGCTTGACCGCGACACCGGCCGGCGATGACATCGTGGCAGCGGAATCGGTGGATTTCATCCCCGGAGCGCCCATCAAGGCCAAGACGGTGGAAAACTATCCTAATCCTTTCAACCCGGAAACGGATATCTACTTCCATGTCCCGGAAGCCGGCCGCATCAGCGTGAAGATCTTTGACAGGAACGGACGCGTGGTCAAAGAGCTCGTTGATGAAGACCTGGCTCCCGGCCAGTATCAGCGCCATTGGAACGGACGCGACAAAAACGGTAATGAATGCCCCAGCGGCATCTACTACTGTATGGTGACCGGGGAAGGGTTCAAGACCTTCCGAAAAATGATCATGCTGAAGTAGTCTTTTAAAAAGGCTCACGGCAGGGAGCGCGGTCTGCGCTCCCTGCTTTCTTGATTCCCTGATGAAAAAAAGATATACTCTCAAAAAAGGGAGGCTGTGATGGTGACGACGACCTATGTCAACGGACATGTGTTCACAGGGGAGGGGTTTACCCGGACCTTTACCGTGAGCGGAGGGCGTTTTGCCGCTCCCGGGACGGGGGAAAAGCAGGTGGACCTCAACGGGGCGACGGTTGTTCCCGGGTTCATCGATTCCCATACTCATATCCTCCCGGCGGGCCTATACGCCCTGGGGGCCGACCTTTCAGGAGCCTCCTCTCTGGACGAGGTCTTTTCAGTGATCAGGAGCGCCCTGGACTCTCCCCGGACAGAACAGCCCTTTGCCTGTGTCTTTGACGAGACACAGCTTCGGGAAAACAGGTTTCCCACTCTTGAGGAGCTGGATGCCGTCACCGGCGATACGCCGTTCTACATCACCCGGATCGACCTTCACTCCATGATGGTCAATTCGGCATTTCTGAAAAAGTATGATATCAGGGGAGGCTCCCCTCTCATCAGGGCCAGGGCGTATGACGCCATGGTGAAAAGACTCGGGAAAGACATCTCGTTCGAAGAAAAGAGACGGGGACTTCGGGAAATGGAAAAGAAGGCCTTCCGGGCAGGGGTGACGGCCCTCCACAGTATGGAGGGCGTGGAGGATGATTTTGAGAACATCGACGCTCTTCTTGAACTGCAGGGGCAGACGCCTCTTGACATCCTCCTCTACCCCCAGGTCATGGACCTCGACGGAGTCTTGAAACGAAACCTTCCGCGTATCGGGGGATGTATCCTCATCGACGGGTCACTGGGATCCCGGACAGCAGCGATCTCCTCCTCTTATGCCGATGCCCCGGGGGAGTCCGGACGGCTCTATCTTGATGATGAGACACTCTTTTCATTTATGCGACGGGCCCATGACGCGGGCCTGCAGATGAGTTTTCATGCCATCGGGGACAGGGCGGTGCATCAGCTTGTCCGGGGATATTCCCTTCTCGGGCGTGATGCACGGAAGAGACACCGCATCGAACATGCCATCCTGGTGGACGAGAAAGATTTCGACACCATGGCTGAACTCGGCCTGTGGCTTGATTTTCAGCCCATGTTCCATGAGTACTGGGGAAAACCTGGGGGGCTTTACGAGCAGAGGCTGGGGAAAACGCGGGCAGGCGGGATCAACAGGATCAAAACCGCTGCAAAGAAGGGGATCCCCTTTGCCCTGGGATCCGATTGTAATGTCACTCCTCTGGACCCTTTAGGAGGGATCGCAGCAGCCGTAGGCCATCCTGTCCCGGACGAACGGCTTTCCGTGGAAGAGGCGGTGCGCGGGTTCACCCTTTATGCTGCACAGATCGGACACACCGAAGGGCGCCTTGGATCCATTGCACCGGGGAAAAGAGCTGATTTTGTCCTCTTAAGCGATAATATTTTTACACAGGAAAATATCAGAAACATCACTGTCCGGGCGACATTCATCGCCGGAGAGTGCGTCTTTCGTGCCCAGGGTCAGGAAGAGATGGTCTGAGCCATGCGTTTCAGTTGAAGAAGGCCCCTGGTAAAGGACGAGTCGTCCATATTCATGTAGGCCAGCCTGAAAAAAGAGCGGTTGCCCGGAGAAGGTGAAAAAAAGCGTCCTTCTGTCCAGGGCGGATCTGCAACGTCCAACGCCGTCTCCCGGCGGACCCAAAACCAGAACCCGAAAGAACTCTCCTGAACAGAAAAGAGAGGAATGCTCTTCAGAAGGTTTCTGAGTTTCTCCCGCCGTCTCTCATGAACAGGGCGGATGCTGTCCACAAAGGCCTGGAAATGGCCGTCTCTGATGAACCGCGCTGTCACGCGCTGCAGAAGCCCCGAAGTGGAGATATCCGTGAGGGATTTGGCGGTCATCATGGCATGAAAGAAGGGCGGGGGCGGGACGAGGATCCCCAGCCGGTTCCCGGAAACAGTGGATTTGGCAAGGGACTTGATGTAAAAGGTCCGTTCAGGGGCCAGGTCCAGGAAGCGGGGAGAGGGATCCGGGAAAAACTCAGAGAGGGAGTCGTCCTCAATGAGGTAGAGGTCCATTTCCCTGGCAACAGCGCAGAGGTCCCGTTTTGCCTGCGGCGTATAGCGGTAGCCCGTGGGATTATGGACGGAAGGAATGGTATAGAGAAGACGGGCCCCGGTGCGGAGTGCTGTCTTTCTCACCAGATGCGGGTCCGGGCCTTCCGGGGTCATGGGGACAAAACTCCCGGGCATGAAGAGGGCCGCCGCTCCGGGATAGCTGGGGTCTTCGAAAATGATCCGGGAGGGGTCCCTGATATCAAGGACAGAGCGGGTGATGTCCAGTCCCTGCTGGGCTCCGGAGACGATGAGAAGCCTCTCCTGAGGAAGAGAATAGAAGCGGCTCAGCGTTTCGATGAGAGCCGGGTCTCCCGGGAGTGGAGGCTGTTCAAGACAGGCGGCTCCGTCGCGTCGGAAGAGGTCCTGAAGAAGAGCAGAAAACGTCTCGTGGGGAAAGAAGGAATGAGAGATATAAGCAGACTGGAAAAGGGCCCCTGAGGCGGGGAGGGCCGCGGTGCGCGGCACAAAACTCCCCCGTCCCACAATACTGGTGATCACCCCCTCTTTCTGAAGGGTATCATAGGCTTTTTGCGCCGTCGCCTTATTGCATCTGAATTCAGCGGCGGCCTCTCTCACCGTGGGAAGGCGCTCCCCCGGCCGGTAAACTCCGTCCCGGATCCTCTCCGAGATCACAGCGGCGATCTCCCTGTAACCCAAAAAACCTCCTTGACAATATAGGACAATGTGTTTATTGTCCTACTACATTGAGCCTTGTGTGGCTCTTCACCAAGTATAGCAGGATGCTGAAAAAAGAAAAGGAGGGTTTATGAAAGAACAGGACGGGATCAACAGGGATTTTGCCGGGATGTTCAAAGGGGGGGTCATCATGGATGTGACCACTCCTGAAGAAGCCAGGATAGCTGAAGGGTCAGGGGCTTGTGCTGTCATGGCCCTGGAGCGGGTTCCGGCGGATATCCGGGCGGAGGGAGGGGTGGCGCGCATGAGCGACCCGGCTATGATCGAGGCGATCATGAAAGCCGTGACCATCCCTGTCATGGCCAAGGTCCGGATCGGCCATTTTGCAGAAAGCCTGATCCTTGAAGCGCTGGGTGTGGATTTTATCGATGAAAGCGAAGTCCTGACGGCCGCCGATGAAGAGTTTCACATCGATAAGAAGGCTTTTCGTATTCCTTTCGTCTGCGGGGCAAGAAATCTCGGAGAGGCTCTCCGCCGGATCCAGGAGGGAGCGTCGATGATCAGGACAAAAGGAGAGGCGGGGACAGGGAATATCGTTGAAGCGGTCCGTCATATGCGCGCTGTCACCTCTGAGATCGCCCGCCTTTCAGGGGCCGATGATTCTGAGCGCCTGAAAAAGGCCAGGGAGTACGGGGTCTCTTTGGAGCTGGTGGAAGAGACAGCTCTTCTCAAGCGGTTTCCCGTGGTCAATTTTGCCGCAGGGGGTATTGCCACACCTGCGGACGCGGCTTTGATGATGCTTCTGGGAGCCGACGGTGTCTTTGTGGGGTCGGGGATCTTCAAATCCGAAGACCCGGCGAAAAGAGCTGAAGCCATTGTCCATGCCGTGGTCTACCACCGCGACCCTGTCCGTCTCCTGGACTCATCAAAGGATCTGGGAGCTCCCATGAAAGGGATGGGAACCGTCATGGAGAAGATCAGCGGACGGGGAAATCCGTGATCATCGGGGTGGCCTCTTTTCAGGGCGCTTGCAGCGAGCATATCCCCCACCTGCGTCAACGGGGGTGGCGGGAACGCCTTGTGGTGACAGGAGAGGACCTTGAGGGGCTGGACGGCTTGATCTTCCCCGGTGGGGAGAGTACAGTGATGAGACGGTTTTTCACCCGGCCCTCTTTTCAGACGGCCTTGTCTGCATGGAGAAAAAGGGGGCGCCCGGTGTGGGGGATCTGCGCCGGAGCTCTTCTCCTGGCCAGGGAAGTGGACGGGAGAGAAAATCCCCGGGGGCTGGTGGATGCTTCTCTGGAGCGGAATGCCTACGGCCGCCACAGGGAGAGCGGATACCGCGAGATCCTTTATGAGAACGGGACTCCCGTTCACGGGCTCTTCATCAGGGCCCCCCGGATCTCTTCCACCGGGCGGGACGTCTGCATCCTGGCCAGGTCAAGCGGCGATCCTGTGGTGGTCCGCCAGGGGAGTGTGTGGCTCACCACCTGGCATCCGGAGCTGGCTGAACAGTCGCCTCTTTACGACATGATCTTCAGCTGAAAACGCCCCCGGCTTGACAAAA
>Ga0116152_10004326_pt1 | contig 11238 bp, 9 predicted proteins | sample AD_UKC119_MetaG_FD_89894 | JGI IMG/M metagenome (GOLD analysis project Ga0116152, IMG submission 89894) | Active sludge microbial communities of municipal wastewater-treating anaerobic digesters from Hong Kong - AD_UKC119_MetaG | ecosystem: Engineered > Bioreactor > Anaerobic > Digestate...
ACGGATCACCTGACTGGCATACGAGCGAAACTCCGGTTGTAAGGCTTCCCCGAAAGCTACTGCCTTGGCAGCGATAACATGCTCAAGAGGACCTCCCTGCATCCCGGGAAACACCCCGGAATTAAGGACCGCATTCATCTTTATCGGTTTCCCTTTGGTGGTTGTTCTACCCCATGGGTTATCAAAATTCTCGCCCATCAGGATCAGTCCGCCCCGAGGACCACGCAAGGTCTTATGCGTGGTGGTGCTCACGATGTGGCAATGGGGCATTGGATCGTTTAAGAGCTTTGCGGCGATCAACCCGGCCGGGTGAGCTATGTCTGCCAGCAGCAATGCACCTACTTCATCGGCGATAGCACGGAATGAGGCATAATCCCAATCCCGGGCATAAGCAGAAGCTCCGCAAACGATCAACTTTGGTTGTTCTTTTAGGGCAATAGCACGAACCTTATTCATGTCGATCCGGCCGGTAGCCTTCTCAACACCGTAGAATACCGGGCGATAAACCTTACCGCTGTAATTCACCGGTGAACCATGGGACAGGTGACCTCCATGGGACAAATCAAACCCAAGGATGGTATCTCCGGGCTGTAAGACCGCAAGAAATACAGCGGCATTCGCCTGAGCACCCGAATGTGGCTGGACATTCGCATAAACGGCGCCAAACAACTCCTTGGCCCGCTCAATGGCAATATCTTCGATCTGATCGACCACTTCACAGCCGCCGTAGTAGCGCTTCCCGGGGTAGCCTTCCGCATATTTATTGGTCAGGCAAGTACCCATGGCCTGCATGACCTGCACGCTGGTAAAGTTTTCGGAAGCGATGAGCTCTACGCCCTCCTGCTGCCGCTGCAGCTCCTGGTTGATCAGATTGAAGATGGTCGTGTCCACTGATTTTAGCTATTTGATCGGCAAAAATAGGTTTGACCTGTGAATAAACCAATGAATGGCCCGACAAATACCTGTCCAGCCGGTGGACAAATCCATTCAGATGCGGGGGTGGCAGATGTAGTACCTGGTCAACTCATGGGGCGTATGGCTAAATCCGGCGACCTTGGAGAAGGTTTCTATTTCGCCCGACTTTTTCAGAATCAGGATTTCGTCGTCCCCTTCGCGGTAGGGTGTATTGGTTTCGGAGCCTTCGATTACTAATTTAACAAAGCGATCATCGCCAAAATAGCGGACGATATCCTGCTTTAAACGATCTGCCATTCCGGATTCCATCGGCTCAAATGCGGTGATAACTTTAAAGAGTTTGCGCTCGAGGAGCCCGGTTGCCAGATAACTTAGCAGTGGGTTGTGCTGGTGGCGGACCGTCTTCTTTAACAGTCCCACAATGTCGTAGTCATCAAAAGTGGTTAACTGGTCCATAAAGGTGCGATTGTCCGGCTGATCCTGGAAAATCAGTGGATTCGAATCTCCGGACCATTGCCGGATGGCCTCACTGGCACGCGCTTCCGTAATGAACAAGCGCAGCATCTGTTCGGCGGCGATCACCGTCTTGTGCAGATAAACCTGCCAGTACATGATCTTGCGGGCAATGAGAAATTTTTCGATGGAGTATATTCCCTTTTCTTCCACCACCAGCCTGTCATCCCGCACATCGAGCATTTTGATGATCCGGTCGTAGCCGATAATCCCTTCAGCGACGCCGGTAAAATAACTGTCGCGGTTGAGGTAATCCATCCGGTCCATATCCAGTTGTCCCGAAACCAACTGGTGCAAAAATCGGTTAGGATATTGTCCGGTGAAGATTCGGATGGCCATATCAAGGGCTCCGTTGTATTTTTCATTTAAGTGATGAAAAATGCGCAATGAAATAGCCTCATGGGGCTGATTGGTGAAGATCCCTTCCAAAGCATGGGAAAAGGGGGCATGTCCGATATCATGCAGGAGGATGGCGATGCAAACCGCTTCGGCTTCGTCGTGGCTGACTGAGACGCCTTTCTGGCGCAATACTTGTATGGCTTGCTGCATCAAATGGGTCGCACCCAATGCATGATGAAAACGGGTATGCAACGCTCCGGGGTAAACGTAGTCCGAGAGGCCACACTGTTTGATCCGGCGTAATCGCTGGAATAACGGTTCTTCGATCAGGTCGTAAAGCAGGTCGTACTCAAAAGAAATAAATCCGTAGACCGGATCATTGAAAATTTTACGTTTATACATGAGGAGATATACTACTGCGAAAATACAGTTCGTTTGTTAAAAGCACCTAATTTTAAACTCCCGATAAACCGGTTAAACCGTTCCAATGAGTTCTAACATCAAGATTTTATGGGCTGACGATGAGATCGATATGCTCAAACCCCAATTGTTGTTTCTGGAAAATAAAGGTTACGATGTCATCACCGTCACCAATGGTTACGACGCCCTGGAGACGCTGCAAGGACAAAATGACATAGACGTCGTCTTCCTCGATGAATCCATGCCCGGGCTTTCCGGGTTGGAAACGCTGACCCAGTTCAAGACCATGAATCCCCTGCTCCCGGTCGTCATGATCACGAAAAATGAAGCGGAAAACATCATGGAAGAGGCTATCGGGTCCCAGATCGATGATTACCTGATCAAACCTGTCAATCCCAATCAGATCCTCCTGACCCTTAAGAAAATCATTGACAACAAACGACTGGTCCGGGAAAAAACGGCCCTGGAATACCAGCAGGAGTTCCGTCAGATCCTGATGCAGATAAATAGTGGCCCAAACTTCCAGGAATGGGTGGACATCTACCGCAATATCATTCGTTGGGAAATCAAACTGGATTCGTCCTCTTCCACAGAGATGCTGGATATCCTGACCATGCAGAAAAAGGAAGCGAACAGTGAGTTTTCCAAGTACGTTATTCGTCAGTATGAGAACTGGATGTCCGGACAGAGCGAAGCACCGGTCTTTTCCCATCAGCTCATGCGACAGAAAGTATGGCCTCATCTGAAAGACATACCCACTTTCTTTCTGCTGATGGATAATCTTCGTTACGACCAGTGGAAGATGATCGAACCCATCGTATCCGAATTGTACCGTGTCGAGGAAGAGGATTATTTCTATTCCATCCTGCCTACCGCAACCCAGTACAGCCGGAACGGGATTTTTGCCGGGTTGACCCCTTACGATATTTCCAAATCCTATCCGCAATACTGGCTGAACGACAACGAAGAAGGCGGGAAAAATCAATACGAAAAAGAGCTCCTCGGTGAACAAATCAAACGACTGATCCGCAAGCCGATCCGCTACGATTACATGAAAATCACCAATCTGAACGATGGTAAATACCTGCAGGACAATATCCTGGACTTCATGCATAATGATGTGACAGCTATCGTCTACAATTTCATTGATATGCTTTCACATGCCCGTACGGAAATGGAAGTGCTGAAAGAGCTGGCGGCAGATGAGAAGGCTTACCGCAGCCTTACCCGCTCTTGGTTCATCCACTCCCCGCTATGGGAAGCGTTGCAAAAACTGGCTGAAAAAGACGTACAGCTCTTCATAACTACGGACCACGGAACCATGCGGGTCAAGACACCGGCCCGGGTAGTTGGCGACCGTGAGACAACAACCAATCTTCGGTATAAGGTGGGTAAAAACCTGCAATACGACCGCAAAGACGTTCTGGAGTTACGCGATCCGCGCTCTGGCGGACTGCCTAGTCCAAATGTAAGTTCGACCTTCATTTTTGCAAAAGAGGATATTTACTTCCTTTATCCAAATAACTACAATTATTACAACAATTATTACCGGGATACCTTCCAGCACGGTGGTATTTCTCTGGAAGAAATCATCTGTCCGGTGATTCGCCTTAGGAGCAAGTAGGACAGCTGTTGGACAGTCACTTGTCACTTCTCAGGCTTTCTTTTGCCATTTCCAGGCTTGCCAGACGATCAGGGCGGTGATCATGCTTTCGATGAACGCTAGGAATACATAAAATGCATACCAAGCGGACAGGGACGTGACGCCAATTAAAAGCATGATGACCGTAAAAAATATTCCGCAGATCAAATTCAGGTATCTCCTGATGGCCGGCTTCAGAAAGATGGAAGCCAAAATCATCAATGCCGGGATGGTCAACAAAACCGTCGCCACGAATAATTTTAAGGGAGTATCCAATAAATTGCCCCCATTCACCAATCCTTCCACTTTTTGGGGCACATATAGCTCAAAATAATCTCCATACAGGTAGCAAAACATGACCGCTGTCTACAAGGCTGCCAGCTTTACCCGGGTATTTACTGGAAAGTTTTCGTACATCCTCTGAAAACATATTGATTTTTGAAAAACAGCCTGTCTTTCTTCCCGGATAAGTTAACGGATCAACGCTACCCCACCCGACTTACTCAACTGTTGACCGGAGCACCGGTAATCGATGCGGTAGACATACATGCCCGGATTAAGTACCTGATCGTGGTAGTATCCGTTCCAACCTTCATAGGCATTGGTCGTCGAAAATAACTTTTCCCCCAGACCACTGTAAACGGAGAATTCGATCAACTCATCAAAAACATACGGGTTTGAAATCTTGAATTCATCGTTGAGACCGTCACCGTTCGGCGTGAAGGCATTCGGTATGGCCAGATTATTGCAATCCAGCGCACTGGGATCTACCACGGTAATGATCAGAGAATCCCTGGTAATGCATCCGCTATTTTGAAAGGTGATGAAATATTGAGTGGTCTGTGCCGGAGAAATGGAGGTGTTGCCATCTGCGGGATTTGCCACGCTGGTAAACGGACTCCAACTGACCGAGGTAGCACAACTCGGCGCGATGGCCGTCTGTACGGAGGCCCCCAACAGGATGGTCGTGTCACTCGTCAACAGTTGATCGGGCCGAACATAAAGTCCCACGGCTTCCCGCAATGGCAAGGCCCGTTTATAAATACGGAGGTCATCAATGAACCCATGATAGCGAACGAGTTTACCTCCCAGGCAAGAGCTATTGGCAATTTCGAACAAGCCGTTGTTGACGATGAGGATGGGCTGGGAATTACGCTGTTCAAATTTAAGTTCTCCATTGATATACAGCCGTACGATCTTATCTTCTTTGACAAAGATGATGTGCTGCCAGCAGGCACCTGGTTCAATCTTACCGACCAGCGTCGTGTGCCGATTGTTGTTCTGAATGAATTCTACGGCTACATCGCCGGTCAACCCATTGTATGAAACGGCAAATAAACTGTCCAGGCCGCATTGATCCCGGTACGAAAACAAATCGTAGGTATTCGTCGTCGGCTCGGGTCTGAAATAAAAAGACAAGGTAACATCACCGGTAAATACGGTTTGCAGATTTCCGTCAAACTGCAGGTAATCATCTATCCCATTGAGATACAAGGATTGCCCGAAAATACCGCATTCGCATTGAGGATTGCCAAATACCTGGCCGGTAAGATTCCCCTGATCGTCCTGTGCATCACAGGCATCAAAGGTGATGTGAGCAAATAGCCCTTCAGTCGTTTGTGCAAAACTGAAATAAGTGCAACCAAGCAGCAATGCGATGGTGAAAAAACGCATCCGATAAGTATTTATTTAAATAATGAGGACAAACCGCCCAATCCTGGCAAAAGCTGTTGCATTTGGGATTGCATGGCATTGGACTCTTCTACCTGAACCTTAGCCATTGCTTCATTCAACAAGGTCACCAATAAGTCTTCCAGGTATTCCACCCCGTTCTCCTCGACCGCGGATTCGGCGATGGAAATGTTGAGGATTTCCCGGGCTGCATTCATTTCGATGGTTATCGCACCATCTGAAGATTGAACAGATACCGGGATCTTTCGCAAATTCTCTTTCATTTGCTTCTGCTGTTCCTCCAGGTTACCAAACAACTGATCTAACATCTGAAACGAAGTTTTAGTCAACAATATTTATTTTCACTAGGCACATTAGGCATGCAAACTCTGGTCCACAAGTTGGGCAACATAGACGGTGTACAAAATTAACATCAACCAACCTTCCCACCGGGAGATCCGTTTTGAAATGCAAACCAACACAAAAAGGAAGGTAACGCCGATCATAAACGGCAGGCTCCAGGATACCATATTATGCGATATCTCCAGACTTCCGAACAGTCTGGGTATTCCAATAACTGCAAAAGAATTAAAAATATTGGATCCGATCACATTTCCTACGGCAATGGCCGCTTTTCCTTTCCGGGCGGCATTCACACTCACCACCACCTCTGGCAACGAGGTTCCGAGCGCTACCAGGGTGAGGGCAATCACTTCAGGATCAATTCCGGCATAGGTGGAAATTTCACTGATGGATAAGATCGTATAGTCGGCGCCGAAATAGACCAGCGTTGCTCCAAGGATCAACAGGCCCACCGTCTGGATGGAAACCGATTCCCGCTTTCTTTTTTCCCGGGGGCTCGCCTGGAAAGAGCTCCGCAAAAAGACCAACAAGCCTCCTAGTAGTAAGAAGGCCTCCAGATAGGTCACCTGATAGTCGTAGGCCACGAAATAAAGAATGAGGCTGGACCCAAATAACATCGGCATATCGATGTCCATGACATCGTGATCCAGAATGATCTCCCGACCAAGAATAACCGTCAGGGCAAGAACCAACAGAATATTTGTAATGTTGGAGCCAACCACATTTCCGGCAACAATGCCCGAAACCCCATCAAATACCGCCTTAATGGAGGTAGCCAGTTCCGGCAAGGACGTACCAAATGCTACGATGGTCACCCCAATGATAAAGGGCGAAATGCCGGCAGCTAGTCCGATTTTCTCTGCTGCAGAAATAAACCAATCAGAAGCCTTCAGCAATACAAACAAGCTGACAGCAAACAAGACAATATATCCAATGATTCCAAGCTCCATAGATGCCGGGCGCCTTTAGGCCGCACAAATATAACAACGCATCAGGGTATTTGTGGCGGAATGCCTGTTTACCGGAAGGAAGCTTGAACGCATTTATTCCTCCGTCCTGTCAAGCACCGCCATCATCCGGCATTCGAAGGCACCTATCTAATGTATGCGATCAAATTTCACACATCTCATTGCCGAATACTATCTTAGTGCCTTAATTCGAAATCGGTCTATGGCAAAACATAATACGGAACACGAAATGTCATTCCTGGAGCACCTGGAAGAATTGCGCTGGCATATTCTTCGAGCATTAGGAGGAACCTTCGTGATTGCCGTTATCCTGCTATTCTCTAAAAAGTTTGTCTTTGACACGCTGATATTCGGACCGGCCAACAAAGACTTCATCACTTATAAATTACTGTGTAAGATTAAGATTTGCCTTTCGCCCCCGACGCCGCATATTTATCAGCGCCTCATGGGTGAGGAATTTGTTACCCACCTGAAAGTATCTTTCTTGCTTGGACTGATCGTGGCCTTTCCATATGTCTTCTGGGAAATCTGGCAGTTCATCAAACCGGGACTTTATCCCAAAGAGCAAAAAGCAGCACGTGGGATTGTGGCTATTTGTTCCATGTTATTCTTGCTGGGCGTATTCTTTGGCTATTTCATTATTGCTCCCTTTGCCATTACCTTTCTGTTGAACTATTCGATCAGTAACCTGGTTGCCGGTACCGATGTGACGCTGGGCTCCTGGATCAACTATATGGTCATGTTTACATTACCGACCGGATTGGTGTTTGAGTTGCCCATCATCATGTATTTCTTATCCAAAGCAGGCTTGGTCTATCCGGATTCACTGCGAAAATTTCGCAAACATGCCGTCGTTGCTATTCTTATCGTAGCAGCAATTGTCACTCCTCCGGACGTCATGACCCAAATTCTTATTTCGATACCCTTGTACGCACTTTATGAGGTGAGTATCATCATCTCGGCCCGGGTGGACAAAAACCGAAAAAAGGAAGAGCTGGAAGCTGAAGCTGAAAGTGCAGTTTCCAAGTAACCCGACGGGGAATCCGAAAATAATGCTCCGGAAACTTATTTAAGCGCCTTGGTCAGCACTTGATCCAGGATCTTGCCCATAACCTCGTATCCTTTTTGGTTGGGATGCACACCATCATAAGTGTATTCCTCCAGAAGCCCGAGTCGCTGATCAACCATTGGAGTGAAATAATCCACATAGGGCAAGTCCTCTTCATCCGCGAAGGCTTTGATCATCTTATTCAGTTCAACGACTTTAGTCGAAGGATTTAGTCCGGGATGCCAGGGGAAGTCAAAAGCCGGTAAAACGCTACATAGCACCACCTGGATTCCTGCTGCCTGGGCGAGAGCGGTCATACTCTTAATATTTCCAAATGTTTGTTCCAGGGTCATCGGTCCGGTATTTTCAGCGATGTCGTTGATTCCGGCGAGTATGACAACAGCGCGCGGATGCAAATCCAATACATCCTGACGGAAACGCACCAACATCTGTGGCGTTGTCTGGCCGCTGATACCCCTGTTCACATAGGGCTTACCGGAAAAAAATCCAGGATCAAGATGGGACCATCCTTCCGTAATACTGTTTCCCATCAGAACGATTCGCGCAGGGTTTTTGGCTGTAAGCATCGCATTGTCTTTATCGTAACGGTGTAAGAAAGCCCAATCCTGCTGCATGCGCTGTGCACCGGGATCGACTACGTCCAGGTATTTATGCAATTGCAGCCAGTCCCCAAACCGGTCTATCCAGCGATCGGTTGGGAGCGACTGCTTTCTCATGCCGAATCCGTGACCTCCTTTTTCATACATGTGCAATTCGACCAGCTTACCGGCTTGCCTCCATGCTTCATAAATGTGCACGCTGGCCGGTGCAAGGCCCAGGTTGTCATCGGTGGCGGCAACCACGAACATAGGCGGAGCATCGGAAGGCACCCGTACCGTGTCAAGAACCGCAGCATAGACCGGCGCAGCAAAGTCTGGTCTGGATGCTTTATCAAATTGAGTGGCTGCTCCCATGGTCACCGTGCCGCCGGCAGAAAATCCCATGATTCCGATTTTGTCCGGGTCAATGGCATATTCAGCGGCATGGGCACGAACATAACGGATGGCTTCCTGGCCATCAGCAATTGCCAGAGGTATTACATCCATATTCTCCGCTTTAAATTTTTCAGGATCCTGCATCTTCTGGATTAACTCCAATACCGGATCATCGGTCTTACTATGTACCAGCCGGTATTTTAACACGAAGGCAGTCACCCCTCGCCAGGCAAGCCATTTGGCTACGTCATTTCCTTCAGAATCGATGGATAATGTCTGAAATCCGCCGCCCGGGCAAACGATCACTGCTGCACCGGTAGCACGATCAGGGTTAGCTTGGTAAACGGTCAGGGTTGGCTTCGTCACGTTGTAAACCACTTTAGTTTGAAAGAGGTTTTTTTCACTGACCCCTTCTTCCCAATTCCAGTCCTCTGATCCGGGCGCTGAACCGGGATAGAGGGACAGGACCTCCTGGGCATTTCCAGCTGCGGCCCACAAAATGCACCATCCTCCGAGCAGGGAAAATATAAATTTCTTCATAGTTCAATAGTTATGACGATTATCGTTCCGAGACTGGACAAGATAGGAATTTTTAATAGCCGCTGCAGAACCCGGCTGGAAGTAGTAACTCAAAAAAAGGGCTGCCTGATTCAGACAACCCGCATACAAAATAAGGCTTATGGAATATACTTAATCGCTGACAAGCAAGCATGCCAAATTTGAGGTTAAGCGCTTACCTCGCCATCGATGCATTCAAATATACTATCAAAAGGAGACAGAATCCAGTCTAAGAGGTACTTGTGCGGTATTACAAACCTATAACTGCCCCCATTTTAGCTGCACCGGAAGCGTCATGGTCAAGGCGATCCGACAGCAAACAGAATAATTGATCTTCCCCTAACCTGGACGGTCCATCTGCTCGACCAAATGTCCTTAAAAGAATTTTTCAACTTGAAAACAACGTAAATCCATGTGGGTAAAAAGAAAAGTGCCCAGGACAGGAATCGAACCTGCACGACCTATCGATCACTACCCCCTCAAAGTAGCGCGTCTACCAGTTCCGCCACCTGGGCCAATAAATACTCCATTAGTGTGGATCCCGACACGATTTGTCGGGACTGCAAATATAGCCAATTTCTGTATTTCGAGAATGCCGGATTAAGTTTCCTTCCAATTGGAACCTTTTCCTGTAGAAAATGAATTATAACGCATTATCGGTAGGAAAAAATCCCCTGCAAAAGAGAATTTGCGGATTTGATGAATCACTGGAAAAAGGTGTTGGAATTGTTTGTCAAGGGATTTAATTTGCCCTCTTTGAATCTGGAACCGAATGCACGACATTGAACCATATTACCATTGGCTTGACCTGTACTCTGCAGCGGAGGACCCCCAGAGTCCCTTTTTTGGTCGTGAATATTCAGAATTCACCTTCAATAACCGGATTTACAATTATTACATCCATCCTCAATGGGACGATTTCGGCTCCAATACCCTTTATCTTAAGATTCTTTACGCCGATTATGCAGATGGCTACGCCATCCTGGAATTAATCGGGGAATGGAACGATGCCATCTCCAACGACATTGAGACCCTGAAACGCAATATCATTGAACCGCTTTTAGATGCCGGCATCCGGAAATTTATCCTGCTCTGTGGCAATGTGTTGAATTTTCACGGTTCCGATGACTGCTATTATGAGGAGTGGCGAGAAGAGGTCGAAGAAAATTTTGGCTGGATCTGTCTCCTTGAAACACTAGAACACGTCTGGCCGGAGATGGAAGATACCGACCTGCATTTTCATATGCACCTGGGCCCATCCTTTAACCACCTGAACTGGCGACGAATGTCTCCTGCTGCGCTGGTAGCTGCCGTAGAACAGCTTATTCAGCGGAAACCAAAAGGAGTGTATTACTAAATCTCCCGTAATCCCGGATATTATGGTTTCACCGATTCTATAGCCTGAACCCTTTTAATGGGGTCAGATGGATGTTTTTGTCGCGAATTAGCCGATAAGAAGTCTTCTGGATTTCAACGTAGCATCAATTTCTGACCAATTCTAAGATTTGCATTTGCCTTAACCCGCTGATTGCCGTTCGGTTTGAGTCAGTAACGCCTCTGCTGGCCCCGGGCCGGTATACTTCCTGATCAGCGATAAGAAGATCATGATGATCACAACATTCAGTGCTAAAACAATTCCCCATTCAAAAGGCTGCCCTACATGCTCCGGCATATCCATGGAAGGCGGCGCCGCATAGATTACTTTCCCATAATAAATGGCCAATCCGGACAGAACATAGATAGCCACAATGACCACCCAGTTTAAGGTGGGTGCCCATGGCCTTTGTGCCAGTTTTTCCGGTGTAT
>Ga0116152_10004327_pt1 | contig 11238 bp, 8 predicted proteins | sample AD_UKC119_MetaG_FD_89894 | JGI IMG/M metagenome (GOLD analysis project Ga0116152, IMG submission 89894) | Active sludge microbial communities of municipal wastewater-treating anaerobic digesters from Hong Kong - AD_UKC119_MetaG | ecosystem: Engineered > Bioreactor > Anaerobic > Digestate...
CCCGGTTCGTTCCGTTCAGCCTCTTCCAGCATATAGGTGCCGTCTCCGGGGGAAGAGAAACGCCAGCCTTTTCCTTCGCCGAGACGGCGGGTCACCACGTCCACACGGTCAGCCACCATGAAGGCGGAATAAAATCCCACTCCGAACCGCCCGATCAGGCTCTCGGCCCCCGCCGATTCCCTGGCGGCTTTCATGGCCGAAAGGAATTCCCCGGTTCCGGACCTGGCGATGGTCCCGATATAGTTCGTCAGTTCCTCCCTGTTCATCCCAACGCCGTTGTCGGAGACAAAAAGAGTCCGTCCTTCCTCACCCCTCGAAATTCTGATAGTGGGTGCCGACAGGCGGGATTCCCCTTCGTTTTCCTCATACTCCGGATGGGCGAGAATTTCCAGGCGCCGCTTGTCCAGAGCGTCGGAGGCATTCGAAATAAGCTCCCGAAGGAAAATGTCCCTGTTGGAATACACCGAGTGGATCATAAGATCAAGAAGCTGTTTCGCTTCAGCCTGAAAGAAAAACCGTTCCTGCTGCATGCCGTTCCTCCTGTTCAGTCGTCAGTTTGCCAGCGGACGAAACCGCCGCTGTTTTCCCTTCTCAGAAAAAGCCAGGGACGATGCTTTTCGGAAGCACCGTCCCCATCCATTCTCATACAGTTTATAAAAACTATTCCGCCGGTGCCGGTTCGTACTCGCTCATGGCCTGCTTCAGGCTCACCAGCGCGAGATACATTTCCTTGATTGCCGCGAGATGCTCCGTCTTGACTTTCTGGTTGTCCACCTGGGCGTTCAGGAGATCGATCTGGGCCCCCATGCCTTCCTTGTACATGAGCTGGGTTATCTTGAGCTCCTCGTCCGACCGGGCAACCTGTTTTCTCTTGCTGCTTTCCACGGCCACCGCTTTCTCCCATTGGGTCAGGGCCTTCCCCAGATCCTCCAGGACCTGGCTCTTCCGGGCGTCGAGGCTCCACTCCGCAGCCTCGACGCTTTTGGCCTTGTCCGCCACGTCTTCTTTCGTTTTCCCTCCGTCGTATACGGGAATGGAAACATTCAGGGCAAGGAGGAATTCCCTTTCTACAGGAGAGGCATTGTCATTGTCCGTCAGGAGCATATATCCCACCGAGCCTTCAACCGTGGGAGACATCCCCTTCGCGGCGAGGGTCTTCAGAACTTTTGCCCGCTCCAGGGCCGTCTCTGCGGACCGGACGTCGTTCCTCCGTTCGACAGCCTCCCGTATCCCGACCTCAACAGACAGGGACGGTACGAGAAGGTCTTCCTCCCGCGGTTCCAGATCCGAACCCCCAGCAAGGGTTCTTATTCCGGCAAGTGTATTTTTATAGACAGACTCTGCTTCCACCACAAGGCTTTCGGCCTCCTCCACCTTTGCCTGGGCCCGTACTACGTCCAGCCGGGGGATGAGCTGCTGCCTGAACTTTTCCTCGGTAATTCTCAGGTCTTCTTTCCGCTGGTTCAGGATGCCCCTCTGGAGGATAATGTTTTGACGGGCAATAAAGGACTGCCAGTACAGGCTTTCCGCTGCGGCAAGAGTGTTATTCACCAGGGTGAGATGGTCGGATGCCATACCGTTGTACTGGAGAAGAAGCTGCCGCTCCTGGGCCCCGTAGACCCCGCTCACGTCGAAACGGTGGGTTATCGCCGCAGAGAGGGAATAATTGCCCTTCTCCCCCATATTCCTTCCGGCCTGGGAGGAGTAGGTATCACTGAGCCAGGAGCTGCTGCCCCGGATACCCACTGACGGGCGCTGGACTGCCACCGAGGACTTCACTGTATGACTGAGGGCTTCCAGCCGTTTGTATGAAGACTGAAGGGACGGATTTTTTTCACGCACCACAAGAAGGAATTCTTCCAGGGACGTCTGCTCCGCGAACGCAAAAGAAGAGAAAACGGCGGCCAGCAACGCTGAAGCTAAAACAGAAGTTTTTACGAACCGTATCATAGGTGTTCCTCCTCCGGAATTGCCGTCCTGTATCTGCCGGCGGCAAAAAGGCAGAAAAATCACGGGAGAAGGCATTTCTCCCGTTCATCCTTTTTCCTTTGAGTATAGATATTCTCCTCCGCTCCGTCAAGAAACAGGGCCAACCCGGGCGGCCGCGGTTCACAACCAGGGGAACAGACACCTCAAACGGGAAAACAGCAGAGGCTCTTTCCCCATTGGTTCTGATCAGTATGTTCCCACGGGCATCACATTTTTCTTCCCGGACAGCCTCTCCAGGAAAAAGCTGCCGTTCCCTTTCATAAAAAAACACGTTCTTCTTTTGCAGAAGGAAAATATACTTTATTTCTGGAGTTCGCGGTTCCAACCCGGAAGTTTTTCCATGACGAGGGGGACAACATTAATAATCTGCCCCTTCAATTCCCTGCTCTTAAAAGAGACGCTGTACGTCTTGATAACCTTGTCATTTTCGTCAAGCACTTCAACGACCACAACATGGCTCTTGCCGATTAGATTCACAGACCCCCTGTCACCCTCAAGAAGGAACAGAGGGGGGTCCTGCCCGTCCACAGTCACTTCGATGGCTTCAAAGGCATCGTATGTTTTCCCTTCGTAAGAAAAACTCTGGTTTTCAATGAGCATATTCCGCGCTTTCCCCTCACTGTAGCAAAAAACCGCGACTGTTATAAAGAACACTATTATCGCCAAATTTACCAGGATCTGCTTCAGTTTCATGATGATCCCCCTTACTCCGCCTGGAGTCCCCGAAGACTCCGCCTTGTTCTGTCCTTCTCTTTTTGGCGGCGCCAGGCATGGAGAACCAGCGCTAGGGAAATAATCCCGTAGGAGACGAACACCCTGAAATACTCTCCAAGCTGGGCTTCACCTATAAGATATTTCCCGGCCATGGGAGAGACAACGAACATCAGGTGGAAAAGAACGACACCAAGAAAGACGTTGAAAATCGAAGCCTTTGAGACAGTCGACCCACCTACGAGAAGAGAAGCTATCGCGAACATGCCTGCCTGTTCATGGCTGTTGTATGTATTCATGGTTCCGATATTCTGAAGGAAGATTATTTGTCCATAGCAAGCGAGTACGGTGGAAATAACGATAGAGATAAGACGCGTCCTTTCGACGGGGATACCCGCGTCACGGGCTACATCCAAATCCTGCCCCACAGCCCTCATATCCTGTCCCAGCTTTGTCTTTCTGAACCAAAGAACAAAAAGGCAGAACAGTCCAATAATCAGAAAAGTGGCGACCGGTATTTCCACACCTGCCACAGAAACCGGCAGGAGGTTGTCGAGACACTTCCGTACCCCCTCGAGGTTTGTAACGTTCCGTATTCCAAAGCCCCTGGAAAGGACCATCTTCTGGCTGGCAACGGGAACGACGCTTCCGAAACCGTACAGGACAACAAGCTGGTAGACGCCGTTCATGAAAAATCCCAGGATGAACGATGTCACCATTTCCCTTCCCCTCGCCCGGTTCAGTATCAATCCGCACAGCCAACCCAGCAGAATGGCAAGAGGAGTGGAAATAATGGCAGCCAGCACCATGCCGTAGATTCCGACAACATTCCAGTCAGTGATAAAGATAAGCCCGATCTGACCGGCCATTGCTCCCAAAACCATTCCGAAATTCAGCCCCATGCCTGCCATTATAGGAATGAGGAGAGAAAGTACGAGGAAAGAATTTCTCGATAACCTGACGAGCATTTCCTGAACAAGGTACGTTCCGGAAAACTGCGAGATAGGAATTGCAAAAGCACTTACCAGAAGGAAAACTATCGGGACGGCGTTCTGTATGAGAATATGCTTGAAATTGTCGTATTTTCTGTTCATAATTTCACCTTCAATACGCGCGTGAGAGCATAAAGGATCATTCCGTTGGAAACGATAATCCTGATCACCTCTGACATGTCAGTCTGAATCATGCTGTTAATGACGGAAGGGGTCATTGTGAGGATTCCCTGGAAAAGTATGGTACCGACAATTACATTGACTATCGTTGCTTTGTGGACCGAGGCGCCGCCGATAAGCACGGCCGACACTGCGGGGAAGGCCATGTAGAACGGCCCCATGTAAAGCTGAATAAAGCCGAAGCTTTGTTCGTAGACAATAATACCTATTGCCCCCAGTACCGTCGACAAAACAACGGAAAACGTCCGCATTTTATCAATATTGACACCTGAAGCCCGTGCAAATTCAGGATTGGAGCCCACGGTCGCCATTGCTGTCCCGGTTTTAGTCCTCATAAAATACCACATGAAAACGCAAAGGAGAGCGAAGAAAAGAAACATTCCCGTAGGAACGTAAAAGAACTCGCCTATGCGGAAGGACCCAATGTCGCTGATCGCCTGGTGCCAATATCCTTCAACAGATATAGTTGTTCGTAGCCCCTTTCCCGCATATCCCCAAACCATATTGGCGCTCCTGAAAGGGAGAATAAGCCACATAATGCACATGAAAGCAACCGAGGAGAAACCAACGTAGGTCGCAATCATCATTTCACTTCCCTTGGCCCTGTTCAGGAGAAGTCCGTAGGCCCAGCCCAGAACAACCGCTATGGGAACGGCAACAGCCATAGCAGTCAGTACTCCGGGTATGCCGTTGACTCCCATTTCTATGCTTGTCACAGCGCCGAGAAGTCCGGCGATGATTCCGAGAGGAAGACCGAAATTCAAGCCGCATCCGGAAACAACCATGGGAACCATAGCCAGTACCATAACCCCGTTCATTCCGAAGCGCACGAGGGTATCACTGACTGAAACATCAAACCGAACACCAACAAAGGGAGCAATGATAAAAAGTGAGATAAGAAACAAGCCGATGATGATTCTCGGCCATCCCGCATATTCGATAAATTCCCTTATCGTGTTCATTTTGAACCCACCTTCTCTTTTTCTTTCTCGGCACCCAGCATGAGAACGCCGAACTCTCTTGAGGGAGAATCTGCGGGAAGAATCCCTGCTATCCGCCCGGAGTCAACAATGGCTATCCGGTCGCAAATGGAGCGCAATTCTTCCAGTTCGGACGATATCATGACAATCGTCGTGTCGTATTTTTCGTTGTACCGTTTCAATGTATCAAGAACTACCTTTTTTGCCCCCACATCTATACCTCTCGTCGGTTCTGCAACAAAAAGAAGCTTGGGCCTGGTTTCAAAAGCTTTTGCAAGGCAAATTTTCTGCTGGTTTCCGCCGGAAAGGTCCTGTACTCTCTGTTTTTCGCTGACGCATTTAATGTTCAGGACATCAATATACTCCCGGGCGCACTGAGAGATAGCCTCTTCGTCCCGAATCTTTACCAGACCACCAAATGCAGGCTTGAGGAACCTCCCCTGTATCTGGAGGGCCGTAAAAATAATATTCCAGTCTATTGGTTCTTCCATCAGCAGGCCTACTCCTCGGCGATCTTCGTATACTGCCGAAATGCCGGCTTCAAGAGGACGTGCGGGATCGTTTAGAAGAACAGGCTTTCCGTCAAATACAACATTTCCCCCGGCAGGAAACATGCCCATGATTCCATTGGGGATGCCCAATTTCCCCTGACCGGCCAATCCGCCGATCCCGAAAATCTCTTTTTCCCTTATTTCGAGCGATACATCCCGTACAGTTTCACCGGGCATGTCAACCCAAAGATGTTCCACGGTCAGCAGGGGATCTCCTATTGTTCTTCCGGGATTGACCTGACGCGCAAAGGCCGTAGAAACATCCCGCCCAACCATGTGAGTCGCAATGGACATGATGTCAGTTTCAGAAGGTATCGTTTCAAATACCACTTCTCCGTCGCGAAGAACAATGATTTTGTCACAAACATCCATTACTTCCTGGAGCCTGTGAGAGATGAAAATAATAGAAATCCCCAGCGAAGCAAGATGTCTCATGGAGGACAGAAGAATTTCCGCTTCAGATTCCGTCAGTGTTGCCGTCGGCTCGTCAAGAACAAGAAGGCGCGTATCCTTTTTTTCGATCTCCCTGGCAATTTCTGTAAATTGTTTGTAACCCACAGGCAGCTCAGAAACGAGAACCTCCGGATTGAGGACGACGTTAAGCTTTTGAATAGCATTACTGCTTCTGTCAATAATCGATCTGCGGTCAAGAGTACGGAACCTGTCTCCGAAAGCCTCGACGAGAATGTTGTATTTCATGGACTCTCTGTTCAGAACAATATTTTCGGCGACATTAAAGCCGGGAATAAGTGAAAATTCCTGGTGTACCATTCCAATACCCGCGTTGAGAGCATCAAAGGGGCTTGTGAAGTCGGTTTTTTTTCCGTCAATGTAAATCTCACCGTCATATCCGCCGGTTTCGCGGATCACGTTCATACCGAATAGTATGTTCATTAGCGTGGATTTACCGGCACCGTTTTCCCCGACAAGACCAAGAATTTGACCCTTATCAAGAGAAAAAGTGACATTTTTGAGTACCCTGTTGCTGAAAAAAGACTTGCCGACCTCCTTCATAAACAAAAGGGGTTCTGACGCCATGCAATTCACCTCGTTATCACGACAAGAAGATTATTTGAAAAAGATGTTCCTCATAATGCAACTCTCCGACTTTATGCCGATTTTTCACTCGTTGTTTCCCCGAAAAAATAAACGGGGAGGAAAAGATATCATTCTCCTTTCCTCCCCGCAGCAGAGAACTTATTTAAACGAGAGGTATTTTTCAGGCACCTTGACGCTGGTCATATCCAGGTACCCTTTGCCAAAAATATAGGTATCCTGGTACAGAAGAACATGGTTCTTCTGCTGCACTCCCGTCTGAACGTCGGTATAAAAGTTGCCGTTCCACTGGGCTCCAGGCGTTGCGCCCGAATAGGCCGCAAAAAGATCCTCGAGCTTGAACTTCCTGCGGAAATTCTTGTGATCGATTTCTGCTTCGGCACACTGACGGCCGAATTCAGCGAGAGCAATAGAGTTTGTGTATCCGTATGAAAAGGCCCATGTTCCCATCCTTCCAGCACCGCCATGGTCAATCACGGCCTGTTCAACCTTCTTCAGTATTGCGGGAAAATCGCCTTTTACATCCGAGAGCTCCACGCCAAGTGCACCAGGATAGCCCATGAGGGGGGACGGCAGGTCAGCTTCCACAAAAAACCCTCCGCCCTCTGCAATACGCTTCAAAAGAGGTTCGGTATGAGCATCGTTTGTGCAGAAAAACGCAGTTTTCTTGCCGTATTTGTCGAGCCAGGCAGGAACTTTTTCAAGGATAAACTGCTGAGCTCCAGCCACGCTTACGTCACTCGTAGGATCAGGAGCCGTCTCGAAATGAAATTTAACGCCGAGATCCTTGCACGCTTCTTCCATTATATTCCGACGGCGGGATAAGAGTTCATAGCTCATATGCCTGGGGAAGGATATATGAACAAAATCAGTGGCTCCAAGCTTCTGCGCTGCAGCTATAATAAGGTATCCCCTTGCAATATTGTCGGCGTTGATTGCCAGATCGGCGATGCTTTCGATAACGCCGGGATCCTCATGAGCCTCTCCTGCGAAAAGCAGGATGTCATCCCTTTTCTCCCGTACCCTGCGGAAACCTTCCGTTGTTCCTGGAATAGCCTGGTTGACGATGATGACTTTCATCAGGGGATCATCGGCAAGGGAGGCAATCTGGGAAATGGTTGTTTCCATCTCCTGCATGAAATTATCGGGGTACGTAATGTGCTTGATCATTCCCCCGCTGGAAACATCCCCATATTTCGCAATCATTGTCTCAGCGCCGCGAAGGTCGTCTTCCGACTGTGACACGGTACCTGTGCAGATCCCGATGTGGAACTTAGCTTCAGCCAGTGCTCCTGAAGCTACCAACAGAACCATCATGACTCCCAGAACGAAAACAAATGACTTTTTCATGAATTTCCCTCCTTAAAGGATAAGACGGCCAGCGGCCAAAACCGCCACAATTTCCCATGCAGGAACGCTCGACACCCTATGGACAGATGCTCTCCCCGGTCACCTCCTCTCCTGAAAAAATCGAATCCTTTCCAGGTACCGCCGGATCGAAGAAAACACAGCATCATTGCAATCCGTACACTGCAGCAAATAAATACGGTCTGGAAAGACGCGGGACAGCAACGGCGGGAAAAAGACAGAACAAAGAGAGCAGAAGGGCGCTTGTTTCGGCCAGGCTGAATATAAACCATAAACCGCCACATTCGAGAAAGTGTTTTCATCCCACTGCCTCCATCATATTTTCAAAAAAGGGGGAAATTTTTCCATGCAAAAAAATGACTGATTCGGTGCCCTGGGAGCTAAACAGGGGCCTTAAAACAACAATTCACGCATATCTTAGAGTGTGAATTTTAATATATTTTTTGCTAACATTTCTTTCTTATATAGCAGGATTCAATAAAAAAATACTCCTCAGCCTGTTTTTTGTCAAACCCGCATTCCCCAAAATTTCATGCATGACCTGCACTCCATTTCGTTTCCAAGAGGCTCACATTATGGAAATCTCGGCCGGCACACTTTCCGCCCTCGGACGAACTGTATTTACCAGAAAATACTAACGGAACCTTCCTTTATTTCATATTTTTCTTCGTATTGACAAATCATCAATCTTCCGGATAATAGATATGATGTAATGGAGGGAAGATCTTGAGTGGACCCCCGGAACGGGGTCCACTCTTTTTTGAGGGCGAAAGACGGAGGCGTCGATGCCCTTCCCTTCTTTCGAATCTCAAGGAGGAACAGAAATTAATGAATGACAACGGATTCGCGAGCTACGAACTGCGGGAAGAACTGCTTCTCGCCCTGAAAAAGAAAGGATTCTCCATCCCTACCCCGGTACAGGAAAAAGTCCTCGCCCTTGACAATTTCGAGACCGACCTCATCGTCCGGGCCAAAACGGGCTCGGGAAAAACCCTGGCTTTCCTGCTGCCTCTCCTGCAGGGAATGGAACTTCCCCAGTCCTCACCCAGAATTCTCGTCCTCTCCCCCACCAGGGAACTTGCCCAGCAAACAGCCCGGGAGGCGGAATGGCTTTCACGGTACATGGACATATCCGTTGCCACCCTTGTGGGAGGCCTCGACATGTCAACCCAGATCCGCTCGCTCAAGGACGGTGCGGTCATCGTCGTGGGCACCCCCGGAAGGACCCTGGACCACGTGAACAGGGGAACTCTCAAAACGGACGGCATTCATTCCATAATTCTCGATGAAGGAGATCACATGCTCGACATGGGGTTTCGGGATGAACTCGAAGGAATTCTCGACGCCCTTCCCCAGCGGGAGCGGACATGGCTTTTTTCCGCCACCATGCCCAGGGAAGTCAGGGAACTCTCGAAAAAGTACCTTACTGACCCTGTGTCCATCTCCCTTGTGGAGGACGGGGAACAGCACGAGGATATCGTCCACCGGGCGTACCTCGTTCCCTTCAGGCATAAAATGGAAGGACTCGTGAACGTTCTTCTCTGGGAACGGCCGAAGCGTGGCCTTATCTTCTGCCATACACGCCTGGAAACCATGTCGGTGGCCCAGCGGCTTTCCGAAGAGGGTTTCAGTGCCGGTTCTCTCCACGGAGAAATGACCCAGAGAGAGCGGAACGCCGTTCTTGGGTCCTTCAAGAACGGCCATCTGCCCCTTCTCGTGGCGACGAACGTGGCAGCCCGGGGCCTCGACGTGGAGGGAGTAACGCACGTCATTCAGATCGGACTGCCCGACGACAGGGAGACTTTCGTTCACAGAAGCGGACGTACAGGCCGGGCCGGACGGGAAGGAACGGACATCCTCCTTCTTTCCCCCCAGGAGGCGGAGAAATTCAAGTATATGCTCGGTTCGGCGAAAGTGACCGTTGAATGGAAAAATGTCCCTGACCTCGACGCAATTTCCAGGGTTCAGAGAGAGATCGCCGAAGAAAAGCTTCTCACGGTGAAAGAAGCCGGAGAAGATGAAGATTACCTCCTGTGGGCGGAAGACCTTCTGTCCAGGGTCAGCGCGAAGAACCTTGTCGCCAGGCTGCTCTGGACCTTGTCTTCAAAACGTTCCGCCGGATACAATCTCTCCTCCGAGCTGGAAAGGGAACTCCGGAGAAAGAGCCGCATTGCCGGAGAAAAGGACCGTGCCCCCGGAACACGGACCCTGAAAGCAAGACGTCCCAAGGGTACAATGCTTCGCCTGAGCAAGGGCCTGGCAGACGGGTGGGACGTGGGCAAGGTTCTGAGTGCCGTGTGTACATCCCTGAATGTTGACCGTTCGGAGGTAGGCGCCATCCGGATGAAGGACGACCATGTCCTCGTGGAGCTGCTTCCCGTGGCCCTCTCCCGGTTCGAGGAGGATTGCCGCGGCCTGGAACGATGCGGTCTCCTGGAAGAGGGAAAAGGAAGAGACTTTCTCCTTCCCGCGTCTCCCCAGGGCCACCAAGTGAGAGGAAGACCTTCCGGCCCGGCCCGGCCCCGGAGGCAGGGCAAGCCGGAATACAGGGGCAGATAACATAAAAGACCGCCGGTTCCGAAGAACCGGCGGTCTTTTTTCCCTTTGGTTTAAAAAATATCGAGGGAAGGATTAGCTCTTGTGAACGTTCGCAGCCTGGGGGCCCTTTTCGCCGTCGACAACGTCGAAAGAGACCTTCTGCCCTTCAGCGAGGGTCTTGAATCCCTCACCAACAATGGCGCTGAAATGAACGAAAACGTCCTTGCCCTCGTCCGTTGTAATGAAACCGTACCCTTTGCTATCGTTAAACCATTTCACTGTTCCCTGACTCATCCAAAGACAGCCTCCTAAAACTTTATTAAATTCGCGGCCTAGGCCACAATCAAACAATATAGGATTTTTCCATTGATGTCAAGGTTTTTTTCATTCCGGTAACGGTTTGCGTCCTTTTTTTCTCTTCTTAAGCTTTTTTTCCCCGTGAAAAGGCATTAAAAAACCTTTCCATTAGATGAAACTTCATTCTCTTTCACGGGTAATTCTGCCTGCCTTCCCCTTTTTTTCCTGTTCCCGTTTCGGGGATGAACAGAACCGAAATAACGGAAAGGGTTGCCGACACAAGGGGAAGAATGAAGGCCATTCGGTAGGCTCCCGCAGGAGAAAGGCCTGCAAAAAGGTCTAGCACCCAGCCCATCACGGAGGTGCAGACGGCGATGGAAAGAAAACCGGCGGCGTTGAGAATTGAAATGGCAAGCCCGGTGAACTTTTCAGATGTTAGCTCCTTGGCCACCGACCATGAGAGGACGAAGGCCGTATTCGTTATGCCGAGAAAGAAAAATAGAATTTTCAATGTCCCGAGGGGAGGCATTCCGTTTTCCGACAGAAGGATCACAGCCCACAAAACCATGTGAAGCA
>Ga0116152_10004328_pt1 | contig 11235 bp, 9 predicted proteins | sample AD_UKC119_MetaG_FD_89894 | JGI IMG/M metagenome (GOLD analysis project Ga0116152, IMG submission 89894) | Active sludge microbial communities of municipal wastewater-treating anaerobic digesters from Hong Kong - AD_UKC119_MetaG | ecosystem: Engineered > Bioreactor > Anaerobic > Digestate...
AGCATGGCATCGCCATAGCTGTAGAATCTGTAGCGGTTCTCAACGGCTGTACGGTAGGCCTCCATTATGAAGTCGAGGCCTGCAAAGCTGCCCACCAGGGATATAAGCGAACTTCCCGGAAGATGGAAGTTGGTGAGCAGGATGTCCACGTTCCTGAAGGAGTACGGCGGGTGGATGAAAATGCCGGTGGTGCCGGACTGATCCTCCCGGGAGTCGATGTCCACCGATTCCAGGGTTCTGGTAACGGTGGTTCCCACGGCGGTGATGCGCCCTCCGGACGAACGGGTCCTTCGGAGTGTCTCCAGCACTTTTGCCGGGACGAAGTACCTTTCCTCCTCCAGGGTGTTCTCCGAGAGGACCTCCTCCCTGAGAGGCTGGAAGGTGCCGGGCCCCACATGGAGGGTAAGGTATTCCACACTGAGCCCTTTCCTTTCCAGCTCGGCCAGGCTCTCCCCGGTGAAGTGCAGCCCTGCTGTGGGGGCGGCCACCGCCCCGTCGTTCGTTGCGTATACGGTCTGATACCGCTGGTCATCCGCCTTGGTGGATTCCCTTCTGATATAGGGTGGGATGGGTATGGTCCCCGCGGACCTGACCAGTTCCGGTGTGTTCCCGGGGGACTCGAACTTCACATCAGCCCTTCCCATGCCGTGCTCTTCGGTTACCACAGCGGTAAGTCCGTGGGCGAAGGAAAAGACATTCCCGGTCCTGCATCTTCGTCCCGGTCTGATCATGACCCTCCAGGAATCCGGCCCTAGTTCATGCAGAAGAAGCAGTTCCACTGCGCCGCCGGTGGGTTCGCGGTGACCTTTGAGCCTGGCGTTGATCACCCTTGTATCGTTGAGAACGATTGCGTCACCGCGTTCCAGATACTCCGGCAGGTCGGCGAAGTTCCTGTGCCGGATGGTGCGCTCCCCCCGGTTCAGGACCATGAGCCTGCTGGCGCCCCTCTCGCCCGGGGGGTGCTGGGCTATCAGTTCCTCTGGAAGGGTGTACATCAAGTCCGATCTGGTGAGCATGAAACCTCCGGATGCTATCCGCTCTTTCTGAGCCTTACCGCTATTTTCGTGGACCTTCCCCTGTTGGAAAAGGTGCTAACCGTTCCCCCGAGCTCTTCGGTCAGCTTCCAGGCAAGAAGGAAGGCCATGTTCCTCTGGTCGGGAAGACCCTGGACCGAGAGACACTCGCCTGGAACGCTGTCGCCTTCGGCGTCGATGCTGAAGGACCAGTGGTCACCCCTGGACTGAATGGCCAGGGTGATCCTGCTGCATTCGGGGGCGTTCCCCACGACGCAGGCTATCAGGGAATGTGCTATCATGCCAATGAAGGACCCGTCGGTGCAAACCTCAAGGTCGCTGGCCGGAGGTTCGAACACCATTTCCAGGCTCCCGGAGGACCTGAGCCTGCCTGCTTCGGCAAGGGTTCTCTCCAGCAGCGGTGAAGGGTCGATCCATCTTTGTCTGGGTTTTCCCTGGAACAGCGAGGTCCTCAGGAACCAGAGTGCCCATCTGGTTGTGAACTCCAGGGATCCGGCGGCATCCGCCAGGGCTGACAGGGACCCGAGGGGATCTCCTGTTCTTTCCTCCAGGTCCTTCCGCAGGAGTTCCGCTCTTGCGGAAAAGGCCGAATGCAGCCCTGACATGTCCTGTATGAGGTTTTCCAGGGCGGCATCCCTGAGCGCCGAGGACTCCTCGTGGAGACCGGGATCATCACCCTCTCCCAGCTCCTCCCTGGAGGAGAAAAGAAGGGCGAGAAGCTGTATGAAATCCCCTGCGGCACGGGAGAAGTGATCCTTCTCGGAGGAAGCCAGGAGAACCACTCCGTCGGGGGTGGTCCCCCTGAAGAAGGGGACCGCTATCTCCGACTGGGATTCGTGGAACACTGGAGTGAACCTCAGGTCGTTCCCGGGGGCACCGGTATACAGAGCGGTTTCTCCCCGGAGACATGCCCATGAAGCCGTGTTGAGCTCATCCAGGGGGAGGTCGGGTATGGTTCCCACCACACCGGCCCCGGCCACCCCTCCAAGAAAGCTTCCTGTTCTTCCTATTCTGTAAACCACTACGGTCTCCATGCCCGTTGTCCTTGCGAAGTCGCTTAACAGCCCGTCCAGGGATTCTTTCCTGCCCAGATAGGCAAGACCCATCTCCCTGGTGAGGGAGAGCAGCTTCCTCTCCTGCTCCAGAACGGTTTCGATATGGTGTCTCTCCAGTATCCTGGAGGTGTATTCCAGAGCTTCCATGAATGATCCGCCGGGCTTTTCTTCCCCTCTGGTCTCCAGCAGCAGGTGCGATGTACCGAAGGGTGTCCTGATCCTCTGATGGTGAACTCCCTTCGAGAGGGTCCCTCCCTGGGAAGTTGCCAGTTTCCCGCGGTCAATGACACTTATCAGGGAGGCTGAGTCGCCGGCGGTGAGTACTTCGCTTTCGTTCACATAAGCCGCCGATGTTGCGCCTGTGGACCTTACCAGTTCGGAAAGGGCCTCCTCAGGGGATATGCCTTCGCCTGGGGAGGAATGTCCATAAGCCGGCTTCGGGGAATGCGCTCCATCCTCTGACGGGTACGGCAAAGGCCGCATGAAGATCACCCAGCGATCCAGCCCGAAGAGCGACACCACGGAGACTTCCACAGAGTCCGGCATTGAAGCTTCCGCCGATGTCAGATGAATGGAATAACGTGAGGGGACTGCGTATCCCTTCCTCCTCTGTTCGTGGCGGCTCCTCACCTCCTCCCTCTGATCCGGGTGGACAAGCTCGAAGAATACCCTGCCGGTTGGGTCGCTGCCCCATTTCCCCATGGATATCTCCCTGGCAACGTGATTCATGGAGGTAATCACCCCCTCGGCGTCTATTGTCACATTGGGGCAGAAGCTCTCCTCCAGGAGGGTTCTGATCATGCTGTTCCGGTCCATGCTTCCTGTAACCACCGCAACAGAAGTTACGTGAAGCCTGCAGAAGAGGAGTTTCCCTGGAGATGGAAGCCTTCTCATGGAGAGACCGTAGTTGGAGCCGTCGTCGCCCCCCGAGGAGCAGCTGACCAGGAACTCCTGCACGCTGCCCTCCAGCAGGCATTTCCTCAGGGCGGAGACTATTGCCCCGGATGACGAAGAATCGAACGCCTCCGTCAGACTGCCCGTTTCGCCGAACAGCCTGCTGAACCTGGATGAAACGGTGATCATCCTTCCATCGGAGGAACAGAGGGCGAAAAGCTCTTCAGCAGTAACGTTCTGGAGCAGGTCGCGTACCTCTTCAGGGCTGGATGGTCTGAGTGAGAGAAGCTTCACACCTTCCCCCATCCCGGCGGAGAGCATGGTGAAGAGTCCACCGCCCAGCCGCAGCGGCCAGAAACCCTCGCTGGATTCCTCCAGGAGTGCAAGCATCGTGGGAACCTTCATGGAGATGGATTCGGCCAGCGACTCCATACCTGGGGACACGGCGAGCAGGTCGCCGTTCTCGCCCCTTATCGCCCAGCAGGTCTCTTTTCCAAGATACGTGTTGAATTCTTCTTTACTTAGCATATTACTCATTCGGGTTGTTCGGTTCAAAACTTGCAGGACATGGGCAGTATTCTATATTAGACGCTGAAAAGGCAAGGGAGAGAATTTTGAAATACACCGCACTGTGCAAATTCGATCTTGGATCCGACGGCAGGGACGAAGCCGTTTCGGAGCTTCTCCAGCTTTTCCCCTTCGGGGAGAAGACCCGGCATCTCCTTGCCGGAGCGCTGGAGGTGAGGGAGCAGGTAGGGGCCACGGTGGTTCACCGGGGCATTGCTCTTCCCCACTGCAGGAGCATTCTTGTGGATCAGCTGTCCATTGCCGTCGGCAGGTCCGCCGATGGTATCGGATGGCCCGAGGAGAAGGTTCACACAGTCATTCTTTTCATATCTCCGGTGAAGCCGAACGGTCCGGAGGAGCACGCGGCCTTTCTGAGCCACATTGCCGGGCGGATAAAGGAGCACGGAGACGAGTTTGCCTCCGCCGGCTCCGCCGAGAGGCTCTTCGAGCTTCTCGACTTCCAGCCGGCGAAGCAGGAGGATTAATGGACAAGCAGCTGGAGAAGCTAATCAGTCTTCACGATCTGGACGTAATGATAGCCGATCTGAACAGAAAGGAAATCCGCGACAAAGAGGCCGACATGGGTCTCAAGACCGAGGGGGCCTGGAGGAGCTCACAGAACTCCGTGAAGCCTACTGCAAGAGCATAAGCAGGAAATGGAGGGGTCTTTACTCCCAGCTTACCAGGCATTACGGGAACGCGGTGGTACCTGCACTCATGGGAAGGTGCACTGGCTGCCTCACACGGCTTCCCACCGCCGTTTGCTCCGATCCTGAGCGCAACTCCAGGGTGCATACCTGCCCCACCTGCGGAAGAATCATTTACTGGGCCGACTGAGGCTCTCTTTCAGGAGGGAACATGAATCCAAGAGAAGCACAGGAAGCACTCACATTCGACGACGTGCTGATCCTTCCCGGAAGATCCAATGTCCACCCGTCCCGGGTCAGTCTGCACACAAGGCTCTGCCGGGATATCATACTCAGCATACCCATCCTCAGTGCCGCCATGGATACGGTGACTGAAGCCGGAATGGCCATCGCCCTGGCCCAGCAGGGGGGGCTCGGCGTTATACACAAGAACCTTTCGGTGGAGGAGCAGGCCCGACAGGTAAGAACGGTGAAGAGAGCGGAAAGCGGCGTTATCATGGATCCCATTACCCTGGATCTCAGCGCCACTGTATCTGACGCTCTGGATCTGGCCTCCAGGACAGGAGTCTCAGGCTTCCCGGTTCTGGAGAACCACCGTCTTGCGGGAATTCTCACCCACAGGGACTATCACTTCGAGACCGACGGCTCCGTCCCAGTGGCCAGGCTTATGACACCCATCGAGAAACTGGTAACCGCTCCTGTGGGAACAGGTCTCGAGGATGCCCTGGTCCTCCTTCGGAAGCACAGGCTGGAGAAGCTTCCCCTGGTGAACGAACAGGGCAGCCTGGCCGGTCTCGTTACCCTTAAGGATGCCCAGAAGGCCATGGATTTCCCGGAAGCGTGCAAGGATTCCAGGGGAAGGCTCAGGGCGGCGGCGGCGATCAGCGTGGGCGAAGCTGCCCTCGAGAGGGCGGCTGCACTGGTTGAAGCCGGTGTTGACTGCATCTTCATAGACACCGCCCACGGCCAGAGCGTGAGCGTGCTGGAGACCACCTCCCGGGTCAGGGCCCTCTATCCCGATATCGCCATCGTGGCGGGAAACGTGGTAACCCCTGAAGCCACAGAGGAACTCATGAAGCTGGGAGCCGACACCGTGAAGGTTGGCGTGGGTCCGGGCTCCATCTGCACCACCAGGATCGTCGCCGGGGTTGGCTGCCCGCAGCTCACTGCGGTCTACGACTGCGCCGAAGCCGCTGCGAAGCAGGGCGGCGCGGTGATAGCCGATGGAGGAATCAAGTACTCCGGCGACATTGTAAAAGCCCTTGCGGCGGGTGCCTCAGCGGTTATGATAGGCAGCCTTTTCGCGGGAACCTCCGAGAGCCCCGGAGAGGCCATTATTTACAAGGGCAGGAAGTTCAAGACCTACAGGGGAATGGGATCCATGGGCGCCATGCGCCGGGGAAGCGCCGACAGGTATTTCCAGGATTCAACCGTGGAGAAGAAGCTTGTTCCCGAAGGGATCGAAGGCATGGTGGCCTTCAAGGGTCCCGCCAGTGACTACCTCGTTCAGCTCACAGGGGGTCTTCGATCCGGAATGGGCTATGTGGGTGCCGCTACGATAGGTGAGCTGTTCCAGAAGGCGAGATTCGTACGGATCACCTCCGCGGGGCTGAGGGAGAGCCACGCCCACGACGTAACGGTAACCAAGGAAGCTCCCAACTACTCCTCAGATGCCAGCGGATACTGACCTCCTGGGAAGCTGCGGCCTGCTCCTGAAGGAGGAGATTTACTCTTCAGGGGATTATTCTCTGTCCCGGGTGCTTTATCAGGGGCAGGAAATGATCGCGGAGATCTCAAGCTCCCAGGGCATATTTCAGCACAGGTGGCCCTCGGTAAGGGGGCTTCTTACACCTGCATCCGCCAGGGATCTCCCCGGTGGCAGGAAGCTCCTTCTTTTCCAGGGAGGTGCCGGCCGGTTCCTCTGCGAGAAACTGACGGTTACCGGAGGCATGACCAATCCCATGGCACTGGACCTTACCCTGAAGGCCCTCAGGATAGTAACGGACCTTCAGGCCGCGGGCATGATCTGCGGATACCTGGGCCCGGAGATGTTTCTTCTCCAGGGGGAGACACTGCTGCTCCTTGCTGGAAGGAGGGGCGTGCCCATTACCCCCTTCACTCCTCCCGAGGTGGGCAAATCAAGACCATCCGATCCCAGAAGCGACGTTTCCGCCCTGGGATCATTCCTTTTCAGGCTTATCGCCGGCACCGACGACAGGGAGAAGCAGGTGGGAAAATGGAAGATGCTTCCCCCGGCGTACCAGTCGGCGATTCAGAGTATGGCCTCTGCCGACCCGGTGAATCGCCCCGGAAGCCTGAGGAAGGCCGGAGAACTGCTTGAGAGTCTCGCAGTTCCTGAGAGCAAACCCGCGGAACCCGCTCCTCTGTCCCACTCGGAGAGCTTCCTCAGGAAGAAGGAAACCTCCAGGGTCAAAACTCCATGGTACAGCCGGTGGTATTTCTGGTTGCCGCTTCTTCTCCTGGCCGCATACCTGGTCTTCAGGTATTCCGCCCCGCCGGAGACCGAGCCTGAGGCAGTACCCGATCCGGATACTCTGGAAACAGTGTCACCCTGGGTGGAGGACACTCTCCCTGAACCTCCTCCTTCCCCTCCCATGGAGACCGGTCTGCTCCTCCAGGATACAGCCAGGGTATGGATTACGAACTGCTCAGGCGTTCCGGACAGGGAGAACCTGCTCAGGTCCGGTCCATTCAGGGACTACTCACTGGTCTATACCCAGACCGGAACCTCCCGAAGGACCTCCTCTCTGATCACCGTGCGCAGGTCGAGCCCCGCAGGCGGGCCGGGCTACCAGGCCCTCTGGGATCAGGCCCTGCTGACAGCAGGTGAGGACACATCCTTCATGGTGAAGCCAGTCGACCTTACGATATTGCTGGGAACCGACCTGAGATACGCAGGGGTGAACGCCCATTTCCTTCCCCTTCCTGCGGAGCCTCCCGGAGACACTCTTTACATCGATGTGGTGAACCACGGTATCCAGTACGCCCTCGACGGGCTTGGCGCCGCAACCTATGCCGGCCGGATACTCGACGGCAGGTCATGTGTCATCGAAGGCGTTTCGTATCTCATCAGGGTGGTGGACGTCCGCGACGCCGACGGCTTCAATCGGGAGATTGGCATACCGGCGGCCCTGGATGAAACACTGTTCCTCCGCCACGGGAATGCCGCTGAAGCCCGGGCCCTGGAGCAGCTTGTAAGACAGTACGTGCAGGCCCTCCCCCTGCAGGGAACGCGAAGCATGTCGGATGTTCCCGTTCCCCACCTCCATCTTCTCATCGGCAGCGGCTCGGACATTTGACAAATCGGTATTAAAACCCTATATTAGCCAACCATTTCCAGCAGGGGGACGCAGTGAAATACCGTATCAATGACAAGGTCGTACACCCTTATCACGGGGCCGGCGTGATATCGGACATATGCATGAAGGACATTTCAGGAGAAATGGTGGAGTGCGTGGTGATCTCCCTTTCCGGGGGGCGCGCCGGAATACTCCTTCCAGCCGACGCGGTGGAGGAATCGGGGCTGAGAAGGGTCTCATCCGACGGCGATATCGACGAGGCCATGGACATCCTTTCCCAGGAAGGGAAAGAGCTTCCCAAGGACTGGCGAAGAAGGATAGATGTTCTCAAGGAGCGGGTGAATTCAGGTGATCCGGTCACCATAGCAACCGCCATCAGGGACGTTCTGGGAAGGTCCTCCTTCTCGAAGATGAATCCGTCGGAGAAGAGGGTCCTCAACGAGGCGATAACCGTTTTCGCCGGTGAGCTTTCACTGGTGCGCGGGGTCAAGCTGGAATCCGCCAGGCGTCTCATCAACAAGAAGGTAATGTCCAGGGGGAAGAACAGGGACAAGAAGAAGGCCTGATGCCCCCAGAAGAAACCACTTTCAGAACAGTAACCGATGAAGGGCTCGAAAGGGTCCTTCTGGTTTCTGTGAACCTCCACGGCGATCCTGCCCTGGAGGCCGATCTTGCCGAGATGACCCGTCTTGTGGAAAGCGCCGGCGGAACGGTTGCAGCAGTCGCTTCACAAAGCCGGCACAGGCCGGATCCCGGTACATTCGTCGGCAGCGGCAAGGTGGAGGAGCTGGCTGCCCTGGCCCGTTCGCAGGACTTGGGTACAATGGTGTTCGACCACAACCTGAGCCCCGGCCAGGTGGGCAGGCTGGAGAAATCCACGGAGTGCAAGGTGATCGACCGCACCGAGCTGATCCTTGCCATCTTCGCCCTTCAGGCAAGGACCCCCCAGGCAAAACTGAGGATCGAACTTGCCCAGCTGAAATACATGCTTCCACGGCTGTCCGGCATGTGGCATCACCTCGACAGGCTGGGTGCGGGAATAGGGACCCGCGGCCCAGGCGAAACACAGCTGGAGGTGGACCGAAGGAGGGCAAGGACCCGTATCTCAGCCCTCGAAGCCCGCCTTGCAAAGGTGGAGTCAGGCTCCAGAACGAGGAGGAAGCTCAGGTCGGGAATGTTCTCCGTGGCCCTGGCTGGTTACACGAATGCCGGGAAGAGCACGCTTCTCAATCGCCTTTGCGGTTCTTCCGTCAGGTCCGAGGACAGGCTGTTCGCCACCCTTGACGCCACCGCCAGAAGACTGGAGCTTCCAGGCGGGGAAACGGTGGTGATGAGCGATACGGTTGGATTCATAAGGAACCTGCCTCCGATGCTGCTGGACAGCTTCCGCTCCACACTGGACGCGGTGACCGAATCCGACCTTATCCTGCTGGTAGCCGACGCGTCTGACCCGGAAAGGGCCACCAGGGTGAGAACGGTAACGGAAACACTGGAGCGAATCGGAGCCGGTCAGATACCCAGACTGCTGGTATGGAACAAACTGGACCTTCCGGAGGCTTCAGTGGATGGAGGCATCGGTGTCTCCGCCCTGAGGGGCACAGGCATGGAATCCCTTCTGATGGAGATACAGGCCCGTCGCAGGGAGGCACTGGACTGGCGAGTCCTCAATATGGATATTTGCCCCGGCGACGTGGAGAACTGGATAAGGAAGAACGCCGTTACAGGCAGCTTCCACCACTCTTCCGATGGAGGGACCACGGTTACCTGCGGTTTCTTCCTGGGCGCCCAGGGCGCAGCTCGATATCTGAGAAGCAGGGGAATATCTTTTACCATGAAGGAGACCGATGCAGTCCACCGGTAAGGCCTCGGAAAGGATAACCGAGAGGATACAGACCCTTTCGGACCTCCACAGAAGAGGCATCGTCCAGGGAAGTCTGTTCCGGAAGCAGATACACTCCCTTCTCAGTTCCAAGGACGCCAGGGCCATTTTCAAAGCCCGTATCGAGCCTGACAGGAAAGTGATCAAGATCCTGAACAGGCTGGAGAATCCCGCGGGATGGCGGGAGATATCCATGAAGAGCAGGGAGCACCGGGAAGAGTCTTTCTACAGGGCAATAGAGGAAATAATGAACGGTAGAGAACCCGGCGATGAAAAGCTCACCAGAATGCTGCAGCTCTGCTGCCTTCCTTTCTATGCCGGTTTCCTGCCCCTTGGTTCGCAGGACCGGGAATCCCCAAGGGATCAGAGACCCAGCAGGGTAAGCGTACTGGACTGATGGGGAGGAACGGAAAGGGCCTCATGGCGGCCCTTGGGTTCATCTTCATAGTTCTCTCGATGTGGTTCCTGGGCAGGTCCTTCCTCCAGGGAGTGGAGCAGGCCGGAGGCATCTCCAACCTGCTGAACTTCGATGTACCCCTCTTTGCCGCCAGTTCAGCGCTTCTGGCAGTTCATCTCCTCATGGCGGGCTGGACATGGGATCTTGTAACCAGGGTTGCCGGGGGGCGAATCGGATTCAGGAAGGCGTTCGCCATTCATTTCCTCTCACAGGTGGGGAAGTATGTTCCCGGAAAGGTCTGGGCGGCCATGGGGAAGTACGGCCTCAGCCGCAGCGGGGGCCTTCAGCCGGTTCAGATCGGTCAGGGTCTCATTCTGGAAACCGTTTTTATCGTACTGGGATGCCTGGTCACGGTTATTCCCCTGATGCCCCTGGCGGCCTCCGAGGCCGGAATGGGGGCAGGCGCGGGAACCGCCCTTGCGGCGGGTCTCGCAGCGATTCTGCTGGCGTCGGTCCACCCCTGGTTCTTCCAGAAACTTGCGGCGCTTGCCGCCAGGGTGATGAAAACCGGGGGAACCCTCAGGAAGTGCCGGTTCACGGAGATGCTTGCCATCCTTCCGGCCTATGTTGCCCTTTTCGTTTTCCTTGGTGCGGCCTTCTGGTTCCTTGCCCTCTCATTCGGGCTGAGGATGCCCTTTCTCCCCGGGGTATTCATCTATCCAGCAGCAATGGGCATAGGCTACCTGATGATCTTCTCCCCTGGAGGGCTGGGCGCCAGAGAGCTTTCCACCGTATGGCTGATCAGGCTGCTTGTTCCGGAGTGTGAGCCGGGTCTTCCCGAGCTGGTGTCCCTGGTGGCAAGGCTCTGGATAACAATTGGTGAGGTGGCCGCCTTCGGAGTGTCCTTTCCTCTTATGGGGATCACTCCGGCAAGGATGAGGGAGGTTTTCTCCCCGGGGGGTCTATCTGACGGAGATGCCGTCAAGGGAGACGAAGGGCAGGATGTCTGACCCTGTTCTGTAGCCCCTTCCGCCAACGGCGATGATCCTGGACAGGGCGTCATAAACGTTCCCGGATATTACACAGCCGTCGAAGTAGCCCTGTATCTCTCCCCTTCTGAAAAGGAACACCCTTCCGCAGTCGAATGTGAACCTCCCGGAGGCGGCGTCGCCCCCGCCTGCGGAGAGTATGCCGGTGACCAGGATTCCCGACCCGGTCTCTTCCAGCGTCCAGTCGGTGGTGCCGTGGGAGGGGGTTACCACAAGGTTCGTGCACACCGGACGGGAGTGCTCTCCCAGGTTCCTTCCGCTGTTTCCGGTGCTCTCCGCCGCCCCGGAAGCCGCTGCGGTCTGGAGGTCGTGGATGAAGCCGGTGAATACTCCATCCCTGAACAGGTACTTGTCCGATGCCGGTATTCCCTCGCTGTCGAAGGGTGCGGACGC
>Ga0116152_10004330_pt1 | contig 11231 bp, 8 predicted proteins | sample AD_UKC119_MetaG_FD_89894 | JGI IMG/M metagenome (GOLD analysis project Ga0116152, IMG submission 89894) | Active sludge microbial communities of municipal wastewater-treating anaerobic digesters from Hong Kong - AD_UKC119_MetaG | ecosystem: Engineered > Bioreactor > Anaerobic > Digestate...
ATATTGTTATAATGCTCTTTGAAATGCTCCTGGGTCATTTGCAATGATTTATAAACTCCCTCTTTAATTGGAATAGATGGAACAACGATTACAAATTTTGTAAACCCATATTTACGATTTAACTCCATAATGGTTCGAAGATAAACATACGTTTTCCCTGTACCGGTTTCCATCTCTATTGAAAAGTCAAGTAGATTTCGATCCAACTCATTTTCCAATGATGGTTTTAATCCATTTCGTAACTGAATTTTTTGAACATTCTCCAATATCTTTGATTCTGATAGATTCAATTTATTAGAAAAACCGATATCATTGATTCCAATATTTGTTTGATTAGCAATGAACTCAGGAGAATAAACCGTGAAATTTGATTTACAAATATCTTGTCCCTGAAAAATATCTACAATAGATTTTATAGCATCTTGTTGATATTCGAGTTCACTTTCAAATTTGATTTTCATAGTACTATTTTAGACATTTTTTTAAAACATTAGATAGAGTTACATTCTTCAATTCCGAATTGTCTAAGGATTTGAATACTATTTGTTTTGGCTACATCATCTTTAAACCCATTATCTTTAAAGAGAACTCGACAAGTTGTTGGTTGTAGTTCCTCTTTCCATTTTCCAATAGAAGTTGCTACTTCAGTAGTTATTTTATCTGAAATACAAACGAAAAGAACTCCACTTCCGATATTATAAATGGTACAATTTTCGACAAATTTTTGTTCAATTGGTACCGTGAGATCCAATCCATATTTTAAGAGTATCTCAAATAATAAATCTTCTTCTGTTCTATCTTCCTTAATGTTGTCTTGTGAATCAAATAGGTTGTTTTGTAATTGATCTAAATTACCATCCCAGGTTTTGATGTTGGAACTATCTAGTTTAAAAGCTTTAAAGCCAATATCTAAATGATTAATGGTGGTTTGAATTTGCTCCATTTTCTGCTGAATCTCTTCTTGAAACATTTTTCCTTCCATTGATTTTTTCAAACTTGCTAACTCTGCCTTTTTATCGACTATGATTTTGTCACCGGCTCTTCTAATTCTTTCTTTGGTTATTTCAGCTATGTTCTGATATCCTGCTTTGTATGCTTCTGAACTCTCCTCAGTGGCTTCAGGTAATTGTACAGAAATCGTTTTTCGATTCCCATTATCTTCTGCATTTAATTGCATCACAGCATGTGCTGTTGTTCCTGATCCTGCAAAAAAATCTAAAATTACTGAATTAGTATCTGTAACTATATTTGTAATTTTAAAAATGTATTTAAGATCTTTTGGATTCTCAAAAAAACCGCCTAAACCTAAATCTTCAATATATTTGCTACCCCTTCTGTTCTCTAAAAAAAGTGATGGTATTTTTTCAAAAGTTGCCTTTTTTATTTGAGGATTAAATCTATCATTTTCGAAATATATCTCTTCAATAATTCCATTAATTTTTGCGACTGTTGGTTGACAATTATTATTGAAAAAATTTCTCATATCATTAGAACTGCGCCATTTTGCCTTCATTCTAACATCATTTATAAGTATTCCGTTTTCAACAATAATTGGGTCAAAATTTTCTATATTTTCACTACTCCCAATAATTTTTCTAGTTTCTAAGTATGTGCCATTTGCAATACCATAGCACTTCAATCCTTTTGGAAATGTAATAATTGGCATAGTTTGTCCTTCATTTCCCACAGTGCCTCGTGATATTGAATATTTTGGGACTCCTGTTACCTTAAATTTGTGAATATTCTTTGAATAACAATGTAAATATTCATGTTTTTGAACTGTATTTTCGGTAGCTATTTCACTAGCTCTATTCACGACCATTGTTTCAATAAAACATTCCTCTCCAAATACATCATTACAGAGTAATTTTAAATTAGATAATTCATTATTATCAATACTAATAAAGATAATACCATCATCAGAAAGTAAGTTACGGGCTAATTTTAATCTAGGGTACATCATGTTTAACCAGTTGCTGTGGTAACGCCCATCAGACTCCGTATTAGTACTTATTTTTCTCCCTTCAGCATCCGTTTGTCCTGTTAATGATAAGTAATTGCCCAAGTTATCTGCATAATTATCTTTATAAACAAAGTCTTTTCCTGTGTTATATGGAGGATCAATGTATATCATTTTAATTTTATTTACATAACTCTTTTGGAGCAGTTTCAATACTTCTAAATTATCCCCTTCAATAAAAATATTTTGAGTTGTATCCCAATTTTTACTATCTGCTTTGTTAGGTCGCAAAGTAGCAGTACTTGGTTTGTTGGCTTCGCGGCGTGCTTCACTTTTACCAGCCCATGTAAACCGATAATACTCCTCTTTGTTCTCAACTTCCTCATTGATTAATGCTTTTAGTTCATTAAAATCAATTTTATCCTCTTTTACAATGGTTGGAAACAATCTTTTTAATGTTTCAATATTCTCTTTTACAATGTCGGCACTTTGAGATAATGGATGCCCTTTTTCAATTTTCTCCATTTTATGACTTTATTATTTTTTCTAACTGTTGAATCTGATGTTTTATTTGTTGAACTTGATCATTGAGTCTTATGAGGTTACTGAGTTGTGTTTCATTTTTAATTTGATTTTGCAAAGTTACAATTTCTAATTGAAGTGTTTTTATTTTTTCAAGATTTTGAACATCTTTTATACTCCTTTCGTAATCTCTTACCCTGTAATCTTCTACTAACTCAGATCTTTGTATGGCAATAATACAAGATAAATAGCTCTCAAAAAGTTGTTTCATATTTCCTTTATGCAGTTTTGAAAAAGCAAGACTCTCTAAGAAATTTTTGTGAATAATTTCGGGAAAATTGGTTAAAATAGGATCCGTATAGTAGTTTTTCTCAATACTCCTTTTTTGAGGTTCATTTCTATTGATCCTTTTTTCACAAATACTAAAACTAAACTTCGTATCACAATAAACAGTAATAAGAATCGGATAAGGGATATATTTTTGGACTAAATCAGAAATTCTTTTATAATTTTTTTCAAAATAAATTGTATTTGTCTTAATTGCAATAACCAACAATTCTACGTAATTCATTTGGTCATCACAGAAAGACGGAATATTGCTATTTGACGTTTTTATCGAGGCGACGATTGTCATGGATGAAAAAACAGAAGAATCTTCCAATAGTTTTCGATCTATAGGAGTTAAATCAAAATTTCGTTTAAAAAATACTTTTGATAAGTTTTTATTTACAATACATTTCTCTGGTAATTGTAAAATTTGATTAAGATAGTCTATCATAGAAATAATCTATTTAACAATGAGGAAAGAGATTAATTCAAATTGAGTTTCAATCTCATTTTGAAATAAATTGGTTCCACCTGGTTGAGCTAAGGAATCGAGTCCTAATTCCTCACTATACCCTTTACTATTTTTTAGAGCAGATTCCAACAAAGCTTGGTAGGCGTTCATGTACTTCCCATTTTTTGTTTTTTGATTAAATTCTGCAATTAGAATATCTACTAATTCAGTTCTACCCAAACACAATTTTTTAAAATAATCCAAAGTACGTTTTGGATTACTACCAGGAATGAATATATCTCCGGAATCTCTTACATAACAAAGGGAATATGGGAAAATGGCATTATTCATATAAGAATCTGTATTCGTTTCATTTTGTTCTTTAAAACAAAAGATTACCCCTTTTTCTCCATCCGGTAAATTGTTTCCGGTAATTGAAAATATTCCATTAGGAGTTAGAGAAAACATCTCTCTTTCTTGAATAGATAATCTATCTGCATCAATTTTAAAATCGTTGAAAGTAAGGTCGGTAATAGAGATTCCCCCTTCAATATCTTCTAAGTCCATTACTTTACTTTGAAGTTGTTTTAATTGTTTCTTGCGATACTCCAAATCATGTTTTTGATTGGCAGTTTCGTCAATTATATTATCATCCCCAGTAGCAGAAACATCCAAAATTTGCATTCTACCTTTCACTCTACTAATAAGATTGATATAGCCATCCAAATCAAGATTTGGGAAAAAATTCACGAGTTGAATTTTATCATTCAAAGATCCAATTCTATCTATTCTTCCAAAACGTTGAATGATTCTAACTGGATTCCAGTGGATGTCAAAATTGATCAAATAATCACAGTCCTGTAAATTTTGACCTTCTGAAATACAGTCTGTACAGAAAAGGATATCAATCTGATTTTTTTCATTAGGAAAAACGATTTCTCTTTTTTTGGAATTAGGTGAAAAGTTGATCAGAATGGAGCTCAATTGAGTGTTACAATTAGGCATAGTAGTTTTGTTTGAATTACCTCCTGTAACTAAAGCAGAATAGAGATTATGATCTAAAAGCCAATCTTTGAGATTCTCAAAAAGATATGTAACAGTATCTGCAAACGCAGAAAAAATGATAACTTTCTTGTTTTGTATGTTAATCGGATTTTGAATCTTTTCTAAAATAATATTTTTTAAATCCTGAAGCTTTGCATCACGAGTGGTATCAATAACAATAGTTTGAGACAAAATATTCTCCATAATCTTTTTGTCATCCAAAAGATCCTCTTTGCATCTAATTAAATCCAAATCCTGAAGTAGAACTTTTATTTTACCCCCAGCTAATAAGTCAGATAATTGATCATCATCAATTTCAATATTATTGATGTCAATATCAGAATCAAAAGAATCATTCTTTTGAGCTTTTTCAATTTTAACCAGTAAATTATCAATTTGTGCAAGAAGGGATTGAAGAGTTAATCTGAAAGAATAGATGGAACTTTCTAGTCTTTTTAGTAAGTTAATTCGCATTAAGTGAATTAAACTTTCTTCACGATTCACTTGTCTGAATACACTTCCTTTTGAAGTGGTTGTGTCATACTTTTCTTCGTAACTTTTAATTTTATCATCTCTCACATAGAACAAAGGAGAATAAAACTTCAAGTTAAGCGCGTTTAATAGATCATTCACTTTATCAATAGGTGGAAATTTACCAGCAACATCAAAATCAGAATGCATATTGATTGGAGTCAGTCTTTCTGGAAATTTACCTATATCACTAACATCATAATACTTTTCAATATGTTTTCTGGAACGCGCTATTGTAAGTAAATCTAAAATTTTGAAATAATCACCACTCAAGCTTTCAACCAGAGAATCCCTGTCATTAGTTCCTTTTTTATTTGCATTCAACCACGCATTAAATTTTTGTTGAGCCTTTCGAAGGGTTAACTCAATACTGGAAATACCATAAGGAGAGAGGGCTTTATCATTTTGTTCCGTAATAAAAGCAATCTGATTTTTAATATCATTCATTCTTGTATTAACAGGTGTTGCTGATAACATTAAAACTTTAGTCTTAACACCAGTTTTAATAATATCGGACATTAAACGTTGATAACGAGTAATCGTTTCCTTTCGTGGGTCATTGTTTCGAAAATTATGGGATTCGTCAATTACAATTAGATCATAATTTCCCCAATTTATTGACTCCAAATTAATATTTCCTGAGAACCCTTTATCTCTAGATAAGTCCGTATGATTTAAAACATCAAAATTCATTCTATCTTTTGAGAGCACATTTCTCACATCATTTTGAGCATAAATGATCCAGTTGTCTCTTAATTTTTTAGGGCAAAGTACAAGAACTCTATCATTTCGTAATTGATAGTATTTCATTATAGCTAATGCTTCAAATGTTTTTCCTAAACCGACACTATCAGCAATAATACATCCCCCATAAGTTTCAATTTTATCTATAGCACCTAGTACAGCATCTTGTTGGAAATTAAAGAGCATTTTCCAAACAACAGAATCTTTAAAACCAGTTTTAATGAGTCTTTGTTCAGATACTTCATCAATTGTTTTATTTTGAAAAATTGAATTTAAAGTAAACTTATAAATGAACTCAGGAGAGTTAAAACACGCAGCTTTCTCAATCCATTGGAGAATATGTTTTTTTAAATCTCTTTGACTAGAGCCCCATTCTTTCAAAAAAATATTCAGATACTGATCACCTTCATCATCAAATTTATTTATCAATTGATTATATCCAGATTTGAGCACTCCTAGTGAATGTAAGTTTAAGTCATAAGGAACTATTGTAAAACAGGTAGTTGTATTTTTATTTTTAATCAAAATGAATTTTTGACCACCAACAGCACCTGATCTGAAGTTGATTTTTTGATCAATCAGTTTTTTAATTTTATCTGCTTTATATTTTGATTTCAAGTCAAAATAACTTATCCATTCAGATTGATCATAAGAGAACCGTATATCTTTTTCAACATTTTTATTATCGATTAAAATTTGAATCGATTTAGCTTTATTCAAATATTCATAAAGTTCGAATAAAGCGGGTATTGAAAAATAGTTTACACAAATATAAACAGCGGAATCTTCGGTGATAACTGAACACAACTCATCAAAGAGCAATGTATCTTGATTATTAATTAATTTCATTTTATTAGGCAGAGTTGGATAATTATGTGTTTGCAATTATTTGTCTGCAAATATAGACTATTTTTTGAAATTGTAATGTTGAAAAAATAAAGTAAATTGATATTTGGTATAACAACAACGAATCTGCCTATAATTACCGGATTAAACCTTTTATAAATTTTAAGACATTGATTATCTTCACAATATAAAATTGCTAAATTACCGGATTTTACCGGATAAACTAAATGTCTATTCTCGATAAATCTGCCATTGAACACAAAACGGCCCATTCTTCGGCCCCGGCCGGGGTCGCACAGCTTTCTTTACATCACCATTTCTATAGACATATAATCCCGCTGGGATTAAGAAAAATGTTCTTATTTTAATCTACAATAATTTATTGCGATATTGTGTCGCGATAAAGTTTGTATCATAGTTTAAAATGATTTATCGCGACATCTTTTGCGACATTATGCCGCGATAGGAGTAAAAAATAGTATAACTTGGACAAAAAGTTGGACAGATTTTCCAAGTATCAAATTACTATAAAGAAAATCCTATTCATCCGCGTTCCATTAATTGATTATTCTAAATTCATAACTTACCCAGCTATTATTAATAAAACGAAAAACATTCTATCAATTTTATTGGTTAAATTTCATACAAGATTTTGTAATTTATTGCTTTATAGAATAATTTTACTTTGAAAAAGGATTGAATATCACTAATTTCTATGAATTTAAGATTGAAAATACTGCATGCATTTAAACTTTAACTTATATGTTTATCTTTTTAGGAGCATTAAAGCCAGCCCGATAGTTAGTCCAATGATTAAAACTACTTTAACAAAGAAAAATATAACGAATAGCGCTACAAATGGGATTAAGATAATAGATATTACTTTTGCTCTGTTTTCGTTTTGTTCTTGCTTTGCTATATCTTTTCTAATTTCAATCATCATTTGATATTGAGATTCGCTAAAAGTTCCGTCATTAAAACGGCATTCGTCTCTAGTCGGTAAAACTGGTTTAATATTCCAATAAGCGTCAATTTTTGCGAGTATTTTTTTAAGTTTTTTCATGACTTTTTATTATTATTTTATTCCTATTCGAAGTTGTAAATCTTTAACCTTTTTTTGATTTAAAATCTTTGCAAAGATAACAATTTGATTTCAAAATGCAACATTATTTTATTATTTTTAAAAATTAAAGCCAGAATAATCCATAATAATTCGGCAGAGGTATAATAACAAAATACAAAGTTATTATTAATAATTTAAGATCTCAGGGCTACACCCCTCTGAATCATCACACATTATTCAACTCCTACGAAGATGTCACACCTACGGTGCTAAAAATCGGTAAATCCAATGCCATTTGCTACGAAGATGTCACTCCTACGGAGCTGAGAAAGACTGCAGTCGGAGGTCGACAGTCAGCTGACTAAAATATTATATGACAATAAAGAAAATCCGTTAAATCCGCGCTTGAAAATCCGTGTCATCCGCGTTCTATTTTTAAAATACTCCATTTCTTCTTGGCCCTCGTCTCTTGTCTCTAGTCCACTCTTCATTTTTCATTTTTCATTTTTCAATTTTCATTATCTTTGCACAACTAATCTAAACCTACTACACGATGAAAGACGAAATAATAATCTACCAAGCTAATCAAGAATCCACACGGATTGAAAACCTAATTTTTACTATAAGAGACCAACAAGTTATGCTTGATTTCCATTTGGCTCAAGTATATGAAATTGAAACAAAAAGGTTAAATGAGCAGGTAAAGAGAAATATAAAAAGATTTCCTGAAACATTTATGTTTCAACTGAATATTCATGAATGGGATATTTTGCGGTCGCAATTTGCGACCGCAAAAAGAAGAACTTTACCTTTTGCATTCACTGAACAAGGTGTCGCAATGTTATCTTCAGTATTGAATAGCGATTATGCAATTCAAGTAAGCATTCAAATCATGAAAGCATTTGTAAATATGCGAAAGTTTTTATTAACCAATGCTTCCTTATTTCAAAGAGTTGACAATCTTGAACAAAAACAATTAAAAACGGATGATAAAATCAATCAAATTTTCAATGCTTTAGATACGAAAACGGTTCCTGCTAATCAAGGGATCTTCTTTAACGGTCAAGTTTTTGACGCATATGTATTCTTTTCTGAAATTATCAAAAAAGCTCAAAGTGAAATCATCCTAATCGACAACTACATCGATGAAACAGTTTTTGTACAATTATCTAAGCGTAACCCCGATGTATCAGCGACTATTTATACTGGAAAAAAATCTCCACAACTTCTTTTAGATCTCGAAAAACACAATAAACAATACCCGCCCATAGAAATAAAACAGTTCACCAACTCCCATGACCGATTTATTATCATCGACCGTATAGAACTATACCATTTAGGTGCCTCTCTCAAAGATCTCGGTAAAAAATGGTTCGCCTTCTCCCGCATGGACACACTTGCCGAATCTTTATTGAATATGCTAAAAGATTAGCTTTCAGGTATCAGATTTCAGGTATCAGACCAAAAATATCAAATGACAATAAAGAAAATCCGTTTAAATCCGCGTTTGAAAATCCGTGTCATCCGCGTTCCATTGAAAATCAGTAGCTAAACCAGATATTTTTTTTATTTTTATGATCCAAAATAATAGTTTATTTATTACTTTTGTAATCAGTAATACAAAAGAATTCAAATGGGAAAAACTGATAATATTAAACGAGCTAAAAGACTCAAAGAAGCTAAAAGACAAAGAGAACAGGACGCATTAATCGCAGCGGGTTTAGGTCCTGCGGGTCAAATAATAAGAGAACGATCAGAAAATCAAAATGCTAAATATATACATAATATAGGATCGGTTAAATATTCCGAATTACTTAAAGAATTTGTGTCAACGATAATTGATGATACGGATGATATCGCGACTTTAAAATCAAAGTTTTTGTTTGGTTCTTTCGTTTGGAATGCTGCTATTATGAAAGATGTAAATGAAGATGTCTATAATTCTGCTAAAAACGAAGTTCTTTCTTTAGGACCAAATTTTCCTGACATTGATGTAATGTTTGAAACAATGGCTTTACGTAAAAAAATGGAGTTTGCAGAATATACAAATATTATCATGGATGTTGAAATAAAAAAGATTCGTGGACTCGATTATGATTTAACTGTTGCAACTTCACCTTTAAATATAAGATAATGGAACCAATACCTTACTATTATGATCCAATAAATCGCAATGCGATTGTTGTACACATTAAAAAACCATTCTACGATTGGCTTATTTCAATAGAACCACAAAGTTCTGTTCAGGTAGAAATGGAAGGCAATATTTACCTCATTAAAGAAAAGGATAGCAATGAAGCAATTGAAAATTGGCTTAAGCGAAATTACGATAAAATCTTTCAAAATGAATTGAACGATTGGTATACTAACGAACTAAAATGGCCTCAACAAAGAACATTCAAGATGTTTAAAGAGTGGTTTGACTATAAAATTATTTCAATGGTTTTAGACATGGAAGAAACCGAAATAACAAAAGACTAATTCATCATTAGGTGGCGCTTCGCTGACCTACGGTTACGCACATGTAACCTCTTCGAGGTAAATTAGACTACTGACTACGGACAACGGACAACAGTCGTGCAAATAGCTTATTATTAGCCAATTAGCAAAACTATTCACTATTCACTACAAAACCGAAGGTTTTGTGTGCATTAGGGCGGAGGCCAGATACCCCGCAAGCGAAAAAGATTAGCGGGACACCGGGCAGGTAGAGCGAACTTGTGAGCTCCTACCTGCCGGATGACCCGCTTAGCTTTTGAGTGCGGAGTATGGGCCGGAGACCGACCCTTTGGCAAGCGACGGTCTCCGTATTCGATTTGTTGAAAATTAGGTTGAGCGTGGACAAAGGGGAATGCCCAGATTATTATTTTTGTCTTACGCCATCAATAAATTCTATGATGAAGGCATCCGGATAGAATTTCATCAATTCTTTTTGAAGTTTAACCATATCCTCTTTGTTGGTACTTTTCCCGATTGTGTACTGATAGCGGTTGTTCAGGAAGTAGTACGCCACCTCATCATATCCGTTGAAATTGGCTGGGATCAACTCGAAAAGTTTGGCTGATTGAAGGATTTGGACTCTGTAAACCGTTCCTGTTTCATCGAATGATTTTCCTTTAGGGATTAGGGGTAATCCTGCATTCGTTTTAGGAGTTTCATGGGCGGTTATTTTCACTTTTTGATCTCCGATAGCGACAACTCTAAACTCTGTCCTTCTGTTCATTTGGTGTTGTTCTTCGGTACAGATAGCGGTATAGTCCCCTTCGCATTCACAATAGTTCACCAAACGGGTCTCTCCATATCCTTTTCCGTAAATCCGTTTTGGATTGATGATCCGCTGACGGACGTATTCAGCAGAAGCTTTGGCACGTCTTTCAGAAAGAGCCATATTGTATGCATAAGGAGCTCTACAGTCGGTATGTGAACCGAGTTCAATCACGATATCGGGATAGGTATTCATTATTTGTACGATTTTATCGAGTTCAATAGCGGCATCTGGTCTGATATCCGATTTATCGAGATCAAAATAGATAGGATTGATATTGAATCTTTTGGCTAGATCTTCACCGAGGAGAAGGGTTTGTTTCAGAGGTTCCATGTAAATAACATGCTCATAGACCCCTGGTTTGATCAGTTTTTGGTAGTAGTTTTGGGTATTTACCACATAATCAGGATGAGATGTTGTAAGGTAAAAGCTCACATTATCATTAAGTTTAGCATTAGGCAACTGCTGCAAGTAAGAG
>Ga0116152_10004331_pt1 | contig 11226 bp, 9 predicted proteins | sample AD_UKC119_MetaG_FD_89894 | JGI IMG/M metagenome (GOLD analysis project Ga0116152, IMG submission 89894) | Active sludge microbial communities of municipal wastewater-treating anaerobic digesters from Hong Kong - AD_UKC119_MetaG | ecosystem: Engineered > Bioreactor > Anaerobic > Digestate...
CATCCGCGATGGCGCGCCAAAACGACCGGGCCATGACTGGCCCGGCTCGGAATCAGCGATGCCGGCCCGGCTCGGAAGTCGCGCGCCCACGCTTCCGAGCCGCCGCAGTAATGCGGCGGTTGAACCGTGAGCGACTGTCGATTTCCTTAGTAGCGGTAAGCCAATAACGAAGACCCGTCATCCGCGATGGCGCGCCAAAACGACCGGGCCATGACTGGCCCGGCTCGGAAGTCGCGACGACGCCCGGCTCGGAATCGGTGGCGCCCGACCGGCTCTGAATCAGCGACGGCGCGACGCGCGACTCTCAGCGATCTGATTCGCAGGCTTTCGCTTCGAGTACTTGCCGGGCGAGCGAAAAGCGGCGTCACATTTGCGTTCGGGCTCGCCGCGTATCTCTGTCCAGTATTCCTCGCGGACATCTTCATCGACGTGAATGACGGCGGGATACAGCGCGTCGTTCCCGTCCCTGCGCGGCCCGGAGACCCAATATTCCTCACCCGTTTCCACGTCAAAGAAATTGGCCTTGTACCCCCGGCCATTCAGCGTGTGGAGTTCGAGATCGCCGTAATAGACCGTCCTGCCCGTCTGCGAGAATCGCGCCAGCCCGATCCTGCCATCTCCGGCAAGACCGTCGCCCTTGAATTCGATGTACATGATTTTCGGTTGCATGGCGTCGCACATTATACACGACGCGAGTGAACGCTCGATACCCGTGAGCGCTCCGGCACATCTGCGCCCGCGTGTCGCACGCGATGGCGCGCCAAAATGATCGGGCCATGACAGGCCCGGCTCGGAATTGGCGCCCACGAACGTCCCGAACGCCTCAGATTCGCTTGAGCGTCGCCCGGACTTCGGCAAGAATCCTGGTGTCGGACTCAGACACAATCGCGTGTGAGCCGCGATTTTCGCCGGAGGGTTTTGTCATGGACATTGTTCTGACCGCTGTCGAGCCGTCACTCGCGGACGCATGGTCGCAATTCTGCGGCGATCTCGATTTTGTTCGCGTCCATCACGGGTCGATTTTCGACGCCGGCTGCGATGCGATCGTCAGTCCCGCCAACAGCTTCGGTTTCATGGATGGCGGTATCGACATGCTCTACTCGCAGCGATTCGGCTGGGGTGTTCAGGAGCGCCTGCAGGCGCTGATCCGCGAGAAACACCACGGTGAACTGCTCGTTGGTTCGGCGGAAGTCGTCGAGACCCATGTTGAGCAGATTCCATACGTCATCGCAGCGCCGACAATGCGCGTCCCGATGATTCTCCGCGACTCTGTCAATCCGTACCTCGCAGCGCGGGCCGTCTTTCTGCTGATTCAGCACGGGACCTTCAGTGCGGGCCCGATGGAAGGCCAGCCCGTGCGCGATTTCGTCAGGTCTGTTGCGTTTCCTGGGTTGGGCACAGGCGTCGGTCGTGTCGGCTTCAATACTTGCGCCAGGCAGGTCCGGGCGGCGATCGACGACGCTGTCATCGGCCGAAATCCGTTCCCTGAAACCTGGGTCGAAGCCCAGATTCGACATCAGCGGTTGTTCACGGATCGAACGCGAGACCTTCAAAAGGACGGCTAGACGCCCAAACATCATCAGCGGTGCCGGCCCCGCGCGGAAGTCGCGCGCCCACGCTTCCGAGCCGCCGCAGTGATGCGGCGGTTGAAACGTGAGCGGCTGTCGATTTCCTTAGCAGCGGTAAGCCAATAACGAAAACCCGTCATCCGCGATGGCGCGCCAAAACGACCGGGCCATGACTGGCCCGGCTCGGAAGTCGCGTCGACGCCCGGCGCGGAATTATCGGCGCTGGCCCGGCGCGGAATCAGCGGCGCCGGCCCGGCTTGGAATTGGCGGCGCCATCAATCCAGCGGCCGATAGTTCACGCGCATCGCCTTGAGGCGTTTCAGGTGGGTTTCGAGTCGCCGCTCGAACTCCGGCCAGTCGCGCCCCTCCGCCGGCGACCACAGAATCTCGGCGAGCGCACAGCCGCGCGGGAACGCCATATACTCCACATCCGCCGGGGTCTTCAGCCATTCCGTCCAGATGTTCCCCTGCGAGCCGAGGATGTGTTTTCGCTTCGACACATCGAGCCCGGCGGGCGTGGGTTCGAAGCCAAAGACCAATTTTGTATCCGTAACCTGCGACCAGGCCGGGCCCTTCTCCAGCAGGCCCGCCGACTGGCGATAGTCGAAGTAACAGTGGCTCGTCGGGCACATCACGACGTCGTGTCCCTCGTTCGCCGCCGCGAGACCGCCCTCCATGCCGCGCCAGGACATCACGCTCGCATTCGGCGCCAGACCGCCCTCAAGAATCTCATCCCAGCCGATGAGGCGTCTGCCGCGTTTCTCCAGCAACTTCTCAACGCGATGCATGAAATCGCTCTGGAGCGCCGCCTCATCCTTCAGATGTTGCTTCGCGATGCGCGCCTGGCATTTCGCGCACGACTCCCATCGTTTCTTCGGGCACTCGTCGCCGCCGATGTGAATGTACGAACCCGGGAAGAGCCGGCACACTTCGTCCAGGACATTCTCAATGAACTCGAATGTCGCGTCATTGCCGGAGCAGTAGACGTCGTCGAACACGCCCCACGTCGTCGGTACGTCGAAGGGACCGCCCGTGCAGGAATACTCGGGATAAGCGGCCAGCGCCGCCCTCGCGTGCCCCGGCATTTCGATCTCGGGCACGATCGTGACGAAGCGCTCCGCCGCATAGTCGACAATCTCGCGCACCTCCGCCTGCGTGTAGAAGCCGCCGTACTTCTCGCCGCCCTCCATCCGCCAGGCGCCGACGGCTGTCAGCTTCGGATACTTCCTGATCTCGATGCGCCAACCCTGGTCATCCGTGAGATGCCAGTGAAAGACGTTGAGTTTGTGATAGGCGAGCAGGTCGATGTATCGCTTGATAAACGCGACGTCGAAGAAATGCCGGCTCACGTCCAGATGCATGCCGCGCCAGCGATAGCGCGGCTGGTCGACGATCTCGCAATCGGGCAGCCTCGGCGTCTTCGACGGCGTCGCATCCAGCGATTGCCCCTGTTCGACGATCTGCATCAACGTCCGCCAGCCGTTGAAGGCGCCATGCGCCGAGGCGGCGTGAATCGTGACGCGCCCCGACTTGACGGAAAGCGTGTAGCGTTCGTCATTCACGTCCGCGGAGGATTCACCGGACGACAACTCAAAGCGGATGGAGGCCTCGGACGTGGCGCCCTGCACGGGGGGCAGCGCCCCGAAGACCTGTCGCAGATCTTCCGCCGCCCGCATCGCGACTTTTCGGGCGGTGTCGTCGCAGGCAATCGTGATCGGCGCGGCCATCGCGCGCCACGCCCCACTCTGCTCGACGCGCACGGGCCGCGGTATGACGACGATCGCGGGCGCGGACGCGCTGCTCGCGCTCTCGTCCACTGGATGCGGCAACGCCCCATCGGCCATCGCGTCGCGATCTCCGCATGTGAATATGAGGATCAGGATTCCGGCGATCGCCCGTGTCGACGCGAGTGCATGCTGTTTCATCATGGCGGCCCATCCTGACGTGCATGGGGCGATTCATCAACTCAACGCCAGGAGGTCCGTGTGTTCGATCGGGACGCGGATAGTCGACAAAAAAGGCGACGGCCGCCCAACTCGCCCTGGACCGCCGCCGCCTGCTGCGATGTGTACTTCTGAACTTCGGCGTGACGCCGTTTATCTCAGAGAGCGCTCGCCTTCTCGGCGCGGGGGCCGGGAGGCGGACCGAAGTCATCTTCGTCGTCGATCGGCGGAGCGCCACGTCCCGGACCTCGTCCGCGACCTCGGCCTTCGCGATTCATGCCCTTGCCGCGACCTTCGCCGCGCTGGTTCCGGAACTGTCGGCGGATTTCACCCTTCTCGATGCGACCATCGTCATCGGCGTCCCATCGATCGAATCGCTCGGGGCGCCCCGGGAATTCGTCCGGCGTGATGAAGTTGTCGTCGTTGGCGTCGAAGCGATCGAACATCGGCGGTCCCATGCGTCGCCCCTGTCGACCGAATCGCTTCGCTCGCATCGCGAATCGCCGCCATACGCTTCGTCGATTCGGCGCGAACTGGCCAGGCTGGCCATGGAACTGACCACCTCGGCGCATCATCGGCGGACCGTCGGGGCCGGGACCCATGTCGCCGAAGGGACCAAAGCCAGGGCCCTGTCCCGGACCGAAGCCACGACCGGCGCCGCGACGCATCGCGCCGAATTCGGGTCCGTTCGGACCCGCGTGCCCCCTCATGCCGCGGCGGCCCTGCGGACCTTCACCCTTCCCCCTGCCGCACTGGCAACCACACTCTGGGCAGCCTTCGCCCGGACCCCGTCCGCCGGCAAACGCCTTGCCCGGACCGCGACCTTTGCCCTGGCCACGTCGAGCGCCTTCGGGCCCTTTCTGTCCGCGGCCGAGACCGCGATGCGGCGGTCCATCAAAACCACCCGGGCCTTCGTCATCGGCCATCCCCAGCGGCGCCGGTCCGCGATGCGGCGGCATACCATCCCGACCGGCCTTCGGTCCACCGAGCGGCGGCTGAGCGCCGGGACCGGGTCCTGCGGCCGGCCGTTGGCGGCCGCGGCCCTGCCCATCGGCCATTGGACCGCGTGCGCCTTTGCGCTGCTGATTCTTCAGCGCCTTGCGCATCGCCTTGAACTCGGCTTTGTCGATCACGCCATCATCGTTGGCGTCCCAGCGTTCGAACCCGCCACCTTTCGGACCCGGGCCCCCCTGGCCGGGACCATAGGCGACGGCCTCTGCGCGGCTTGCCGTCAGGGCCAGTGCGCCAACTCCCATCAATAGTGTCAGAACTCGTTTCATCAGACTTCTCCTCGAAATTCGGTTGTCGTGGCCCTTCGGGGGGATGCCGGTAGGATACCCCCCGAAGTCGACGAGCCAAACGCGTGTGCGGCGCCGTTATTGCGAGGTCTCTGTAATCACGGGACCGCGTGAGCCGCGGGACGCTAAACCGTTCTGATTGAACTGGGCCCGACAATGAAGGGTTCTACAGACGCTCGATGCGAGCGGCCAGCAGTGCGTATGTGTACACAAATGTCGCGATGACGCCGACACGAGAAAGAGACAACAGGGAGCAAACTCACATGACGACGAAGAAATCCATAGTTTACCTGGCGATGATGGCGATGATTCCGGCCACGCTGCCGATGCGCGCCGCCGCCGATACCGACCTGTCCAGATTCAGCGTTTCGCGCGCCGCGCCGGCGGACGCGTTTCTGACCGTCGTCACGCACGGCAACCCTGAACGCGACTTCCTCGACACCTACTGGAGCGGCGTTTCCAAGGCGTTCTGGGAAAGCGGCATCGTCACGGATGTCTGGGATCTGGTCACGGAACAGGTCTCCGATGAAAACCTCGCGGAGATCGAAGACGTCAAGGAACGCTTCACGAGCCTGTGCGGAAAAGTGAACTGGGACGAGCTGTTCAGCAGAGAGATGCTCTACGCGGGGCGTTTCGCGAACCTCGGCCCCACCGCGCCGCCAATGTACGAAGGCATGATCGTCGGCCGCCTGAAGGACGACGAGACGGCGGTCAGGAACCACGAGGCGATCTGTGCGATCCTTGCGGAACTTGGCAAGCTGACGGAAGCCAAGCCCAATGTCCCCAATCTCGTCATCACGACGGACAAGCGCGACAACGGCCTGACCGTCGCCAAGGCGTCGTTCGCGGAGATTCCGTTCTTCGAGCTGAACGTCGCCCAGCAGAAGGACATCATCATCATCACCTTCGGCAGTCCGAAGATGCTCGCCGACGGTCTGACCAACCTCTCAAACGACAAGGACGCCCAGCGAATTGTCGATACGCCGCGATTCAGGAGCGCGTTTGCCGAACTGCCATCGGCCGAAGACAAGCTCGTGTTCTTCGACACCGAGCGAATGATGAGCACATTCCGCGGCATGGCCACGATGCTGGAAAAGATGGGAGCAAACCCGAACGCCGCGCCGGACGCCCCGCCGTCGGAACAGGCGATGTTCGGGATCGTTCTCGGCAGGCTGCTGGGCGATCTGTCCATTGTGGACTACTCGGCGACTGTCGAATGGACGGAAGGACATCGCGTCTTCGGCGAAACCCGCACGGCCGTTCGCGATGGCGCCACGAGTTCGCCGCTGTTCAAGGTCGTTGACGGCAATCGGGCCGTTCAGGACTTTGCCAAGTACGTTCCGAAGGAGGCGGCCTCATTCTCCGTGTCCTCGGGCATCGATGTTTCCGCCCTCTATGACTGGGTTGTGAACTTCATCGAAAAGAACATTCCCGACGGCAAGGAGGCCATCACGGAGTGGAACAAACTGCAGAAGGACCACCTCAAGCTCAACATCAAGGACGACATCCTCTCGCTGATCGAGGGAACGACAGTCAACATCTCGCTGAGCGGCGGGACCGTCATGATGGCGAAGCTGACGGATGAAAAGAAGGCCGCCGCCCAGATCCAGCAACTGCTCAACTTCGTCAAGGCGAACATCGGGCAGGACCAGGGCCTGAGCTTTGTCCCAGTGCAGGTCGGCCCGAATCAGACGCTCCACCAGCTCTCGCACCCGATGCTGATGATGCAGGGGCTCACGCCGGTCTTCGGTTGCGCCGACGGCTACTTCATCTTCGCGGGTTCCCCGGAGACCGTGAAGAAGTGCCTGCTGACGGCGCGCGGCAAGCACGCCAACATCACGGAAAGCGCGACCTGGAAGGCCCAGGCCCTCATGCCCAAGGGCGCCGTCAACTCGATCGCGTTCACCAACCAGTCGAACATGGCCCAGGAACTTCAGGCGGCGATCACGTCGATGACGATGGGCATCGGCTTCCTTCAGATCGGGGCGCCGAACCTGCCGCCCGAGGCGCAGCGACTCATCTCGGCCGCGGCGCGCATTCTGCCGAAGCTTCTGCCGGTCGCCGAGAAGATGAACTTCTTCAAGTCGACGGCGTCTTATACGACCTACGGTGGCGGCGCATGGACGACGCGCAGCGTTCAGAATTACAAGTCACCCGCGGAAGTGAAGAAGCTGGAAGAAGGCGGCGTTGGCGGCGGCGACACTGACAGCGCCATGTAATGACAATCACGTCGATTCGCCCTGCTGACGGATCGACGGACAACCAGAACAGATAACTTCGTCGCCGTGTCCCTGGCCAGGGGCGTCTTGAACGCCGCCCGCGCCTCGGACACGGCGACGTTCATTTTCGTGAACTCCACGGATCTACATCAGCGCGGCAACGACAGCGGCGACGCCACCGGCCAGGATACCGCCACCCCAGATGGCGAGCTTCTTCCACCTGGGCGGCGCGCCGGCCGGCGCACTCGCAGACCTTGAGACGTCGACGTCAGGTGTGGCGTCGGCCTTCCACCAGTCCGCAAACCGCGTACGCGCCTCTTCCGCGCGCCGCTTCGAGGCGCCCCAGAAGACCTCCAGACGACCGCGCCACGTTTCCCGATGCGCCTGGTCCTTCACGACGGCGACGCGGGCATCGCGGATCTGCCGGATCAGCACGGACTTCTTGACGTTGAGCTTGAGGTCGAAGTCGCGCGCCACGCGCTTGAGTTCGGGCCACGTCATCGACTCGAGGGGAATCGCATCCTCCGGCGCCGCGGGCGTGTCAGGCGTTTCGGGCGTCGGCGCTGAATCCAAAGCGTCGGCGCACGGCTCGTCGGTTTTCGGCCGTAGCGGCTCCAGTATCGCCGTCATGATCGCACTCCTTTATCCGGTTTGCCTAAACGTACGATACGAACGCAACCCGCGCGAAGAAGATTCGGACCCTGGCCGCAGAGGCCCCACGAGTGTCACAAAGTCTCCGTCCGACATGGCGAATGATGCGACATCGCGCGAGAGAAATGGTCCATCCGGGGAATTGGGAAACCCGCGAATTGCGCTGTGTTTCGCAGACCGATCGGCCCAGCACACCAGAGGCTCGAACTCGGCGTGCACGCTCAAGGCGTGCGATACGTCTGCCCAGGGCAAACGCAGCCCGCGAATCGCGGCCAATGCAGCCCTGGGGATCGGATCAACGCTCGGCTCAGACACTGAAAGTGCGAAACAGGCCGCTCGGCGTTACGCAAATCGCGCTCGCCGATTTCGCATTGCGGGCCTGAGGTGTCTTGTCGGAATTGCCTGAAAATTCAAAAAGGCCCCGCGACGTCTGAGACGCCGCGAGGCCTATATTCGCTATCAGAATACAGCGGCGGATCGACCGGCGCCCTGCCGATCGTCAGCGACCCTGCATCAGCTCTGCGACGACGTGGACGTCGTCGAAGGCGTGAACGTCGGCTCCGCCGGGAAGCCGGCCGGCCAGTCCGTCTCCGTGCCGTCCGCGGCGTCCAGGTAGGTCATGTCCTGCGTGTCGAAGTCCTCGCACAGCGTCGTATTCGTTGTGTCGAAGTCCGTGAGCGATACGCAGACTTCGTCGAAGTCCAGCTGCGTGATCCCGCCGGAGGCCTGGGCCTTCAGCAGCATGGCGGCGCTGCCGCGTTCCCAGTGTCCCGCCGCCGAGAAGGTGTTGAAGCCGTAGGGCGAGTCGCTGAACATCGTTGTGGCGCGGACCGTCTTACCGGTCGTGTCGCCGTCCGTCCGATGATCGACGCGCATCACGGCGTTTTCAAAGCTGTACGCCTCGCCGAGCTGCCCCGTCACCCACGCCAGGTTCCACTTGTGGTTCGTCTCGGTCCGATCCCACTCCGTATAGACCATCAGGTCCGTGTATTCCGTGGATCGCGCCGCGGCCGGTCGGCAGTACATGGCGCCCTTGCCGGCGTTGTCCGTCGAGGGCTTCGTCGTCACGAGGGCGCAGAGGAATCGCTCGAAGCCGTCGCCTCGGTCGACCCAGACGCGGATCGCGATCGGCTCGGTCACGGCGTTGCCGCTTCCGTCCGCCACGTTGTCGCCGTCGAAGTCGAAGGCCGCGAAGTCGCAGCGATAATTGACCGTCACGCTGTTCACGCTGAAGTCACCGTAGACTTCCGTGACGTCCGCGGCTTCCATGTCTTCGTTGATGACGGCCGCCAGGGCCATCGATCGCTGCGCCGCGCCCTGGAACATGTTCATGACCCGCGACATGGCGCGCGTCGCGCGATCCTGCGCGTTCTGTCCCGTGATGGTCGCGGCGGACTGATTCAGCTTCGAGCTCGATGTGTCTTCGTTCGGCAGTTCTGAGACGTCCAGCGTGATGTCGCTCGGGATGAACTGCTCGACGGCTTCTGTCGTGTTGTCATTTCCATTGATCAGATTCGGGAAGTTCGCGCATCCCGGACCCGCCGCCGCAAGAACTCCGACCAGTACGAACGCCCACCATTTCTTCAACATGCGATGTGCTCCCAATTGTGTCCCGCCCTCTGGCGATGCGACCGTGCGCATCGCCTCCCACTGCGACTATCGGCGACAGTCGGTATGTCACTTGCGATGGCGCAGAATCGGCGGTTTTACTAGGGAAATCACAGGTTTTTTGCGGCCATCGTCCGTGGAATCGATGGCGCAGAATGCTCCGATTGTTGTGTAGTTACGGGACGTTGCGCCGGCCGCCGACGTCCGCATTGAAGTGAACCCACATTCCGCGATCCGGCACGCCGACATACCATGCGGGGAGTTTGATAACGCGAACCATCCTGGAGCGGAATGATGCCCACGCACGCCTGGCATGACGTCACACCTGGCGAGAACCTGCCGAACGACTTTACGACCGTGATCGAGATCCCGATGGGATCGAACGTGAAATACGAACTCGACAAGCTCACGGGCCTGCTCAAGCTCGATCGCATTCTCTACTCGGCCGTTCACTATCCGGCCAACTACGGGTTCATTCCGCAGACCTTCGCCGAGGACGGTGACGCACTGGACGTGCTCGTGCTCTGCCAGGTTCCCGTCGCGCCGCTCACGCTCGTCGAATCCCGCGCGATTGGGCTGATGACGATGATCGACGGCGGCAAGAAGGACCACAAGATCATCGCCGTCGCCCTGAGTGATCCCGAGTTCAACACGCTGCGCGAGGCGAATCAGCTCCCGCCCCATCGACTCAACATGCTTCGTCGCTTCTTCCAGGATTACAAGAAGCTGGAAGGCAAGGACGTCGAGGTCGACGAAATCCAGCCCGCCGAAGCGACAATCCCCGTCATCGAACGCGCCCTCGAGTCCTACAGCAGCCAGCGCCGCAAGGGATTCGTCCTCGGCAAGTAGGCCGGCGCCTGTGTGCCACTGCTCTCAGCGGTGCGATATGGCGCGTGGTCTGGTCGATCGAGAAACGGGCAAGCGCGTCGTGAATAATGCTCGGACCTAGAGTTCAAACGCATCCATCCGAATCGGAACGTCAACCGCCCCATCCCAGAATCTTGCGCTGGACCAGTTGAATTCCGCGGGAGTGGAGACCAATCCTCGTCGAACCGGGTTGTTGTGGATGTAGTCGACAAGCTGAGGCAGTCGGTATTGTCGAAAGACGTTTCGGTCATACCCGCCGCCGGGCTGCCAGAATCGGAACACAGTTCTCGAGGGATACGTAACGCTCCGCCGTCGCAACCAAACCTCTTCGTCTGACTCCGTCAGATAAGCGCGCGCCGCGTCGGCCACTGGGCGCTTGAGGGCGGTCAGAATGTACTTCATTTCGTAATCCGGATCGAGCGGACAGAGCAAGACATGAACATGCTCCGGCATGACGACGTAGGCCCACAGCTCGACGTGCTGTGATATTCGAACACGGGACATCGCATCGATCACCCACTGACGCGAACGATCCGTCGAAAGAAGGGGAAGGCGTTGATGGCAGAAATAAGTCAGGAAGTGTGCATGACCCACGTCGTTGCAGGACTTCCGCGTCTTTCGAATCTCCGTTCGGAATTGGGGACGATCATATGCCATGTCGTCAGCAGATCGGTTTCACCTCGGCCCCGCAATGGACTTGTGGGAAATCCGGCGCCAGCTAGCTGACACTCAGGCGGGCAAATGTCAGACTGACACTGGCAAAGGCCTTAACCATCGGCAATGAACGGGAGTGACCGAGTCCGCTTCGCGCCCGCACTGCTTGAGAGCAGTGGCGCCCGACTCCGAACGACTTCGGCGCCGCTGAGAGCAGTGGCATACGCGATCACGAATTTCCACTTCACAAATCGAAAATCGCCACTTCACAAATCACCTGAGCCCTTCCGAGCGGATGTGACGCCGCAGGCGGAAGAGTTCGCGGAAGGCCTTGAGGATGACCTTGAAGTTCGCGCCCGTCGGGGCGCCGGCCGTTCGCGGGAAGTGGCTGACAGGCGTCTCCGCCACGCGCAGACCG
>Ga0116152_10004340_pt1 | contig 11216 bp, 9 predicted proteins | sample AD_UKC119_MetaG_FD_89894 | JGI IMG/M metagenome (GOLD analysis project Ga0116152, IMG submission 89894) | Active sludge microbial communities of municipal wastewater-treating anaerobic digesters from Hong Kong - AD_UKC119_MetaG | ecosystem: Engineered > Bioreactor > Anaerobic > Digestate...
CGCCATAACGAAGTGGCTCCCAATCAGTTCGAGTGCGCCCCGGTCTTCGAGGAGCTCAACCTCGCGGTGGACCATAACATGCTCCTGATGGACGTGATGGAGAAGACGGCCCGGAAACACCACTTCCGCGTGCTCTTCCACGAGAAGCCCTACGCCGGCGTGAACGGCAGTGGAAAGCACAACAATTGGAGCCTGGCCACCAACACCGGCAAGAACCTGCTGCGCCCCGCCAAGACCCCGAAGGAGAACATGCTCTTCCTGGCCTTCTTCGTGAACACCATCAAGGCCATCCATCGCCACGCCGATGTGCTCCGCGCCAGCATCGGTTCCGCTGGGAACGATCACCGCCTGGGCGCGAACGAAGCACCGCCGGCCATCATCAGCGTGTTCATCGGTGAGCACCTGAGCAACCTGTTGGACGGACTTGAGAAGAACATCAAAGGGGCGATGACGCCCGACCGCAAGACCGAACTGAAGCTGGACATCGGCCGTATCCCTTCGGTGATGCTGGACAATACCGATCGCAACCGCACCAGTCCGTTCGCGTTCACCGGGAACAAGTTCGAGTTCCGTGCGGTGGGCAGCAGCGCCAACTGTGCTGCGGCCATGACCGTGCTCAACACCATCGTTGCTCACCAGCTCCAGGCCTTCAAGAAAAGCGTGGATACGCTGATCGATAAAGGCACGAAGAAGGACGAGGCAGTGCTGCGTGTGCTTCGCGACCTGATCGTGGAGAGCAAGCCGATCCGGTTCGAGGGCAATGGTTACGGTGAGGCGTGGAGACAGGAGGCGGCCAAACGCGGACTGAGCAATATCGCGGACACGCCCCGCGCGCTCGATGTGTGGGAGCGTAAGGAGACCAAGGAGCTCTTCTCCAGCATGGGCGTGCTCACTGGAAAGGAGCTTGAGGCCCGGCACGAGATCGAGCTGCATAACTATGTCCTCAAGCTCCAGATCGAAGGACGTGTCTGCGGGGATCTGGCCCAGAACCACATCGTCCCCACAGCGATCGCCTACCAGAACCGGCTGCTGGAGAGCGTCCGGGGCCTCCGCGAGGTGCTCGGTGCCGAAAAAGCGAAGAAGGCCGGTGCCACCCAGGTGAAATTGATCGAGGAGATCAGCGAACATGTGAACCTCATCGTGTCCCTGGTCGAGGAAATGACCGAAGCCCGGAAGAAGGCGAATGCGGTGGAGGACACCCGGAAGAAGGCCATTGCCTACTGCGATGAGGTCAAACCCTTCCTGGACCGGATCCGCTACCACAGTGACAAGCTTGAACTTCTGGTGGATGACGAGCTCTGGCCCCTGCCCAAGATGCGCGAACTGATGTTCACGCGGTAGGGCCGAACGGGGCGGATCCCCCTTGAAAAAGTCGGTGCTTGCCATTTCGGGATCTGCTTATCTTCGCCCGGAACCGGAAAACCCGACTCACCCACACGTACGTGATGACATCAAGGAAACTCCTTGCAAGCCTGTTCGTCAGCATCCTGTTCGTTAGTACGGCAGCTGCCCAAGGGAAGCTGGCGGAAGAAGCGGATGATGCGTTCAAGAAGGGCTTCTACTTCAACGCCATCGAGTTGTACAAGAAGGCTTACACCGTGGAGAAGAAGGCCAGCACCAAGGCCGAATTGATCTTCAAGGTGGGCGAAGCCTACAAGGCGTTGGGCGATGCGCAACAGGCCGCGGTCTGGTACGAAAAGGCGAACAAGGCGCAGTACACCGATCCGATCACCTACCTGTACATCGGCGATATGCTGAAACAGGAAGGGAAGTATGCTGACGCCATCGCGGCATACAACCGCTTCAAGGAGAAGAAACCAGGGGACGTGCGGGCCGATGCAAGCATCGCGGAATGCCAGCAGGCGCAGGCCTGGAAGGATTCCCCGACCCGCTACAGCGTGGACCCGGAAGTGCTGCTTAATACCCAGCAATACGATTTCACGCCCGCGTTCGCCGATAAGAAGAACGAAATGGTGGTCTTCACCAGTACCCGCCCGGGGTCGACCGGCACCGAGACCGACCAGATCATCGGGGAGAGCTTCAGCGACCTGTTCACCAGCAGCCGCGATCGACTTGGAAAGTGGAGCGAACCGACCAAATTGCCCATTTCCATCAATACGGATGGCAACGAGGGTGCCCCCATCTTCAACAGCAAGCGCACCATGATGTACTTCACGCGCTGCCCGATGGAGAAGAAGAAGGTGTACGGCTGCGACATCTGGGTGAGCAAGAAGGTGGGTAACAACTACGCCGAGCCGGTGAAGCTGGCCCTGCGTCCGGACAAGAACGATACCATCACCATCGGGCACCCAGCCTTGGACAAGGACGAGACGATGCTGGTCTTCGCCAGCGATATGAAGTGGCCCGGCCATAAAGGCGGCAAGGACCTGTATATGGTGAAGTTGAATAAGGATGGCATGCCCACTGGTGCACCGGTGAACCTGGGTGAAGTGAATACCCCGAAGGATGAGATGTTCCCCTTCATCCGTCACGATGGCAGCCTCTATTTCTCGTCCACCGGCCGTCCGGGCATGGGGGGCATGGACATCTTCCACGCAGAGAAGTCCGGAGAGACCTGGACCGCCATCGAGAACCTCAAGTCCCCGATCAACAGTTCCTCGGATGACTTCGGGATCGTGTTCGAGGATGAAGAGGAGCGCGGGTTCTTCACCAGCAACCGTCCGGGGGGCAAGGGTCAGGACGACATCTGGCGCTTCTACCTGCCGGACCTGGTGTTCGGTCTGCAGGGCACCGCCTACGACAAGGCTACCGGACAGCCGTTGCCCGGCACCAAGATCAGCGTGGTGGGTACCAACGGCAGCAACTTCAGTGCGATCACCGATGACAACGGTGGATTCACCTTCATCGAGAACGGCAAGGACCGCTATATCAAGGAGAACACAACGTACAGCATCCTTGCCGAGAAGGAGGGTTACCTGGTGGTGAAGGATCAGGTGACCACCGTGAACCTGCAGGAGAGCACCACGTTCGTGAAGGAGTACTTCCTGCAACCCGCTGCGAAAGGTGGTGTGGTAAACCTGCCCAGCGTGATCTACGAAGTGGACAAGTTCGACCTGCTGGATGCGAGCAAGGATTCACTTGAACTCGCCTACCAGACTTTGGTGGACAACCCGACCTTGGTGGTCGAGCTCCGTTCGCACACGGATGCGCGCCCGACCCGCCGATACAAAGGGGGGAACATGGAACTGAGCCAGCTGCGCGCTCAGAGCTGCGTGAACTACCTGATCCAGCGCGGTATCGACCCGGCCCGTCTCGTGCCTGTCGGTCGTGGTGCCGAGGAGCCTGTCATCACCATGGACGTGATCAAGAAGATGGCGACCAAGGAGGAGCAGGAGGCTGCACACCAACGGAACCGCCGTACGGACTTCAAGGTACTGGGTTACGACTACGTGCCGAAGGCCAATTAGCTCTCGCATTGAACGGAAGAGCATCCGCCCTTGGTGGATGCTCTTCCATTTGATACCATGAACACCGACCGCTACGCGCAACGCGGCGTCTCCTCAGGGAAGGAGGATGTGCACAAGGCCATCGCCGGTCTTGACAAGGGGCTGTTCCCGAAGGCCTTTTGCAAGGTGGTCGCCGACGGCCTTACCGGCGATCCGGACCACTGCATCGTGATGCATGCCGATGGCGCTGGCACGAAGAGCGCGCTGGCCTATGCCTATTGGAAGCGCACTGGTGACAGCTCCGTATGGCACGGCATCGCCCAGGATGCCATCGTCATGAACCTGGATGATCTGCTCTGCGTGGGAGCCACGGACGGGATCCTGCTGAGCAGCACCATCGGTCGGAACAAGCGCCTGGTGCCCGGTGAGGTCATCGCTGCGCTCATCGAAGGCACGGAGGACTTCCTGCAGCGCATGCGCGACCTGGGGGTCGGCATCCACAGCACCGGCGGCGAAACAGCCGATGTCGGGGACCTGGTCCGGACGGTGATCGTCGACAGCACAGTGGTCTGTCGGATGCGCCGCGACCAGGTGATCGATAATGCACGGATACGGGCCGGCGATGTGATCGTGGCCCTGGCCAGTTACGGACAGGCGACGTACGAGCAGGAATACAACGCGGGTATGGGCAGCAATGGCCTTACCAGTGCGCGTCACGATGTGTTCGCCAAGGCCCTGGCCGTGGAGTTCCCCGAGACCTTTGATCCCGGAACCCCGGCGGACCTCGTTTACTCCGGACAGGCCGATCTCACGGATCCGCTGCCCGGCACCCCACTGGACTTCGGAAAGGCCGTCCTCTCGCCCACACGGACATACGCCCCCGTGGTGAAGGAAGTGCTCGCAAGAATGCGTGGTGAAGTGCACGGCATGGTGCATTGCAGCGGTGGAGCGCAGACCAAGGTGTTGCACTTCATCGATGGCCTGCGCGTGATCAAGGATGATCTGCTGCCGGTACCGCCGTTGTTCGAAGCCATACAGCGCATGAGCGGTACCGGTTGGAAGGAGATGTACAAGGTCTTCAACATGGGGCACCGGCTGGAGTTCTATGTTCCCCCGGCCCGTGCGCAGGAGATCATCGCCATTTCCGCGAACTTCGGCATCGAGGCCAGGGTGATCGGCCGGGTGGAATCGGCGCCTGCCAGAGAGGTCGCGCTCACCAGCCCATACGGCATCTTCACCTACTCCTGAGCCGGCCTGCGCATCGGCGTTCATACGACCATCCGGTCACCATCCCATGTCCGACCTGCTGTCCAAGCTCTCCGCCCTCTTCGATCGTCGCGAGGAGATCGGGAAACAACTCGCTGATCCGAGCGTCATCGCCGATCAGAAGCGTTTCGTCGAATTGAACCGCACCTACCGCGATCTGGAACCGATCATCACGGTGTACCATCGCTTCAGGAAGCTGCACGATGACCTGGGCGGTGCGGAGGAGCTCCTGCGTTCGGAGAAGGATCCGGACATCCTCGAGATGGCGCGTGCCGAGCGTGATGAGAGCCGGGACGCGATCGAGGCGATGGCGGAGGAGGTGCGGTTGATGCTGGTGCCGAAGGATCCGAACGACGCTCGGAACTGCACCGTGGAGGTGAGGGCGGGAACGGGCGGCGATGAGGCCAGCCTGTTCGCCGGCGACCTTTACCGGATGTACACCCGATACTGCGAAAGCCGCGGTTGGAAGGTGGAGGTGGCCGATGTGAGCGAGGGTACGGTGGGGGGCTACAAGGAGGTGGTGTTCAACGTGATCGGCGATGGTGCCTACGGCGTGCTCAAGTTCGAGGCCGGGGTGCATCGGGTCCAACGCGTGCCCGCCACCGAGGCCAGTGGTCGCATCCACACCAGTGCCGCCACGGTGAACGTACTTCCCGAGGCGGAAGAGACCGATGTGGAGTTGAAGGAGAGCGATGTGAAGATGGAGACCGCCCGGAGCGGCGGGGCGGGAGGCCAGAACGTGAACAAGGTGGAGACCAAGGTGCGCCTTACCCACATCCCCACCGGCCTCGTGGTGATGTGCCAGACCGAGCGCAGCCAGCTCGGCAACCGCATGAAGGCCATGCAGATGCTGCGCACCAAGTTGTACGAGGACAAGGTGCGTGAACAGGAGGCGGCGGTCGCGGCTCAACGGAAGAGCCAGGTGAGCAGTGGCGATCGTAGCGCCAAGATCCGGACCTACAATTACCCGCAGAGCCGGGTGACCGACCACCGCATCGAGTTCACCGTGCATAACCTGCCGCAGGTGATGAACGGCGACCTCCAGGAGGTGATCGATGCACTGCAGCTCGCGGAACGTACCGAGAAACTGAAGGCCGAGGCCGGTCTTTGACCGATCCCGGTCGTGAATGTTGAATACCCAGGAAGCCTGTGTACCTGTGCTGAACTCTTCGGACCTTCGTACCCGTGACACGCGCTGAACTCGTTGCGCTCATCCGTCGTAAACGGAGCCTGCTCTGCGTGGGACTGGACACCGAAGAGCACCTCGTGCCCGAGCACTTCCGTGCGGAAAGCCATCCCGTCCGTGCGTTCAATGAGGCCATCGTGGAAGTGACCCACCCGTACACGGTCGCCTACAAATTGAACCTCGCGTTCTACGAGGCACTAGGAGACCAAGGCTGGTTGGACCTGGAAGCCACGATCGGGGTGATCCGGAGCAAGGGGGACCATTTCATCATCGCCGACGCCAAGCGTGGCGACATCGGAAACACCGCGCGCAAGTACGCCGAGGCGTTCTTCGACCGGCTCGATGTGGATGCCATCACCCTAAGTCCCTACATGGGTCGTGACAGCATCACTCCCTTCCTCGGGCGCACCGGTAAATGGGCGATCGTTCTGGGTGTCACGAGCAACGCTGGTGCCGAGGACGTGCAGTTCATCCGCACCGAGGATGGGCGACCCTTGTATGAAACGGTGATGCGACGGACCGCGTCCTGGGGCCGGGCAGATGACCTGATGTTCGTTGTCGGGGCAACCCGACCAAAGGTCCTCGCCGAGCTGCGTGCCTCGCTGCCTGACCACTTCCTGCTCGTGCCCGGGGTGGGCGCCCAAGGCGGGGATCTGGCAGCTGTGATACGTGCCGGCCTTACCGCAGATGGCGGCTTGCTCATCAACAGCAGCAGGGGCATCCTCTACGCGGGAAGTGGGCAGGATGCGATCCCGGCAGCGCGTTCCGCAGCGCAGGCCCTGCAGGCACAGATGGCACAGGCGATAGCAGGAGTGCTGGTCTGATCGGCGGGAGCGGTGCCCGCGGATTATCTTATGGTCCGTGGGTTGACGGCTTACCCGTCAGCCACCAACCATGCTACCATCGTTCACAGGTTTGCCACCGATGGGTCCAACGATCCGATCGATCAGCGGCTTTGGACCTGCCCCTTTGCCGCTGGTCCTCGAGCCCACCTTCCCGTACGGAGAGGATCTCCTGCAGTTCATCTGGGCCGAAGGTCTTTTTGAGACGCACGCCTTGAGGACCACCGACCGACGCACCGTTGAAGTGGTGCACCCCGGCCGCATCCAACGGAACAGTGGTCCCGATCTGCATGACGCCCGGATACGTGTTGATGGACAGCTATGGGCTGGTACCGTGGAAGTGCACGCGCGCAGCAGCGAATGGAATGCCCACGGACACCAGTACGACCCGGCCTACGACAATGTGGTATTGCACGTGGTCCATGAACACGATGCCGAGGTCCGGACATCCCGAGGGAGGCTGCTCCCCACGCTTGAGCTGCATGCGCGTATCGATTCCGCCTTGTTGACCTCCCATGCACGCCTGATGCAGGAACGCGGTTTCGTGCCTTGCGCAGGGGCGCTGGGCCGGATCGGTGCTGAGCATTGGACCTCGTGGCTTGATCAGCTCGCCGTGGAGCGGATGGAACGCAGAGCGCAGTCGCTCCGGAGTGAGCTCGCCTCCCTCCGCGGGGACCTGGCGAGCCTGTTCTTCCACCAGCTCGCCCGTGCGTTCGGGCTCAAAGTGAACGCGGAACCGTTCGGGATGCTTGCCAACGCCGTGCCTCTGCGGGTGATCCATCGGGTCGCAGCGGACCTGTTCCGCACCGAGGCCGTGCTCTTCGGTCAGGCAGGCCTGTTGCAGGTGGACTTCGTGGATGCCTACCCACGAGGCCTTCAGCAGGAGCACCACCATATCGCCCGTTCGCACGGGCTCCGCCCAGCTCCCCTGGCTTCCTGGAAGTTCGGCCGCATGCGCCCGGTGAACTTCCCTACCATACGCATTGCCCAAATGGCCCAGGTCCTGGTGGGGTGCCGAGGTGCCCTCCTTGACCTCTTGAACACGGGTGCGCTCATGGAGCTCCGCGCACTGCTCGAGGTGACCGCCAGTGACTATTGGACCGATCATTTCCAGTTCGATCGACCGGCCACACCCTGCCCGAAACGGCTGGGCAGGAGCGGGGCCGACCACGTGATCATCAACGCTGTGGTCCCGGTCCTGTTCACCATGGGTCGGCTCCACGGTGATCAACGGCAGGTCGACAAGGCCATGGACCTGCTTCGATCCCTACCGGCCGAGAGCAACTCGGTGGTGGCCGGCTGGACTTCCCTAGGTGTCAAGGCGGATCGTGCGGTCCGCGGGCAGGCGCTCCTGGAATTGAAGGATCAGTATTGTACCCGGCGGCGTTGCCTAAATTGCGCCATCGGCAACCATCTGCTACGCGCCAGCGTCAAACAGGTGGCTTCAAGTGGTCCGCGGATATGATCGATCGCATCAAGACCTATTTCGAGCGGCAGGCCTTCGGCGTCTGTGAGTGGTGGGCGCATAAGCTGAACATCAAGCTGGAGCAGGTACGCCTGTCCTTTATCTACCTCAGCTTCATCACGGCCGGTATGCACTTGGTCGTCTACCTGATCATGGCCTTCGTCCTGACCCACAAGGAGCATATCAAGCGTCCCTTTCACAAACGGAGCACGGTCTGGGAGTTGTGAGGCACCATGCGGCGCAGGCCGTTAGCTTAGCCCTCGATGCGTATCCTGATCACCGGCTCCAATGGCTTGTTGGGCCAAAAGCTCATTGCTGCGCTTCGTAACGAGGTTACCGTCGATCTCCTGGCTACCAGCAGGGGAGGGGACCGAAGCCCGGATCCACTTGGATCCCGGTACCGCGCTTTGGACATCACGGATCAGGGGGAGGTAGATGCGGTCTTCGATGGGTTCAGGCCGGAGGTCGTGGTGCACACGGCAGCGATGACCAACGTGGATGCCTGCGAACTGGATCCCGTCGCCTGTCAACTCCAGAACGTCACCGCTACCGCTCACCTGGTGCGGGCCGCCGAACGCCATGGATCCCACTTCATCCACCTCAGCACCGACTTCATCTTCGACGGTGGGAACGGTCCTTACCGGGAGGAGGACGAGCCCGCTCCGTTGAGCGTCTATGGCCAAAGCAAGCTGGACGCCGAACGGATCGTGATCGACAGCCGGTTATCGCGGTGGGCGATCGCCAGGACCATCATCGTTTACGGTATCGCTGAAGGCCTCAGTAGGAGCAACGTCGTCCTATGGGCCAAAGGTGCCTTGGAGAAGGGTCAGCCCATCAAGGTGGTCGATGATCAGTGGCGCATGCCCACCCTGGCCGAGGACCTTGCCGATGGTTGTATCCGGATCGCCGAGAAGGGCGCCACGGGTATCTATCATCTCAGCGGCCCGGATGGCATGAGCATCCTGGAGTTGGTTGAACGTGTGGGAGCGTTCTTCCAACTCGACACCTCGGTGGTTACCGCCGTGAAGAGCGATTCCCTGGGGCAGCCGGCCAAGCGACCACCTCGAACCGGCTTCATACTCGACAAGGCGCGGACGGACCTGGGTTATGCGCCAAGGGGATTCGAGGCAGGCCTGGAGGTGCTTCGAGAGCAGCTGGCAATAGAGGGATAGTTCAGGTCGGACTTATTCCGAACGGATGTGTCTTATACTTGTGGGACGGTTGGTGACGTAACGTCCCGAAGTCCGTGCTACGAAAATGTATCGCCTATTCATTTCCTATATCATCGTCCGCTACGACCTTCTGCTCCCAGGTCACCATAACACTGTGATCCATGGAGCACAAGCGTCGGCAATGGGCTGAACCCCGGGAACGGGTCAAGGATCTGTTCGATCTCCATCGTGGGGAGCGTCGCGGTGTGCTCGCGCTCATGGTGCTCTTGATCGGATCGGCCGGATGGGTGGTCTACGAGCAGTGGTTGCGCCCCCCCGAGGAATTCGACCTCTCGGTCCAGCGTAAGCGGATAGAAGCTTGGATCGCATCACGATCGGCAATTCAGGGAGATAGTGTTCCGCTGAACCTCTTTCCCTTCGATCCCAATGCGATCGATCGAGAGGACTGGCGCGCACTCGGGCTCACGGACAAGCAGGTCGATGGGATCGAGCGTTACCAAAGCAAGGGTGGACACTTCCGGACCAAGCGTGACCTTGGTCGGATGTATTCCATTCGGCCGGAGCAATTCGCCCTGCTTGAGCCATACATACAGTTGCCGGATTCGTTGCCGGGAAAAGGACCAAGGAGGTATGAACGGCCTGTGAACGGTAGGGATGAACGGAGGAATGAGGTCGAAGATGGGTCTGATCGAGCGGGTCCAATGATCCGGGAGCCAGCGCAGTATGCCTCGCAAGTGCCACGATCGGTCGAGGTGAACACAGCTGATACGGCGGCTTTGATCGCATTACCCGGCATCGGCCCGGCATTCGCACGAGGGATCGTGAAGTACCGAGACCTGCTCGGTGGTTTCGTTTCCCTGGACCAACTTGGTGAGGTGTACGTGCTCAAGGACAAGCCCGATGCCGTATTGAAGTTGAAGCAGCTTCTGATCCTGGACACGCTCGCCGTGAAGCGTATCCCCATCAATACGTGCACCGTGGAAGAACTGGCGGCGCACCCCTACGTCCGCTGGAAGATCGCCAAACCCATCATCGCCTATCGTTCCCAGCACGGACCCTTCAAGCAACTGACCGATCTGCAGGGCTGTGCGGCCGTCGATGCGGAGGTCTTCCGTAAACTTGCACCCTACCTATCCGTGGAGTGACCGATCTGGAGAACAGGCTGAAAGGGGCCATCCGTGCCGTACCGGACTTTCCGAAGCCGGGCATCCTGTTCCGCGACATCACCCCGGTGTTGGAGGATGCCAGCTTGTGCAATGCCGCATTGGATGGCTTCCGCCTGGCACTGGCCGATCAGCGCATCGATGCCATCGCGGGTATCGAGAGCCGTGGCTTCCTCTTCGGCATGCCCTTGGCCATGGCCTTGAACATCCCTTTCGTCACCGTGCGGAAAAAGGGGAAATTGCCTTGGAAGACCGTGAGCCACAAGTACGACCTCGAATACGGCAGCGCCGAGGTGGAGATGCACGTGGACAGTGTGCGACCCGGCATGCACGTCATGGTGCACGACGACCTGCTGGCCACCGGTGGAACAGCCGCCGCTGCGGCCGAACTGATCCGTAAACAGGGTGGGGTCGTCACCGCCTTCAGCTTCCTCATCGAACTTTCCTTCCTCCACGGAGCGGACCGCCTGAAGCCCTACGAAGCCGAGGTGGTGCGTCTCGTCACGTATTGATCACGCCACCAGCTGGCACCGAACATGGAATTCACCCGGACCGAGAACCAGACGATGATCGCACAGAGCGTGCGGGACCTGTGCGAACGTGAAGTGCGCCCGAACGTGATGGAATGGGACGAGAGCCAGCACTTCCCCAAGGAACTCTTCACCAAACACTTCGGTCCGGCGGGCATGCTGGGTGTGTTCGTGCCGGAGGAATA
>Ga0116152_10004341_pt1 | contig 11216 bp, 13 predicted proteins | sample AD_UKC119_MetaG_FD_89894 | JGI IMG/M metagenome (GOLD analysis project Ga0116152, IMG submission 89894) | Active sludge microbial communities of municipal wastewater-treating anaerobic digesters from Hong Kong - AD_UKC119_MetaG | ecosystem: Engineered > Bioreactor > Anaerobic > Digestate...
CAACAGCAGTGGAGATCTTTTCAGATATTCCTTGAGCAAACTTTTTTCTTCAGTTGTAATTTTTATTTTTATCATCCCTTTTATTATATCAGAAAACCGTCATTTTGTTTTGAGATGGCTATATTTAAAGATTGGTTTCCGTATTAATTAATTAAATATTTTTCTTTTTTAAAAAAATAAAAAAATGCCTTGCACAATAATATATTGCGCAAGGCGGACAGGCAGCGACGGTTAATCTTGTTTCACTCGGATTGCTACCTTTCTTCCAGAGACACTTGTTAGCAACTCTGAAAGTTTATGGATAAGTAATTCGGGATTTTCGCCGTAGCTTTTTTCGATAATGTCGAGCCTCTGGCGGAAATTATGATAAGGCATCATGTTGTCCGCTACCCGATTGTTCAGTGCAAAGAGGATATCGGACAAAGGTAGTGTTCCCTTCTCGAAATGACCGATTTCCGAAAACAGAATTCTGGTTTCGATTATTTCTCGATCCTTATTTTTGATGACAAGCATTTGATTGGCTACCGTTTTGTTCCAAAAATAGGAAGCTACAGCAGCTCCGAAAATAAGAGAAATCAGTCCAATGATTGCAGTTTCCATAGTTGCCTCCAGTGATGAATTTTTTGTAAAAAGGAACCTTCTCAATCTGACTTTAAATGCTAGCATATTTAAAGAAAATAGTCAATGGTTTTCTTATTGAAAAAATTAGGTTATTATAAATCTAGTTAGTAGTTTTTTAGAATTTAGGTTAGACAAAATTTATGAAACAATCACAATTATTTACCAAGACTTCGAAAAATTTTCCCAAGGATGAGGTTTCCAAGAATGCGCAGCTTTTGATTAAGGCTGGATTTGTGCATAAGGAAATGGCAGGCGTGTATTCTTTTTTGCCGTTGGGTTTGCGAGTGCTTAATAAAATTAATCAGATTATTCGCGAGGAAATGAACGCGATTGGCGGGCAGGAATTGTATATGACAGTTTTTCAATCGCCGGAAATTTGGAAGAAGACCAATCGTTGGAGCGATGAGGTGGTGGATAATTGGTTTAAAACTTCTCTTAAGAATGGTTCAGAATTAGGTTTAGGTTTTACGCACGAGGAGCCGATTACGGCGCTGATGAAAAAGTTCGTGTCATCCTATAAAGACTTGCCTTTTTATGCTTATCAAATTCAAGAGAAGTTTAGAAATGAATCGCGCGCCAAAAGTGGAATAATGCGCGGGCGGGAATTTTTGATGAAAGATTTGTATTCGTTTTCCAAAAATAAAGAAGAACATGATGAGTTTTATGAAAAATCCAAACAAGCTTATCTGAATGTGTTTAAACGAGTGGGAATTGGCGAGATGACTTATTTAACTTTTGCGTCCGGCGGAACTTTTTCAAAATATTCTCATGAGTTTCAGACAATTTCAGAAGCGGGCGAGGATATAATTTATCTGGATGAAGAAAAAAATATTGCAATTAATGAAGAGGTTTATACTGATGAGGTGATTGCTGATTTGGGATTGGATAAAAATAAATTGATACAAAAGAAATCAATTGAAACGGGAAATATTTTTTCTTTAGGCTATAAATTTTCCGAGGCCTTGGAATTGACTTATAAAAATGAAGAGGGCAAAGAGGAAATGGTTTATATGGGTTCTTATGGAATTGGACCAAGTCGTTTGATGGGAACAGTAGTTGAACTTTTATCGGATGAAAAGGGAATGGTTTGGCCAGAGAGCATTGCTCCTTTTCAAGTGTATTTGATAAATATTGGCGAGGAAGAAAAAGCGCAAGAAATTTATGATGATTTGGTTAAAAAAGGTGTGGAAGTTCTATGGGATGACCGAGATGCGCGTCCAGGAGAAAAATTTGCCGACAGCGATTTAATTGGAATTCCATATCGCGTGGTAGTAAGTGAAAAATCTTTGGCAGGTGGCGGAGTTGAGGTTAAGAAGAGGAATGAAGAGGAGAGTAAGATTTTGGGGGTTGAGGAGATGATGGATAGTTTATTAAGTTTGTAAGGTTTTTAAAGTTGAAAGAAATTTTAAATTTCCAATTTCGAATTCTGATTCAATTTTCAATGTTTAAATCTCAAAACCTCAAAAAAACTGTCATTGCGAGGCGATAAATAATTTTATAATTTTAAAAAACCTAATATTACGATTGAAGAACATATTCCGGGATTGCCACGGCGGAGTACCGCCTCGCAATGACGAGGTAATATTTGAAATTAAAAACTAACCCTCACCCCGGCCCTCTCCCTCGGGGAGAGGGGGCTAAAAAAGATTGAAATTATTTTCAATGCCTCTAAAGTAAGTACTCGAGTACTTACTCTGCTACGTAACATGCTACGTAATAAAAAACAAATACTAAGAACTTAAATCTAATAACTAAAAAACTAAACTTATGAATTTACTTATTGGAAACTTAAAAATGAATATAATCTCCAGGGATGAGCGGGAGAAGTATTTTGCGGAATTGGAGAAAAATTTTGCGGGAAAAAATTTTGAGAATACTGAAATAATTTTGTGTCCTCCTTTTATTCATTTGGAAACTTTTGCGCGAAAGTTAAAAGATAAGTCTATTGGAATTGGCGGACAAAATATTTACGAAGAGGAAAGTGGAAGATTCACTGGAGAAATTTCGGCGCCGATGGTAAAAAATTTTGGTGGGGAGTATGTGATAATCGGACACAGCGAGCGGAGAACTATTTTTGGAGAGACGGATAAAATGGTTAATGAAAAAGTAAAGGCGGCGATTAAAAGCGGATTGATTTCGATTATGTGCATCGGTGAGACGATAAAAGACCGAGAAAAAGGCGAGGTGAAAAATGTGATTTCTTCTCAGCTTTTAAATGCGCTTAATGATATTCCCAAGGATCAAGTTTCCAAAATGATAATTGCTTATGAGCCGGTTTGGTCGATTGGCACGGGAAAAATTCCGACAGCGGATGAGGTGATGGAAGTGCGGATTTTGATGCAAAAAATTTTGGTGGATAATTATGCAATGCAAATCAATGAATTGCCGGCGCTGGTTTATGGCGGATCGGTGAATGCGGGAAATGTTCGGGAGCTGTGTTTGGATTCCGGGATGAATGGAGTTTTGGTGGGAGGCGAGTCGTTGCGTCCGGCGGATTTTATCAAGATTGGCGAAGTTTTGGATAAAAAATAAAACAGGCAAATTTTCTAATGCCTGTTTTATAAAAGTTTTGAAATTTATTTCTTTTCCGGAATGATGCTTACGAATCTTCTTTTTACAATTTTACCTGTAAAAGCTTTAACTTTCTTTTTGCTGAATTCAACAACTCCGTTGGTTAAAGCGTAAAGAGTATCGTTTTCTCCGCGTCCCACGTTTTTTCCGGGATGAAATTTGGTTCCTTTTTGGCGGACAATGATATTTCCGGCGTTAGCTTTTTCACTGCCGAAAATTTTGACTCCCAGTCGTTTTGAAATAGAATCGCGACCAAGCTGAGTAGATCCACCGGCTTTACGATGTGCCATATAATTTATTTAGAATATTAAACTAACAAAGATTAGTATAGCAAAATTTAGAAATATGTCAAACCGAAAATCGAAAATCATTGAAAAAATCAAGTTATTTTGGAAAAATTACGAAAAACAGATTGTTTTGTTTATAGGTATAATTTTGGTAGCAATTTTCTCATTTGAAGTGGGATTTCTTGAAGGAAAGAAATTAGAGAATAATGATACCTTGGTAATTGAAAAAGCGGCGGAGCAAAAAGAATGTGTTTGCGATAATGCTCAAGCGGAAAATCCGACAAATTCATCAAGCCAGACCGCTACTCAAGAAAAAACAACCGACGAAAAAGAATGCGTCTATGTGGGTAGTAAAAATTCCAACAAATATCATCTGCCAACTTGCCAATTCGCCAAACGAATCAAACCGGAAAATCTAGTTTGCTTCAAAAGCAAAGAAGATGCGGAATCGAAAGGTTATACAGCGTGTAAGTGTGTGAAATAGATTTTGTCTTTACAAAACAACCAAAACGAAGTATATTTATTTTAGAAGCGTTTGAGGAAATATCAATTCCGATGCTTTGGAAAGAAAGCTTTTTATAAGCGATTAGAATCCAACGGGTAAGCCCGTAATAGCTGTAATGAAGAGTTGATTAGTTGAGTAGGTAATTAGTTGAATAGGAGTGAATTTAAATCCTAATTAACTAATTTAACTGATAAACTAATTAACTAAACTAAGGTGGTACCACGATTTTATTGTCGTCCTTATGCAATTTTTGTATGAGGCGTTTTTTATTTAACCTACAAAAGTACAAAATTTTAAAGTAAAAAATAAGACCATCTATAATATAGATGGTCATGGTAAAATATTTCAGAGAAGAAAAAAGGATGTTGGCTAATTTGACTTTCTGTTTTCTTCCAGTTTGTTAATTATAACCGTCGTCATCGCTAACACGCAATGTGAGGCAACAAATTTTTCAGCTATAGAACTGATGTCATTGTTTGAGAGTAGTGCTTGCGGAAATTCTTCCAGAATTTTAGTAAGCTTTCCCGTCGTTTCTTCCTTGCTTACCGTAGATCTTGGATTGTGGAAGCAAGCGAAAGCCTCAGCTACTTCTTTTTTTGTCCAGCCTTTTTGTTCATTGCTCATGGAAACCTCCTTAATGTTTTGAAATGTTGGTGGGTACTGATGGTTTTATATCAGAATAATAAAAAAAGTCAATAATTTTGAAAATTCCTAAAAAATATGACCGAATATATAATCTTTGTCCAAATAAAAACAAAAAACATAAATAGTAAAATTCTTTCGTACTCTAGTGTACGGAAGTAAAATGCGAAAAGTTAAATAGTGAAGTATAAAAATATGGGTAAATTTAAAAAAGTAGAGTCTAATAAAAAATTTCCAGAAATGGAGAAAGAGGTAGCAAATTTCTGGAAAGAAAATGATACATTTAAAAAATCTTTGGAGAATAGAAAAGATTCCAAAGAATATACTTTTTATGATGGGCCGCCGTTTGCGACGGGGACTCCGCATTATGGGCATATTGTGGCTAATATTTTGAAAGACGTGGTGCCGAGGTATTGGACGATGCGCGGGTTTCACGTGGAACGCAAGTGGGGTTGGGATTGCCATGGTTTGCCGATTGAAAATATTGTGGAGAAAGAAATGGGATCCAAAAAGAAAAAAGATATTGAGGCAATGGGTGTGGAAAAATTTAATGAGCTTTGTCGCAGTAAAGTTTTGACTTATGTAGATGAATGGGAAAAAGTAATTGGGCGATTGGGTCGTTGGGCAGATATGAAAAATGCTTATCGAACAATGGATAAGGATTATATGGAAAGTGTTTGGTGGGTTTTTAAAGAATTGTGGGACAAGGGTTTGATTTATGAAGATTATCGCAGTATGCATATTTGTCCGCGCTGTGAAACAACTTTGTCTCAGCAAGAAGTTTCTGAGGGATACAAAGATATAAAAGATTTGAGTGTAATTGGGAAGTTTGAATTGGTTGACGAACCGGGAACTTTTGTATTGGCTTGGACAACTACGCCTTGGACTTTGCCTGGTAATGTGGCTTTGGCAGTGGGTGAGGATATCGATTATGTAAAAATTAAAAAGAAAGATGAAGGTGATGGAGAATTGGTTAGATTTATTCTTGCCAAGGACAGACTTAGTGAAATCTTTAAAGATGATAAATATAAAATTGTTGAAGAATTTAAGGGTAAAGATTTAGTTGGTAAAAAATACAAACCGCTTTTTGATTTTTATTTAGATAAAAATGAAAAGCTTTTGAAGGAAAAAAATGAATCTAGCGATGAAATGAAAGTAGTTGTTTGTGCCGTGATAAATAAAAAAGGAGAAATTTTATTGGGACATCGATTGTATTCAAAAGATACGCCAAAGGTTGGAAAAGATTTTTGGATTGCACCTGGTGGCAAAATTGAGGATGGTGAAACATTGGAGGATGCTATTAAAAGAGAATTAAGTGAGGAATGTAATTTGGAAAATTATGAAATAGTAAAATATTTAGGAAGTGCGCCTGGGTATTTGAAAAATCAAAAACTATTTTATTATCTTTTGGAGGTAGAAGATTTTGATCAGTTAAAGAATAGTGAGCCAGAGAAATTTGAAGAATGGAAATTTTTTCCAATAGATAAAATTCCAGTTGATGAATTGCCAAACAAAGAACAAGATAAAAAAATTCTTGAAGAAGCATTTAAATGGAATAATGTTTATAAGATTTATGCTGGTGATTTTGTGACGACGGATGAAGGAACTGGCGTGGTACATATTGCGCCGGCGTTTGGTGAGGATGATATGCGATTGGGTAAGGAAAATAATTTGCCGTTTATTCAGCATGTGGCAATGGATGGAAGCTTCAAAGAAGAGACGGGTGAATTAGCAGGACTAAATGTGAAGCCGATTGATAATCATCAAGCGACTGATATTGAAATTATAAAATATTTAGCCAAACAGGGCACTTTGTTTAGCAAGGAAAAATATGAGCATAGTTATCCGCATTGTTGGCGATGTGATACGCCGTTGATAAATTATGCGACTAGCTCTTGGTTTGTAAAAGTGACTGATGTAAAAGAGCGAGCTTTGGATTTGGCAAAAAATATTAATTGGTCGCCGGCGCATATGAAAGAGGGTCGATTTGGAAAATGGTTGGAGGGCGCGCGCGATTGGTCGATTAGCCGGCAGAGGTTTTGGGCGAGCGTGATGCCAATTTGGGTTTGTGATAAATGTGGGGAGAAAAAAGTAGTCGGTTCAATTGATGAGATTCGCGAAGGTTTTGGCAATCCGAATAAATTATTTTTGGTGCGGCATGGGGAGGCGCAGAGTAATGTAAAAGGATTTTTTAGCTCAATGCCGGAAAAAAAAGAAAATCCATTGACGCAAAACGGTCGGGAACAAATTGAAGAAGCGGCAAAAGTTTTGGCGGATGAAAAAGTGGATTTGATTTTAACTTCTCCTTTGCAAAGAACTCAGGAGACGGCGGAAATCTTAGCCAAGAAATTAAAAGTTGAAGTTATCACGGAGGAATTATTGCGAGAAACAAAATCAGGAAAATTGAATGGAGAAAAATTTGATTTGAGAATGGTTCAAAAAGAACAGCTGGTTGGAAATAATTCTAATGGAGTGGAAACGCTGGAACAGGTTAAAGAGCGGATGCAGAAATTTGTCGATAAAATAAATACTGAGTATAAAGGAAAAAATATCGTGGTGGTTTCGCACGGGGATCCATTGAGAATGTTGAAAGGCGTTTTGAATGGAAACAGCGTAAAAGAAATTTTTGCCAAAAGATATCCGAAAAATGGAGAGGTAATTCGAGAATATTCCAAATCAATTGATTTGCATAAACATATAGTAGATAGAATCACTTTTAAATGCGAGAAATGTGATGGCGGAATGAAGCGGGTGAGCGATGTGTTGGATACTTGGTTTGATAGTGGATCAATGCCGTATGCTCAGAAGCATTATCCGTTTGAAAATAAAAAAGAATTTGATAAAAGTTTTCCAGCTGATTTTATTGCTGAGGGTGTAGATCAAACCCGAGCTTGGTTTTATTATTTGCACGTGATTGGGGCTAGCATTAAAAATAGCGAGGCGTTTAAAAATGTGATTGTCAATGGAATTGTGTTGGCGGAGGATGGAAAAAAGATGAGTAAGAAATTGCAAAACTATCCTGATCCGATGGAGATGTTGGAAAAATACGGAGCCGATAGCGTGCGATATTATTTGATGAGTTCGCCGGTAGTGGCAGCACAGAATTTGAGTTTTAAAGAAAACGATGTGAGTGAAATTACTCGCGGGATGATGCGAATGCTTTGGAATTCTTATTCTTTCTTTGTGCTTTATGCAGACATTGATAAATTCAAGCCGGAGGAAAATTTCCAGCCGGAAAAATTAAATGCGCTTTTGGACAAGTGGCTGGTTTCGGAATTGCATATGCTTATCAAAGAATTTAATTTGCATATGGAAAATTATGAATTGCACAAAGCGGCTCGGTTGTTGCCTAAATTTATCGACAATCTTTCTAACTGGTATATTCGCCGCAGTCGAAAAAGATTTTGGAAGAGTGAAAACGATGGAGACAAAAATGAAGCCTATCAAACTTTGTATTATGTTTTAGTTGAGCTTTCCAAAGTGATGGCGCCTTTCACGCCGTTTATTTCTGAAGAGATTTTTAGGAATTTAACTAAGAATGAAAGTGTGCATTTGGAAGATTTTCCGGTGGCGAATGAGAAGTTGATTGATGAGAAGGTTAATTCTGAAATGGAAATGGTGAGAGAAATTGTAAACATTGGTTTGCAATTGAGAGCTAAAAATGGAATAAAAGTTCGCCAGCCGCTTGGTGAATTGGAAATATTAAAATGTGAATTAGACGAAGAGCTTTTGGATATTATAAAAGAAGAGGTGAATGTGAAAAATGTGGCGAGTGTCGGGGATGTTGAAGAATCCGAAAATACAGTTTGGGATGAGGAGAAAAAAGTGGGGCTTAATATTGAAATTTCCGAGGATTTGAAATTGGAAGGGCAGGCGAGGGAAGTAATTCGGCATATTCAGCAGATGCGTAAGGAGGCGGGATATGAGGTTGACAATCGAATTGATATTTGGTATACTGGCAAGAATCCCGTTTTTGAAAAATTCGGCGATTTAATAGCCAAGGAAACTTTGGCAAAAGAAGTACATTTAAAATCGAATAATGAGGAAATCAATGCGGATCTAGAAAAAGAAATCCGGGTTGATGAAGATAAATTCGTTATTTCAATCAAGAAGTAAATCGGAGGGAAAACTATGAGATTATTCTCTAATTCTTCTGGGGAAGATATAAGGAATGAAATCTTGAAAAAATTTCCAGACAGTTATGAAAAATTAATTGTTGAAAGATATCTGCAAAGTCTTGCAGGAGAAAGAGATTTGGTGCTTGAAGAAAAAATTGTTTCCGCAAATATATTGTATTTTGGGGAAATAGAGAACAATTAAGAATAAATTATTTTTCGGGAGAAAATAATTATGGAATCTAATTTGGTATTATCTAATCTAAATTTGACTGTTTCTTTTTTGGAATTACCATTTCTATGTTGGATGGTCTATCAATTCTTCAAGGCTCAACTTGTAGATAAATTTGATAAAAAATGGGTTGGAGCGATAATCGCGGTAACTTGGGTGCTACTTTGTATCTCTGGGTCGGAATGTTTCGTGTTGCCTCAGATGAGGAGTGAATTGCGGCACGGAGATTATCTGGTGTTTGCCATCGTTAATTCGGCGAGCGTCGGGTTGGTATTGGCTGCAGCTTTATTGGCGATCAAGACCTTATCGTTCAAATCGTCAAGAAATGAATATTTAGATTGGACATCGAAATTGATGATGAAATAAAAAGGAACCCGAGGAGGTAAATATGGAACAGACATTGGCAGTATGTTTAATTTTTGCTATTGTAGCTGTTAAAAATATCATATATTTCAGAGATAAAGATTTGTCATTGAGACCAGTTTTTCTTATTACTGCCATCTCTTGTCTTTGCGGGATTGTATTTGCAGGAGCACCCATTAAATTCAACTTGTGTTTACGTGAGAATCCTTTGATTCTAATTTTTGTCTTTATTTTTATCTTACCACTTTACGTTTGTGCTATTGGCGGATTGCTCAAAACTCTTTTATCAAAACAATAACGAAGTGTGATCGGAAAAACTCAGGAGGTGATTATGGATAAATTAAATATTCTTTTCACTAGTGCAATCGTTGTTGTGGCGGTTTCTCTCCTTGTGTATTTAGTTGTAAAGTACTGGAAGGACAAAGAGAAATTGACCATTATTACAATATGTTTGTTTCTGGGATTGAGTTCCGCTTGGGACAAACTGGAAGGAGCTGAAAGCGCGGATATTATTTACGTTATTAGGATGATCTTCGGATTTTCATTCCTGGGTCTTTTCGCAGCTTTTATGTTTCTGCGAATGCTGACCGAGCGCCGTTCTGAATCAAATCAAATTAATCGAAAAAATCCGAGGAGGTGATTATGGATAACGCATTGGATGTTGCCGGATTAAGAAATGTATTTATTATTTCTTTCGCGATTGAGTTTTTAATAGCTGCTTTGATATATGTAGCTATTGAATATAATATTAGTAAATATATATTGGAGGAATACCAACATAAACGATTAAAAATAATTGGTAATGCAAATATCGCGATATGCATTTCCTGTTTTTCTGGAATTATAATTATGGGTTATGAATTTAAAATTCTTAGCAAGATGCCCATCGTTTATTTTTCTATTACTGGAATGGTAACGCAGTATCTTTTTGGTTTTTTATTGCCGGGGATTTTCCTCTGGTCGCGATTAAAAAAATATTAATTTTTCCTCATTATTTTTCCCGCCGGGATTCATTTGGGTCTCCGGCGGTTTTTGTTTTTTTGAAATCACAAAACAACCCTCACCCCAGCCCTCTCCCTTGGGGGGAGGGGGTAAAAAAATAAGCGAAAAATTATTTACGTAATTATTTACGTAATTAATTACGTAAATTATTTTTGAAAACAAAAACCCATCAAATGAATGACGGGTTTATAAACAATTTAATTTTTCAGAAGATTATTTCTTATCTGTCGCTCGCGAGCTACTGGCTTTATTTCTCAGTCTTTTTTACCACTTTCTTTTCAGATTTTTTAGCAGTAGTTTTTTTCTCAACTTTTTTGGTCTTCTTTAAATTGTCTTTAACTTTAGCGGAAGCCTGAGTAAGTTTTTTGAATCTTTCTACGCGTCCGGCGGTGTCAACTACTTTTTTATCGCCAGTAAAAAACGGATGGCATTGGGAGCAAATTTCCACTTCCATATTTTCTTGAGTAGCTCCAACTTCCAAAACCGCTCCGCAGGCGCATTTAATAGTTGTCTTGGGGTAATATTGAGGATGAATATCTTTTTTCATAATTTTACAATTCTTGGCAAGCGCTTCGAATCAAATATTAGCTTTAAATAGTACGCAAGAAATACTAGCACAGAAAAAAAGAATTGACAAGAGCCGGGAGTCTGCTATACTTTTGGTGTGCTTTTGCGAGGCATTATTTTTTATTTTGTCTCCATTGGTGCCGCTAAAACATGTCTTTTGATGCTCTTCCTGTCTCAAATTTTGAGATTGAGCTAAAAAACAAAAAGCAGAGGATTAATTAATAATAAAAAGGAAAAATGACTGAAGTAAAAAAAGCATCCGCCGGAAAGGATGAAGAAAAAAAATCCGGAAAAGTGAAATCGTTGGAAGA
>Ga0116152_10004344_pt1 | contig 11213 bp, 6 predicted proteins | sample AD_UKC119_MetaG_FD_89894 | JGI IMG/M metagenome (GOLD analysis project Ga0116152, IMG submission 89894) | Active sludge microbial communities of municipal wastewater-treating anaerobic digesters from Hong Kong - AD_UKC119_MetaG | ecosystem: Engineered > Bioreactor > Anaerobic > Digestate...
GTTTCTATCGACTGTTTTTTATTGAACTGGTTGCAATCTGTTTTAACGTTTAACAAAATTGTGATCTCATTTAATCCTGTCAAAATAAAAAAGAATGAAGAAACAATATTTATCGGTAAACTGATGTATTTGGGTATAAATAATTTAAAGCAGTCTTATATATTTAAAATAGGTCTTTTCAAAAATGTGAATTTCAACAAAAATATTTTAAAGATTGTTGTACATAATTATTAAACAGCAAAATTCGTTTTTATGAAAAGAAGGTATTTTATTTCGGGGAAGGTGCTGGCAGTGCTGGTAGTTTTAGTGGTAACAGTTGTGTTGAGTTCTTGTAAAAAGGATGATCCGGAAGAAAATGGAGGTGCTTATGAAATGAGCTTTACAGCCAATGGTACAAAAGTAAAATATACTACTCTGGGAGCATTAGTTGCTTCTTTTGCCAATTCTGGAAGTCAGTATCTTGGAGTTTTTACCGGGTACGATGCCAACACAAATTTACATGTTCAGGTTTATGATGATGAAGCAATTGTTGCCGGAACTTATTCGGGATATTCAGCATCGGGGGGAGTTTTAACAGGTGTTTTAATTGGTTACAAAGATGGTACGGGAACAAGCTATACCCAGGCAGGAGGAGACATTGTAGTAACCATTTCATCAATTACCGAAACCTCTGCCAGCGGAATTTTTAGTGGCACGTTAAAAGCATCAGGAAAACCGGATATGGTAATTACCGACGGGAAATTTACCGTTCAACGATTTGACCCATAAAAATTATAAGGCCAGGTTTACCAAAGTAATTCCGGCGCCACCAAAATCCACATGTTCATCTTTGTAGCTTCGTACCATGGGTTCGGCACGCAGGTAATCGCGAATAGTTTCCTTTAAAATTCCGTGTCCCTTACCATGAAGTATGCGAAGCTGACTTACTTCAAACATAATTGCTTCATCAATAAACTCCTGGATTTTGGAAATGGCTTCTTCAACCCGCTGGCCACGAATGTCAATTTCCGGTTTAAAAGACAGGCGTCGCTCTGAAAAATTTGACATTAAACGCGAACGGCTTGAACCACTGCTTTTTTCAATCTTTTTTGCTTCATTATTACTCAGCCGTTCAATCTGTTTACGTGGTAAAGTTGTAATTAGCTGGCCAAAGGCAACAACCGCATTTTTATCGGTCAGTTCAATCAAATCGCCAATTGTGTTTTGCCCAATCATACGCACTTTGTCCCCGGGGCGGATTTCAATTCTTTCCTGCAGTTTCTCTTTTGAAATTGGATTCTTTGATTCTTTAGGCCGCCGTTCATTCCTTTTTTTCTCCCGGTTCTGTAAATGCCGGATTTTATCTTCAATAACTTTGTCTTCTTCCTGCGACTTTTTACCAATTTCCTTTTTTAGTAAATCCAGTTTTTCACGAGCTTCTCTTGTTTTTTCTTTTTCGGCCTGCGCTTTCTTGATATCGTGAATTGTATTTTCAATTTTCTTATTAACCCCCGAAAGCAAAATTTCAGCTTCTTCCTTCGCCTTTTTTAAAATCTCTTTTCTTTGTTTTTGAGTTTCTTTTAACTCTGCCTCATAATTTTCCGCCATTTCATCGAGAATCTTTTCTACTTTCCTGATCTTCATTCGTTTGGTTTCCCAATAATGCTTGTCTCGATTAATTTGACGAAGATTACGGTCAAAATCAATGTGATCTTTTCCTATTTTTTCCGTTGCGTTCTCCAGTATATCTTCGGGAAGGCCGATTTTTCGGGCAATTTCGAAGGCAAAAGAACTGCCGGGTTTTCCAATCTCAAGTTGAAAAAGCGGGTTCATATTTTGGGAGTCATATAACATGGCACCATTTACAATTCCTTCGGCCGATGACGCAAAATGTTTCAGATTGGTATAATGCGTTGTAATAACGCCAAAAGTTCCCAGTTGATTTAATTTGTCGAGAATCGATTCAGCGATAGCCCCTCCAAGCATTGGTTCCGTTCCTGTTCCGAATTCATCGATGAGTATGAGTGTTTTTTCGTTGCTGTTTTTTACGAAATGTTTCATATTCATGAGGTGCGAGCTGTAGGTGCTCAAATCGTTTTCCAACGACTGATCATCGCCAATATCGATAAAAATTTGGCTGAAAATCCCCGTCTTACTTCCTTCGGTAATTGGAATTAATAGCCCGCATTGCAGCATGTATTGCAACAATCCAACGGTTTTTAAACAAACCGACTTTCCTCCTGCATTTGGCCCTGAAATAAGTAAAATATGTTTTTCAGAATTTAGCCGAATATTTAATGGAACAATTTTTCGGTTTTCTTTTTTTAAAGTTTTCTGAAGTAGTGGGTGCACTGCATAAAACCATTCAATAACCGGTTCATTTAATAAATCGGGTTTTATACCTTCCATTTCAACAGCCAGCATTGCTTTTGCACGAATGAAATCAATTTCACCTAAAAAATCATATGAATAGAACAAATCATCCAAATAGGGGCGAATGCTATTTGAAAAGTCGGTGAGTATTTTTACTATTTCGCGACGTTCGGCATATTCCAGTTCACGAATTTCATTGTTCATTTCTACAATCTCGTTGGGCTCAACATAAGAAGTTTTACCCGTGGAAGATTCATCGTAAACAATGCCATTTAATTTTCGTTTGTTTCCGGCAGGAATAGGAATTACGGCCCTTCCGTCTCGTATTGAAACTGTAGCATCTTCTTCCACAAGTCCGTCTTTTTGTGCCTGCTTTAAAATGGCCTGCAACCTTCTGGACATGTTCGACTGCCGAGTAAGAATGTCCTTTCTGATTTTTGAAAGTTCGGGAGTGGCATTATCCCGTATTTTCCCAAATTTGTTGAGAATGGAATCAATTCTTTCATAAATGTAAGGGAAGACCTGTACATTTTGTGTTTTTTGTTTTAGCAAAGGAAAAGCTTCCTGTTCCTGTTTGTTAAAAAACATAACGATAGCCCGAACTGCTTCAAGGGAGCGTTTAAGGTCGAAAAGTTCCAGTTCTTCAAGAAACCTTCCTTCTATTTTTATTTTTTGAAGTGCGTTGCGCAAATCGAAAAAGTGTGTAGCCGGGAAATTATCGAATTCCCGAACGATTCTGCAAAACTCGCTGGTTTCGCCCAACTGGTTTTCAACGTAGTTAAACTCATCCTGAAAATGCATTTCATCTACCCATTCGTTTCCCATATTACTGATGCACTTTTGCTGCAACATTTCACGAATACGATCGAATCCGATTTTCTGCTCAAAATTTTCAGGATAAATCTGCATTTTTTAAAACTTTTCAGCGCAAAAATAATAAAGAACATTTGAGTTGCAGGTTTCTAAAGGCAAGAAATAAGACATTTTAATAAGTAGAAAAAATTAAATCATGAGATATGTCACTTTTCTAAAATATAAAAAAGTGGTTTTAGGGCTAGCATCCTTATTTGTAGTAATATACATGTTTTCTTTTTTTTAATTTAATTTTTTGAAAACGATCGAAAAGATAACATAATTTATTATTTTGGGCTTGCAAACCAAAATCATAAATTTATTGTAATGAGTAAACTAACCCAATGGTTCTATAACCTTAAAGTTAGAACCAAGTTTATTACGCTTATCGGGCTGTTCCTTGTAACGCTTATTATTCTGGGCTCTGTTACAGAAGGTCTGTTTAAATCAAGTCAAACCATAACGATTTTGGTAAATGAGCAGAGGATATTTATTGAAAACTTTGATTCGGCAATCGAACATTTCTATCGATATGTAATATCGGAAGATGAGAGCCTGCTTCCTCAGACCAAAGTACATCTGCAAAAAGTGATTAATATGGCGAAGGAGTTTTCACGCATTGACAGCACAATGAGAGAAATTCCAAATGCAGAACGATTACCATATATGTATGAAATATACAAAGAAGGTGTTGATTATGATATGCGGAAAATAAAGCTGATGACCAGTCAGATTAAAATGTTTTCGTTGTTGAATCCGAAAATGTTGAAAGATATTCAACAAGTAACCTTTGATGCTTCTGTTTTGGGAGTAAAGGTTTTGGAAAATATTGACGATTATTCAAAAAACAACAATTCTGAAAAGTTAGCCCAATTGCAGATTCAGTTTGACAAAATGCACTATTATGCTCAAACTTTTTCTTCTAAATTGTATGAAGTTTCACGGTTCCTTACAAATTTGCTTTATTTGATGATAGTGACATTGGTTATTCTTTTGGGAACTGTTGTAACATTTATATCGGTTAAAATTTCCCACACGATTTCAAAGCCAGTTAATATGCTTGCTGCAAATTTTAAAGAAATGGCACGAGGCAATTTGAAATCGGCTATAAAAATTGATTCTGATAATGAGATCGGAGATTTGTCAAGAGCTTTCCAGGAAATTCAGATTGGATTCAGAAAAATAATTTCACATGCAAAAAGAGTTGCCGAAGAAGACTATGGTTCTAGATTGACCCCAAACTCGGAAGAGGACGAGCTAGCCCCGGCATTAAACAGTATGGCTCAAAAGCTGGAGGCTACAAAATTAAAAACAGATAAGGAAAGCTGGCTGGAAAAAGGGTTAGGTGGTTTAGATGATCAAATGCGCGGAAACCATACGGTAAGAGAGCTCTCTGATAAAATTATTATTTATTTAAGCAGGTTTTTGAAAATTGAAATGGGGGCTGTTTATGTTTTTGATGAAGTGCAGGAACATCTGGAATTAACAGGCTCAGTAGGAATTAATCTTGACGAAGTTAAACCCATCATTAAAATTGGAGAGGGGCTTATTGGAGGAGCCGCAAAAAATAAGGATTGTCAGATTATTGATACCAAGGATAAATTTGAAAAGAGTTATAGTGCATCGGGAGAAATCTACCCGGAGAAAATTTATTTGATTCCCATGTATTTCGATGGCAGAATACAGGCAGTTATCGAACTTGCCCCCGTTAACGCATTATCTGATTTAAAAATAGATTTTTTAAGAATGGTGAAAGAGCGTGTATCCATTAACATAAGCGCTGCGGTTGCCAGGTACCGGAATAAAGAATTACTCGACCAGTCACTGGAACAGGCAAAAATGCTTAAAGCACGCGATAAAGAGTTAAACAGAAAGCTTGAAGAGAACCAGATAATTAGAGAAAAGTTATCTCGGGAAACCGCTCTGTTAAATTCCATGCTCAAAACACTTCCGGATTATATTTATTTTAAAGATGAAGAAAGCAAATTCATACGAGTAAGTGAATCAATGGTTCCATTGTTTAATGCACGGTCTAGCAAGGATATTATTGGGAAAAGCGATTTCGATTATCATCCGGCAAAAGATGCAAAACGCTATTTTGACGAGGAGCAGGAGATTATTAAAAAGGGTGAAGGATTTGTTAACGAAATACGCCAGGGAGTTGATGCGTATGGAGAAGAACTTTGGACATCGGTTACAAAACTGCCAATGCTTGACGAAAACGGTACATGTATAGGAACTTTTGGTATTTCAAAAGATATTACACAGATTAAAAAACTAGAGATTGAAATTAGCCTGCAAAACGAAAAGCTAATTCAAAATCAGGAAGAATTAAAAGCTACCAACGAAGAACTGAATGCCCAGGAAGAGGAACTTCGTGTGGCCAATGAGGAATTAGCCGAGCAAACAAAAATATTAGTGGAAAATGAAAGAAGTTTACAAGTACAGCAGGAAGAATTAAGAGCAGCCAATGAAGAGTTGGAAGCGAAAACCAATTTGCTTGAATCACAAAAGGAAGAAATTCTTAGAAATAATTTGAAGTTAACTAAAACTCAAAAAGAATTGGAGCAACAGGCAAAAGAGTTAGAGTTGGCAAGTCAGTATAAATCGGAGTTTTTGGCAAATATGTCCCACGAGTTAAGAACTCCGTTGAACAGTATGTTAATTCTTTCGAAGTTGTTGGGGGAAAATAAAAATAAAAACCTAACGGAAGAGCAGGTAAAATCGGCTTACATTATTTACAACAGCGGGAAAGATTTGCTGGAGTTAATTAATGAGATCCTAGATTTGTCAAAAATTGAGGCAGGGAAAATGACTTATAATTTTTCTGATGTTACAGCCGATGAAATAATGACTGATATTAAGTTTAATTTCTTGCCGGTTGCCGAAAACAAAAATCTTAAACTTGAAATCAGGAAATCAGAAACTTTTCCTGAGTCTGTTTACACTGATAGGCAGAGGTTAATGCAAATTGTTAAAAACTTACTGTCGAATGCGTTTAAATTTACAAGTACTGGCGGTATTACTGTAAGCCTGGGACTTTCCACCGGCGATATAAGTTTTATTAATAAAGATTTGAACAGTTCAAATACCTATTTTTTAGCAGTTGAAGACACCGGAGTAGGAATTCCACAAAATAAACTGGAAGCTATCTTTGATGCCTTTCAGCAGGCCGACGGAAGCATTTCACGTAAATTTGGCGGAACCGGATTAGGACTTTCCATATCGAAACAACTTTCCAATGCACTTGGGGGCGAAATTCATGTCAGCAGTTCTGAAGGGGTAGGTTCAAGATTTACAATTTATCTTCCTTTGGATAAGGAGTTAGTAGGGAAAGAAATAGTGGAAGATGAAATTCTCTTGAATAAAGAGTCAGGGCCGTTACTGTTAACATCTTCTCTTAATAGTTCCGATATTATAAATGAACAAGAGAACACCAGTCTTCCTTTATTCATAAAAGATGACCGTGATTCATCACTTGAGAGAATTTTGGTGTTAATTATTCTTTCCAGTAGTGAAAAGGCACAAATGTTAATTGATTTATGCCATAACCGAAAATTTAATGCAATAGCGGCAAGCAATATTTCTGATGGTATAAAACTGGCAGAAAAATATAAGCCGGAGGCAATTTTACTTGATGGGGAGTTTAATGAACAAGATGAGCTTTCAATGCTCAAGGAAAGCAAATTTACAGCAAAAATTCCGGTACATATTGTTTCAAGGATTGAAGACTCCCTGCTGGAAGATATAAAAGAGCTGGAAACTCCTGAATCAAAGAATTTTTCGAATGGGGCAAAAAACATAGAAGGAAAATTGAGCAAAGAATTTCGGCAAATACTTTTGGTTGAAGACGATCCTGTATCGCGAATGGCAATTCAATTATTGTTTGAAAACAAAGACATAATTATTCATGAAGCAAAAACTGCATCGCAAGCATTCGAAATGATTTCCAGACAGCCTTTCGATTGTATTATTCTTGATTTGGGATTACCTGATTTTTCCGGTGGCGAACTGTTAGAAAAATTAAGCGAAAATAGAATTCCGATTCCAAATGTGATTGTAAATACTGCCAAGGAACTCTCTGATAAAGAATTAAAAATGCTGAGTAAGTATTCTGATTCTATTGTAATAAAAGGAGTGAAATCTGACGAGCGATTAATGGATGAAGTCACTCTGTTTCTTCACCAGGTTTCAAATAAATTATCGAAAAAAGATACTTATCAGAGCACTGACAATGAGGAAAGACAGGGGTTTAAAGGGAAAAAAATTCTTTTAGTTGATGATGATATCAGGAATGTTTTTGCAATGGCTCAGATTTTTGAAGAGCGTGAAATGGAGATTCTTGAGGCGGAAAATGGGGAAGTTGCTATTGAAGTACTGAAAAATAACCCGGATACCGACCTGGTGCTTATGGATATAATGATGCCGGTTATGAACGGTTACGAAGCAATGAAAATTATTAGAAAAACACCTGGAATTGAAAGTATTCCTATTATAACTCTTACTGCCAAAGCAATGAAGGAGGACTACCAGAAAGCTATTGACAGTGGGGCAAATGATTTTATTTCAAAACCTATTGAGGTTGATAAGTTATTGTCTTTATTAAAAATCTGGTTGTTCTAATTTATTATGACTGTTCCGAAAATATTGATTGTTGATGACAGGGTCGAGAACCTTGTGAGTTTGGAGGCAATTCTGTCCGACTTTAAGGTAACATTTGTTCGCGCTTTGTCTGGCATGGAAGCATTACGGGAAACGTTAAAAGATGACTTTGCTCTTGCTATACTCGATGTTCAAATGCCCGAAATGGATGGATATGAAACACTTTCTCTGATGAGGAAAAGAGCAAAAACCAAGTATTTGCCTGTGATATTTGTTTCAGCCATTCATCAAAGTGATTTGCACATTATAAAGGGAATTAAAACCGGGGCTGTCGACTTTATTCCCAAACCGGTTGTTCCTGAAATTTTGGTGGGTAAGGTTTCCGTTTTTCTCGATTTGTACCATCAGAAGCAAAAACTAAATGAGTTGTTGAATAAGCTGGAACAGAATAATAAGGAACTTGAAATTCAGAAAAGTAAGGCAGAGGAAGCGAACAAGCTGAAAGCACTTTTTCTGGCAAATATGTCTCACGAAATACGAACTCCATTAAATGGTATAATTGGTGTATCAAAAATGCTTGAAGAGTCAGAATTAAATAGTGAACAAAAAGAACTTTCCAAAATTATCACTTCATCTGGCGAAAACCTTTTGAATATTATTAACGACATTCTCGATTTTTCAAAAATTGAAGCCGGCCAAATACAATTAGAAGAGATTCAATTTAGTTTGCACGAAATTATTTGCACAATTGTAAAGTTATTAAGGTTTAAAGCCGATGAAAAAGGTGTTTCACTAAAAGCAAATATCGATAAGAATGTTCCACGAACACTTGTTGGCGATCCTTACCGCTTAAATCAGATAATCACTAATCTCGTTAACAATGCCATAAAATTTACTGAAGAGGGAAGTATAAGAATAACTGTTGATGTTCTTGACACAGGAAGTGAAAATGTAGAATTAATTTTTAAAATCAGCGATACGGGCATTGGAATTTCTGAAGAAGGGAAGAAAAGGTTGTTTAAAGAATTTTCGCAGGCCGATAGTTCTACAACCCGCAGATATGGAGGTACCGGGTTAGGCCTTTCTATTTGTCAGAATTTAATAACTTTAATGAATGGCGAAATTGGGGTTGAGAGCGAAATTAATAAGGGTTCGGAATTTTGGTTTACATTAAGATTCGATTATGGAGTAAATACTCAGTTAGATAAGCCAAAGGTAAAGAGTGATATTCCTGAAAACCTGAAAATTTTGTATGCAGAAGATAATATTGTTAATCAGCGCATTACACGGTTTTTGCTTCAAAAGATAAACGCAAATTGCGATATAGCGTCAAATGGGATTGAGGCTTTTGAAATGTTTAAGGCAAACGACTACGACCTGATTTTAATGGACATGTACATGCCGGAAATGGGAGGAGTTGAATCAACAAAATTAATAAGAGAGTTCGAAAAAAATTCAGCCCAAAAACCCGTATTTATCGTAGCAGTTACAGCGAACGCATTTTCAGAGGATAGGCAAACTTGCCTGGATGCCGGAATGAATGATTTTTTAAGCAAGCCATTTAAAGAAGCAGAATTGATGAAAATTATAAAAAATTCTATTCGTGGTTAAAAGTAGTTTAAATACTTTTTTTGAAAAAGAATCTACAGATACCGAAGATATTGAATTAAGTCTGCTCCTGCAGGCTTGCTATCAGAAGTATGGATACGATTTCAGAAATTATAGCAAGGCTCATTTAAAACGGCGTGTTTTACAACGCCTGAAAAGGAGTGGGTTAAACTCAATTTCGGAGTTACAACATAAAGTGCTTTGGGAGAAGGATTTTTATCGCACCTTTCTGCAGGATCTTTCCATTAATGTAACCGAAATGTTTCGTGATCCGGTCTTCTATTTGGCATTCAAAGAAAAGGTAATTCCTGATTTATCAACCTATGCGCACATTAAAGTTTGGCATGCCGGCTGTTCTACCGGCGAAGAAGTTTATTCTTTAGCTATTCTTTTGAAAGAAGAAAACTTATTGTCAAGAACAAGAATATACGCTACTGATTTTAACAAAAATGTTCTGGAAATAGCAAAACAGGGAATTTATAGCAGCAAAGAAATGGAGCTTTATTCAGATAATTACCTGAAATCAGGTGGTAAAGGAAAACTGATGGATTATTGTACAGCAAAATACGGCTCGGTTATTTTTGATAAGTCGCTATCGAGAAATGTAGTTTTTGCCGATCATAATTTGGTTACCGATGGGGTTTTTGCTGAAGTAAATCTGGTTTTCTGCAGGAATGTACTTATTTATTTTGATAAAGATCTTCAAAACAAGGTTCTTACGTTGTTTTCGAACAGTTTGACTAAAAGAGGGTTTTTATGCCTTGGTAAAAAAGAAAGTTTACAGTTTTCCGACTGGGAGGATCATTATGAAGCGATTGATAAAAAAATGAAAATTTTCAAGAGAAAGTACATCTCTAATGGTTAAAGCAATTGTTATAGGGGCTTCTTATGGCGGGATGGAGGCAATTAGAGTGTTGCTTGCCGGTTTGCCTTCTCGGTTTAGAATCCCGATTAGCATTGTTTTGCATATTGGGAGCAACGATATTCACTCTTATTTGTCAATGTTAAATGGTAAAACTGCATATACTGTTAAAGAAGCGGAGGAAAAGGAATTGATTAAATCCGGTTATATCTACTTCGCCCCACCCAACTACCATCTTCAAATGGAAAGCAATTTTTCTTTTAGTCTTTCCACCGATCCCAAAGTTAACTTTTCGCGACCCTCCATCGATGTGTTATTCGAAACAGCAGCCTGGGCATATAAAAAAGAACTTGTTGGGGTTTTATTAACCGGCTCGAACAGCGATGGGGCAGAAGGACTCAAAACAATAAAAAGGTATGGTGGAATTACCATCGTTGAAAATCCGGAAACTGCTCTTTCGAAAAGTATGCCTTCTTCTGCAATAAAAGAAGAAACACCTTCATTTATACTTGATTTGAAAGATATTCCGGAGAAGATTGTTGAATTGTCAGGAAATAATTAACATCCGCTCTACTAACCCTTGGCCAACGAAGAAAAAATGTAACATTTCCTTTCATAAAACGCTAAGTAATTTTCAAGCCTATAACCAGAACACAGACAACTCAGATTTAACCAAATTTGCCGATTGATCTGCTATCCCTGAAATCTTCACAATTAGCAGTAAAATAGAGCATACTTTAAAAATTATCAACCCAAGCATGAGATTGAGTTGTGAAATTTGGATTTTAAGCGTTGATCGCTAAATTTTCTTAACCTTTTGGTACTTTTTCATCAGGATAACGTTCCGCATATTCTTTCCAGAACAGTTTTACTTCTGTTTTCATCTCTTTTGCCAACGAAAGTATTCCAAAAAGGTTGGGTATAGTCATTAAGGCAA
>Ga0116152_10004346_pt1 | contig 11211 bp, 11 predicted proteins | sample AD_UKC119_MetaG_FD_89894 | JGI IMG/M metagenome (GOLD analysis project Ga0116152, IMG submission 89894) | Active sludge microbial communities of municipal wastewater-treating anaerobic digesters from Hong Kong - AD_UKC119_MetaG | ecosystem: Engineered > Bioreactor > Anaerobic > Digestate...
ACCGGAGGACCTGGAACATTCGCTATCGGACGACAGATTGGTGATGATTTGGCTTTTGTTGGTACGCTAGGGTCTGGAGCGCTGGCTTCGTTCGAGCCACAAGGTCTCGATGGGGATGAACCATCTTTAGCGGCAACGACCCTATCCACAGATCTTAACATCGCTCTTTTAGACCGAGGGCCAGGTATTGGTGGCTCTGCTCTCAATGACGGGTTCTCCTCTAACGCTTATACGATAGCTGGCACAAAAACCGACGCTATCAATCAGGGTGATTATCTACAAATTACACTTGAGGCAAAAGATAATTATCGTGCTTCTTTTAGCGAGATACTCTTCAACATCAGACGAAGTAGCACAGGACCAAATGCATACCAGTGGCAATATAGCCTTGACGGGTTTGCTACCCCTGGAGTTGATATTGGCGCAGAAGGATCATACGTTGGAACAGAAACAAATGGACTAACGATGCCTGCAGTCAACTTAAACGTTGTGCCAGAGCTACAAAAAGCAAAAGATGTTACCTTTAGGCTCTACGCTTGGGGAGCTACGACTGGAGCAGGTACTTTTGCCCTTGCTCGACTGTCAGGTGATGATCTTGTCTTTACGGGTTTTGTGAGCCCTAATAACGTATTAGCTTTTGAGCAACTAGGCAAAAGCGGTAACGAGATTACCTCTATTGCAACTACTATCGACACACACCTCCAAATATCAGAGTTCTCGAGAGGGGCGGGGATAGTTGCATCAGCTCTTAGTGATGCTTACTCTGCGACGGGCTTTGATGCGGGGCATACGATGGCAGACGCTATCGCCAATGATGAATATATTGAGTTTTCACTCAATTCAAATACCGGTTGGTATGCAAACCTTGATCGTATTGAATTTAGTCTTCGACGTAGTGGTACTGGACCAAATGTGTATCAGTGGCAATACAGTAATGACTATTTTGCAACAGCCGGCATTCCAATTGGAGTACCTGAAACATATGCAGGTATAGAAAATAACGGTCTACAGATGCCAGCGGTCGATCTTTCATCGATACCTGCGTTGCAAAACACAACAGGAACAACTTTCAGACTCTACGCCTGGGGAGCAACCGGAGGACCTGGAACATTCGCTATCGGACGGTTAGCGGGTAATGATCTCTCACTCATCGGTGAGGTTAAAACCTACCAATATACGGTTCAATATCTTGCTGGTGTCGGAGGTAGTATCACGGGTACATCACATCAAACAATTAACTATGGTGACGCCACAACGCAAGTTATTGCTACACCTCAGTTAGGATTTCAATTTGATTCGTGGAGTGACGCGAATTTAATTAACGCAAGAAACGACAGCAATGTCACAAGCGACCACACATACACTGCTCAATTTTCACCAATTATCCTTCCTCCACAACAGAGTTACGGTGGACTAGGTCTATTTACCCCTCCACCAAGCATTGGCAGAGGAGAGAGAGAAGTGACGATCGCGATGAATAGCGCTCGTGATATAGGTTTTATTGAAAATACAGGTGTAAACACTTTGTTCTTTATCCATTCAACCGCAACGTTTACGGCTCCTTCAAAAACAACTAACAAGTTAATCCCCTCAAGCGTTACACTCAAATACGCAGATCTCTATAGAAATCATATTCGTGTACAGTTTAAAGGATTGTCCGATGAGCTTACTCTAGCCATAGGGGATACTGAAAATATTGATCTTGATGGTGATGGCACCCCCGATATTCAGGCAACGTTTGTCCATGTGTACGTAAATCGCATCGAGCTAACACTCCAGCCTTATAACAAATCTTTCGTAGAGGTCGTTGCTCCAGAGACTAAGCCTCAGCCAACAAAGTCCACCTCCTATATTTTTACACGTGACTTAAAAACACTCTCAACGGGCGATGACGTACAAGAGCTACAAAAATACTTAAACTCACAAGGGTTCATACTTGTCACAACGGGCCCAGGATCACCAGGACAAGAAACACAAAAGTTTGGTGCCGCAACTCGTAATGCTCTTATCCGTTATCAAGAACAAAATAATATTCAGCCTGCTATTGGGTATTTTGGGCCAATAACCCGAGGTTTTATCAATAAATAGCGATTTCTTGCTCAAACGTGAATTGTTGGGTATTCTAGCGAGGCTTTTTAGCCTAAGGAGAGATACCCAAGAGGCTGAAGGGGCGGGATTGCTAATCCTGTAGGGGGCCTCAAAGCCCCGCGAGGGTTCGAATCCCTCTCTCTCCGCCATAGAAAAACACCGTCAATTGACGGTGTTTTTCTATGGCGGAGTGTATTGGACGTAGTTCGATTGTATTAATGATAGGAAATTTTTGGTTTTGCTGCTGCCGCTTCAATTTACATTTATTCATGTATTTGTTATTATTTAAATATATAACATTAAAACTTTATATTTTACTTTATATACAATATTATACAATATGAGCATTGCAATTAATCTAAAAAAGATCCGAGCCGAGAATGGCTATCCCCTCGAAAAGGTCGCAAGGCTCGCTGATTTGTCTCTCAATACGATTGTTAAGATAGAAAATGGAGTAAATCAAAATCCTACAATCGACACCTTGTCTAAAATCGCAAAGGCATTAGAAGTCAGAGTTGATGATTTAATACAAAAATAATTATGAAAAATATTGATACTAACAACGAAAAGATCGAGGAAATTCTAACGCGTTCAATCGCTGAGATTCTGCCTACCAAAGATGGTTTACGTAACGAATTGAAATCCGGCAAAAGACTCCGTATTTACACGGGGACAGACGCAACAGGAACATCGCTCCATATCGGACATGCTACAAATTATATGGTTTTGGAAAAACTACGTAGATTAGGGCACGAAGTTATCTTTCTTGTTGGAGATTTTACTGCACGAATTGGGGATCCAACGGACAAAAACGAAACGGCACGAAAGCAACTTACGCGTGAGCAAGTCATAGAAAATGTTAAGACATGGATTGACCAAGTCCGACCAGTCATTGATGTTGATAACAAAGAAAATCCTGTACGGATACTTTTTAATAATGACTGGCTTTCCAAACTATCCTTTGAAGATGTTATAAATCTCGCGTCAAATTTTACAGTTCAGCGAATGATCGAGCGAGATATGTTTCAAGTACGCATGCAAAGTAATAAGCCTTTATATTTGCATGAAATGCTTTATCCACTTATGCAGGGCTATGATTCTGTTGCAATAGATGTTGATGTTGAAATGTGCGGCAGAGACCAAAAATTCAATGCACTCGCAGGGCGCACACTGTTAAAGAAAATCAAAAACAAAGAGAAGTTTGTGTTAATAACAACATTGCTTGAAAATCCAAAAACTGGAGAAAAAATGATGTCAAAATCAATGGGTACCGGTGTATTCCTTGATTTTGATGCAAATAAAATGTATGGATCACTCATGTCTCAACCCGATGAAAACATGAGGCAGTTATTTACTGATTGTACTTGGTTGGACCTAAAAGAAATTGACGAAATTCTCAAAACTGATAATCCGCGAGATTCTAAAATGCGTTTGGCATTTGAAATAACAAAAATTTATCATGGTGATAAGGCGGCTAAATCTGCTGAAAATAACTTTATAGGAATCTTTCAGAAAAAGGAGCTACCTAACGAAATGCGGTCTTATAAGCTGACTGATGATACCTCTGATTTGATCGACGTGTTGGTATTCACAGGGCTTGCAAGTAGTAAAAGTGATGCGAGGAGATCAATTGATTCTGGATCAATAAGAATTGACGGGATTAAGGTTATCAGTGAACTTAGTTTGCCAAAAAATAAAGAATTCATTTTGCAAAAAGGAAAAAGATATTTTATTAAGATAACAAGCTAACGTATGTTGTTAACGAAAAAACAGAAAAGCTTTTGGGACAGGAATGGTTACCTGCATTTACAGGGGATTTTACCAAAGGAATATGTCGCTGAACTATTAAAAGAGATAGATGTTTTGCACAAGAAATATGAAGTTATTGACTCAGATAAGCCTTTTCAAGTTGGGCTTGATAGAAAATTTATAGTAGCCGACCATCCCATTTTCAAGGATTTGATTGATTGTGAGTACAGCTTCCCATATATACTTGAAATAATGGGACCGTGTATTCAACTTTGCATGTCGCATGCTCTTATTAGACCGGCAAAGAATGATTTTGAGGGGTTTGTCCATACAGACGGCGGGCAATCAATGCAAAGCGTCTATATCGACGCCAAAGGTAAGCCTTTGCAAATAAAAATCCAGTATTTTCTTACCGATGTAGATTTGAAATTTTCAGGAAATTTTATTTATAAACCTGGTAGCCACAAAATACCTTTCCCGGTTTATGATAAAGATAGATATCAAAAAACGAAGAATATGCGTCAATTACTTGCCAAGGCTGGTGATGTAGCAATTTTTACGAATGCGCTTTGGCATGGAGCAACCAAAAACATATCTAACAAAGATAGAAAGAGCTTAATCTATGGATATAATCAAATGTTTCTTCGTCCATATGATTATCACGTTGCACCAGATAATCTTCTAAATACCTGCATCAAAAGACAACGACGCCTCCTTGGTGATTTGGGAACACTTAAGCCACAGGCGCATTATTATGCCCCCCAAGATCAAATAACGATAATGGAGGGAGTAGATGAAATTCTTGATAAATAATTTATGGACAGATATTTTAAAAACTATCAAAAACTATTTGTCGGTCAAAAAGATGGCGATTTAAAAAAACTCATCAACTCAATTATTTTTCTTTTTGATGGATTAGATAAAACTTTTTCAAAAAGTAGTGCTGTTTTTCACAACGAATCGATCAAAACCAATTTTTCTAATGAAGTCCCTGAAATTGGGAAAAAATCAAATGATGTTCTAAGAGAAATAATACCTGCATTTAAAGATATAATTCACTGGAACAATCCGAGGGTATTACATAATATTACTTCTCCATCATTAATCGATGGGGTTGCAGCAAAAACACTGACCAACCTCTACAATCCAAATTGTATTTGGGACTATGTGAGCGGCCATTTTATCGATATGGAAAATTCTGTTTCAAACCAAATCGCAAATCTGGTCGGGTATTCAAGTGATTATAAGGGTGTTTTTACCTTTGGAGGGAAAGGGACATTAATGTACGCGATTAAGTTAGGAATTAATAGGTGTGATCCTAATAATACTATCAATGGTATTGACAAGGATATGGTTGTCCTTACGTCTGAGTCAAACCACTATTCAATAGAATACATTTGTAATCTTCTTGGTTTGGGGAAGAAGGCGTGTATACGTATACCAGTAGACAATGAAGGACTGATTGATTTTAAGACGTTCCAAGAAACAGCTGAGAGACTACTCAAGCAAAATAAAAAGATAGTATGCGTCATATTATCTGGAGGTAATTCACTGAATAATACGGTTGATCCTATAAAAGAAGTTGTTAGTTACATTGAAAATGTAACGCAAAAATTTAATCTAAGTTATAAACCGTTTGTTCATGTAGATACGGTTATCGGATGGTTATGGTTAATGTTTAATGGATATGATTTTTCAAAAAATGATCTCAATATTAAACACGGGGCCCTCGCAAAAATTCAAAAAATGAACACAAGGCTAATCGAATTAAAGCTTGCAGATTCGATTGGTATCGATTTTCACAAAAACGCTTTCGCGTCTTATATATCAAGTATGTATCTTTGCAAGTCAAATAAAGAATTGCTGTCATTGAATTCCAATGTATTGCAAGACAATTCTCAAAAAAAATATGGCGATAACTTCCTTCAGCACTTCACAATTGAGCATAGTAGAAGTGGCGATGGGATAATTTCCGCCTATATTTCTCTGCAAGAAATTGGGATTGATGGGTTTAGGCAATATATCGCAAAAATGATGGAAGCTCATGATTACATCGAACATAACATTGATAGAAAAAGTTTTGAAATTATAAATCCGCACGGCTTAGGGTTTCCCGTAGTCTTATTTCCAAAACCGAATTTTTATTCTGGTTTATATAGTAATCTAGAGAATGATTCAGAGGAGGGAATATCAGAAATCAGAGATTATTGTTACGAGTTATTTGAATATATATCTTCTCAAAAAGGAGAGAATTCTCCGGTAATTGGTTATGTCTCTAATTACTCGCATTCTATTGATGGTATTGATATTCCTGCGCTTAAATTGTATCCAATGTCAGTTGAGATAAATGAGGAAAAATTGGAAGTAGCATTGACACAGTTACACGATACAAAACAGAAGTTTGATGGAAATATGCAAAATAATATTAATGAAACAAAAAAAAATTCTGGCGAAGGAATAGTGTTTCCAAAATGAATTTATGATTACTCCTGAGTATAAAAGAAATGTCGATAGGGCTATAAGAACTTTTGTAAAAGAAATAAAAACGCAAGATGGTTTGGTGGGCATAATATTGCTCGGAGGATTGGGTAAAAAGCAGCATTTCGATGAATTATCTGACGTTGACATATCACTTTTCATAAGTGGAGAAAAGCGAAATCAACCAGATTGGCTCCCAGAATTTGAATTTAATATCTTCATGCACGATAGTCAAAGAATTCATTTCAATGTTCATCAACAAAATTTTAAAAAAGAGAAGTCTGCTTATTGGGATGATGCGAAAAAAGATGCGTACAGTAACGGCCTCGTTCTTTACGAAAAAGAGAAGATGTTATCGAACTTTTTGCAAAATAAGTTGCGGATTACAAGACCAGAATATGAGCAAAAGTTGATGACGCAATACATCAAAATACCTCCTTCCTGTCTTATAAATCCTGAAAAGCAATTAAAAAGGGGCGAGATTGAGCTTTCACACCAGATTATTAATAATGGGATAGAGAGTCTTATTGATCTACTTTTTATTATCAATAAAAAATTTGTTCCTCACTATAAGTGGAAGCTTAAAAAGTCTTTTGATTTGAAATATCAACCAAGTAATTTTCAGAAAAATATACACGATGCAATGCTAGTCCGTTCGTTTACCGAGATGGATGTAAAAAGGAGAATAAAAATCATCAAGATGGTTTCAAATGAGCTGATGGGTAAAGTTGAAAAAATACTTTCACTGAATGAGGAATTAATATATCAAATTTCTTGCAATAAATTTTTAAATAGACAACTTTTAAAAACACCGTTTGGGACACAAATAAGGAAACGGTTAGAGAAAGATAAATTTATTACACATGAACAAATTCAAAAAATTACAGGACTGATAAATTTTCACACAATAAACGATTACCAGACATTAGAAGAAATCCTAAAGGGCGGTTTGATATTTGATCGCGAAGAGAGAAAAACTTTATTTGATATATTATAATTACACAAATATGAATCAAAGCAACACATTATTAAATCTTGGGTGGAATATGATGAATGATAAAGACCAGGATAGACTAAATATCGACAAATTCTCACTTTATCCATTTGTAACCTACTCAGAGGAATATGCCACTTGGGACATGATGCTCAATAGAGCAAAAAATGTTGCTGCGTATGGAAATCAAAATCTAGCAGAGCAACTTTTGAATGAACAGAAAAGTATTCCTGAGAATTGGAAAAAACACAATATTATTTTCCCAAACACGCTCTGGAAGTCAGTAACTGGACATATTTTGTGCCCTTATCTGTCTTTTAAAGGTAATAAGTGGACATTAAATTATTACTGGTTTTTATACGATTTCCATCATAACGATAGATTTTTAATAATAAAATAATATTAATATTAGCAAGTACGTCGAGCGAACACGGAGCAACACCGAGCAGGCATTGTGAGCGAAGCGAACGGCCAATGCGAGGTGATTGCGAAGTGTGAGCGGACGCTAGGACTACCAAAGAACGCGGAGACGGGAGCGCCTCGCGCCGACGGGAGCCGCAAAAAAAATGATAGGAAATTTTTGGTTTTGCCCCGCGCAAGCTTGTCGAGCGCGGCCGAGGCGCAAGTTTTATTCGTCAAAATCCTGCGGATTTTGCCCGAAATACATTCGAACTTTGTCCAATACACACCGCCATAAAATACCATCGTTTAAACGATGGTATTTTCTTTTGTTAAAACATATAAATGATATTGACAGAATGTGTTTTGTCTACGAAGCTCTGATATGAACGGTTCACGTTCAATGCTTTGCACATTCGCTACCAATCGAGGGAGACTAACAGATGAGCGCACTACTCAAAGACTGGGCTGAGGCCAATGTACCAAACAAAGAACTGTACTACGCGGCGGGATACACCGAGCAAATCGATTTCATTCAAGACAGAATCGCTCGTCTCGTCACCAAGTCTTACGAGGAGTATCTGACTCTTCAAGATTACTTGACCGTGATCGCCGACCACACGTCTAAGTCCGTACGCCTACCGGTCATTCGTATGGAGCTCGAAGACGGCACCGTGTTCGTAATGCGGCATAACTTCAACGATTGGAAGGTGTCCGTGAACTCGCCTCGAGACTTCGACGCTGACTTCATGGAGCTCTTCGATCCAAAGAAAGCCGTCCATGGTGTCTATTGCGAAGGTTTTCCGCCAGATCTGGTCTATGGACCATACGCCGAAAACAAGCGTCAGTTCACTATCATGCTTCCGGGCAACTACCACGTTTTCACCTTCTTCTGGATTTATGCGCGTCGCGTACAGTCCAGCTAGCCATTGGCGCACGACCCGAGAGTCGTGCGCCGTTTAATTACCTTCACTTTGAACGACCCTCCCGGGTCGTTTTACTTACCCCTTCCAAACTTTCCCATCCTTCACCTGCTTCATGCGATACTTCACAATCTTCTTAATCAACATTTTCGGCAACGGCTTATCGAGCGGAAACTGAATGGTGCCCGCGCTTGTTTTGTAGTTTGTGAGTTCTTTGGCGAATGTTTTGATGAGTTCAGCGCCCGGGTAAATACCGATATGTGTCTTAGCCGGCCCAAAGTTCAGCAAGATGGTTCGGTATGAATAGGATGGCATGCTCCATTTAAGCCCTTCGACGGCGTCTGGTGCTGTTTTGCGGATGATGGCACGCAATTCACGCATCTTTGCGCGCGTTTCTTTTGGAGCAGCGTTGATAAATTCGGTGACCGTTGTTGGTTTTGGGATGGCCATATAGATATAGGATAGGCGCTTTGTTGCGTAGAATCAAATACCTTTATAGAAAATAACGCCTTATTAAGGCGTTATTTTCTATAAAACCTATAGACCTAGAGCGCGTGCTTAATCCATTTGTTGGTGAACTTGAACATCTGTGAAGAGCTTTCTTTATAATTTACAAACTTTTTACTATAATCTATATTTGCAAATTTACGATTTTCTTGGCGATCGAGCCAGCAAAAAGGCGGTAGGCTTGTCGTTGTTCTTTTTTGTAGATCATTCGTACTCCCAATACCTCATTGCAAGCAGGGCAATCAAGAGACTTATTCGTTAATGATATTTTTGGGTCGATGATACGATCAATATATATCCGTTTTAAAATCCCGGGCCCATCTTTTTGATACATGCAGATGACTTCATTACACTTTTCGCATGAAATTTGAAGAAGCCGAGAGTAACCACCTCGGGCTTTTTGTATTTATCAGACTTAAACAAGGTCTTTTTCATTCTTTAAGCCTAGCAAATTATGAATTCATTGTCTTTACTCTTCCACTTAACTTATACTAACCAAACTCAATATTAGGGAGCTCTATGAATAATGAACAAATCCGCAATATACTCAGTGAATTAGTTTCTGCAGAAAACGAGGATCGTTGGTGGAGAACCGATCTATTTAGAAAATATACGTTTTCGCAAATTCCATCCGAACTCAAAATAATTGATTTTCCACCCGAAGAAGAGAAAAATTATAACTGTTTTCTTTATGCTCTAGGCCTTCAAAACGACCAACGTTTTCTCGGTAATGCTGGCTGGGAATTTACGCGCAATCTGGGCACTACCTTTGAAGCTATGATAGACAAAAAAATTTTGACGATAAGTCTTTCGCCAGAAAAAGGGGACATGATTCTCTATCGTGCAAATGATGGGTCTATCTCTCATGTTGGCCTTGTAGATGGCCAGAATACTGTTATTTCAAAATGGTCATGGGGCCCAATCATTAAACATAGTATTTTTGATGTTCCTAAAGAGTATGGGGATGTTGTGGAATATTACAAAGCCTCAAAAGAGGCTAAAGACTACGTAATAGAAGAATATATTCGTAGTCTTTAACCCATAATAAACCCACTGATTGTCAGTGGGTTTTATTATTTTTGTCACAGTTATTTCATTGAATGTATACCGATCATATTACCCTCAGTGTCACTCGCGAGAGTCATATATCCATTTCGCCGATAGATAGCTTTGGTTTATGAATTTTTCCACCAGCTTCTACAACACGAGCATCTTCAATGCTGCAATCTTCGCTAGAAAAATACACGATGGTGCTATTACCACCCGCTGTGAATCCTTTCATTTTAACTAAAGGTCCTGCCGCACCTTCAGCTTTTTTCACTAAAAAACATCAACGAAACGTTGCCAGCTTTTCTGATGGCGTATGCCACCACAGGATTGCCGTCTAAAAACCAAACAGGACTTCTAAGCCAACCTTTGAATCGCTTTTCTTTAAGTTTGTATTTATGATCAATCTTAAATAATCGCAAATCTCTCTCATTTAAATTGCTTGTGACTTATAATATAAGTTTTTAGCTCTATGCGCAAGCATGTACTTTAAGCGTCCAATTCCCAATCATTAAGATGTTTTCTACCAATAAGACTGTGATACTGCTACAATAACCCTTATGCAAAGAGGCCGAATTATAACAGAAAATAAAACGAATTATCGAATTTTCTCCGAAGGTAAAGAATACCTCGCGAACGTACGCGGAAACTTTTTTACCGAAAAGACGTTTCCGAAAGTGGGGGACTATGTGACATTTAGCATGGCCGATGACGACAAAGCGACGATAGAAGAAATCTTGCCTCGAACATCCGTTATTTCTCGTCGTGATCCAGAAACGCATAAAACACAGATCATCGTTACAAATGTTGATCGTATTTTTATTGTCATGGGGTTAGATGGTGACTTTAATCTAAGTCGTATTGAACGATATCTTCAGCTCGCAAAACAAAGTCATACAGCGGCGGCTATTGTTTTAAATAAGGTTGATCAAGTAGACAATGTCTCTACCTATCTAGAAGCCGTCAGTAAAATCGCCGGTCACACGCCAATTCATTTTGTAAGCGCAAAGACAGGCGCTAATATGA
>Ga0116152_10004347_pt1 | contig 11209 bp, 11 predicted proteins | sample AD_UKC119_MetaG_FD_89894 | JGI IMG/M metagenome (GOLD analysis project Ga0116152, IMG submission 89894) | Active sludge microbial communities of municipal wastewater-treating anaerobic digesters from Hong Kong - AD_UKC119_MetaG | ecosystem: Engineered > Bioreactor > Anaerobic > Digestate...
GGCTCATTACTAATATCAATAACGAATTAAAAAGGAGCTTAGCCAGCATAAAAACAGCCGGGCTGCAGATGGAATAATAATAAAGCATCCGACCTTTACTTTCTTGTAAAAAGCTTTTTGCTACTGCATTAATGCAAACGAATAACTGTATCACCCAGAATAGTCCGTTCCAGGTGCTGTTTTCAGTTTCTTCCAGGGCCATGTAAAGCACAAAGATTGTAGCGCCTATATATAGGAGTATGCCATAAAAGCTATATTGTTGCCTTACTTCCAGCAACATATCTTTTTTAAAAAGGGTAAATATCTGGTTGATCGCCTTGATAAGAAAATTTGCAACGAAAATAATTATTTGCAACTGATAAGCAACGATTCGTAAAGTTCTATCTTGCAGAAAAAAGAGCATGAAATTCCGGCAGCTTATAACATTATTAATGGTATTTGCAATAACTACAAGTCTTTTTGAAGCCTGTCAGTCAGCCAAATCAAATTCGGCGTCAGCGGAACTGAAGTTGGGCTTAGAAAAAGGCAAGGGCTATGACTATGAGATGAATACCAATATGGACCAGGAGATACTGGGAATTCCCATTAAAATGAACATGGACATATATTACTCAATGGATGTGATAGATGATAACGGGGAGGTAAAGACTATGAGGGCAACCTATGAACGGTTTAAGCTAAAAGCAGGTGCTATGGGGCAGGAACTTGATGTGGATACAGAAAGACCGGTTCCGGATGATTGGAAAGATGGTGATGATAAAATGGCGGCCGTTAATAAAATATTTGGTGCAATAAAAGGAAAAGGATTTTTGGTTAAAATAAATGGGGAAGGCAAGATACTTGAGGTTTCCGGGATGGAGGATATGATGAGATCAATGGTTGACTCATTGGGTCTGGATGAAGATAAACTTGGCGACGAAATGAAAGGGGTCAAAGAAGAATTTAATGAAGACAAAATGAAACAGCAGTTAGAAAGGATGTTTTATTTCTTTCCAAACAAGAAAGTTAAAGTAGGGGATAGTTGGACCCGTAAAACAACAGTTGATGATCAGATAGGAGGCGCTTATAATTCAACATTTACAGTAAAAGAAATAGAGGGAAATATTGTAACACTTGAAGAAGAAAGCACCATTGAAGGACTTTCCGTTAAAAAGGAAGACGATGTGTCAGGAGTAAACCCTGAAATAAAAGGAAAGGTAACTGGTACTTTAGTTGTTGACAGCCGTCTTGGTTTATTGGTAAGTGGTGACCAGGAAGTGAAAATAACTGTATCTGCAAACGGAATGTCAATTGATATGACAGGAACTACAAAAATTAAAGGAAAAATGAGGGAATAGGTTCAGCCCCCTATTTCTCATTATAACATTTCCGGCAACGAGGTTCATATACATCGGTTGCCCCAAGCATAACCTGGTCTTCATTTGGAATTTTACGGTATGAGTAGTTGGCAATGCTTCCGCATTTCATGCAAATTGCATGTAATTTGGTTACATAGTCGGCCTTTGCCATTATAAAAGGCATCTGGCCAAATGGTTTCCCCAGGTAGTCCATATCTAAACCGGCAACAATTACCCTGATACCTCTAAATGCCAGTTCATCACATACATTGGCAACTTCATTATCAAAAAACTGGGCTTCATCAATCCCGATCACTTCGGCATTTCCTGCCAGGAGTAAGATCTTTTGTGAATTATCAACCGGGGTGGATTGAATTGCAGAGGCGTCATGCGATACAATTTTTTCCTCATCATAGCGCACATCAATAGCAGGTTTGAATATTTCTACTTTCTGATTGGCGATTTTTGCCCTTTTAAGCCTGCGTATCAGTTCCTCCGTTTTTCCGCTGAACATGGATCCACAGATCACTTCTATACTTCCGCGGCGTTCCCCACTATTATTAGGTTCAATAAACATTGTTAAGATTTATGTATAACAGTACCTGTTCTTAATATATTGGCAAACTGTTTGTAATTTTAAATACGTTACTCCGTTAGTAGAAAAATACACTCAAGCGGTCAAAAATACCATAATGGAACGAATAGAATCCCTCTTAAGCAAACTAAAATCTCAATATGAGCAAAAAGCCGGGCCGGACGAAATGCTGGCTACAGTTCAGTTGTTACAATTTGAATTGACGAGGTCTAAGGCTAACCCCGCTAAACAACTGGGTACCTCAAAAGTAGCTGTCATCTTACCCGCAACAGCAGGAGCTTTAGCAGGTGTAAGTGCTGAGGAATTCAATAAATATGCGCCACAACCCCAGGCAAAAGAGCAACCGGCTGTTAAAGAAGATACCAGGAGCACAAAAGAAACAAAAGAAACGTTGCTGGTAGAGGATGATTCTGTTTCTGTAGTGCAGAAGAATGGCCAGTTGGATATGGTTTTTGATCCATTAGCAGATATACCCACATTGGCTCATCAGCAGAAAGAATTAAACGATTCCAAAGCTCCAGAAGAATCGCTGAATGACAAATTGAAACAATCGAAAACAGAATTAGTGGAAAGGCTAAAAGAAACCCCGGTTAAGGATTTGCGAAAAGCAATTGGTATTAACGACCGGTTTTTATTTATCAATGAACTTTTTCATGGAGATGAAAGCACCTACGAGAGAAGCATAAAAACGATCAATAATTTCAATATTTACCCGGAAGCTGAATACTGGATCAACAGGGAACTAAAAGTAAAACTGGGCTGGAATAATGATAATCCTACTGTAAAGCACTTTGATCAGTTGGTCAAAAGACGTTTTTCCTGAATATAATCCATTATAATATTTGTAGCGCCTCTGCCGGAACGTACAAAATCTCCCGCTGCCTTACTTCTTATTGCATATTCTTCCCCGTTACTTAGCATTTTCAGAATGAAGTCTTCAACAGATTCGGTATTCTGTTTTGAAAAGGTAAAGCCACCGCCACAGCCGAGTAATCCCTTTGCCTCTGCCGCCCGATGATGTTCCGGGCCAAATATGACGATCTTATCATAAACGGCAGCTTCCAGTATATTATGAATACCACTGGAATGTAATCCTCCGCCTACATAAGTAATAAATGCGTACTTATATAATCTTGACAGCATACCTATATTATCGATAATAAGTACTTCAGCTTTTGATTCATTGTTTAATTCTGAAAAAAGAACAGAATTGGAAAACAGATCTTTTATAGACGCTAACTTTTTCTCGCTGATCTCATGCGGGGCAATGATCAGTCGGAACCCATGATTTTTGATCGTTAGCCAGGCATTTGACAATACCTTTTCATCCGAAGGCCAGGTGCTGCCTGCAACAATAATTTTATTTTGCTTTACAAAACCGTCTATTTTATCAATAGGTTCAAAAGAGTTTGCTATTCTTGTTACCCTGTCAAATCTTGTATCACCGGCAACAATATACTTGTCTTTAAGCCCGAACGATTCAGCCATTTTTGCTGAACTTTTGTTTTGCAGGAACAACATATCAAATTGTTGTAACATTTTGACGTGAAGTTTCGCATATAGATTGAGGATAGAATTTTGATCTCTCAGAATTGCTGAAACAAGAATCAGGGGAATATTTTTCTGCCGGATACTTCTTAAATAATAGTACCAAAGATCATATTTTACAAAGATCACAAGCTTTGGATTAGTGATGTCAAGGAAACGCTTTGCGTTTTTAGGCCCATCCATAGGCAAATAAAAGACCCAGTCTGCAGCAGCGTAATTTTTTTGAACTTCAAATCCTGATGGGGAGAAAAAAGTTAATAAAATGCGAACGGATGGAAATGCAGAACGGATGGCCTCTATGACCGGTCTTCCTTGTTCAAATTCACCTAATGACGCACAATGGACCCAGCAAAGCTCACCCTGTTTAATGATTGAAGTTTCAAGTCTGTTGAAAATATCTTTTCTGCCAGTGACCCATTTTTTTGCTTTATTGTTGAAAGGGTAAATACAAAATGCTGCTATTTTGAATAGAAAAAGAAAAATATTATATAGTACAATTCGCAATCAGGTGATTTTTGGGATGAGCAAAAGTAAATGCTATATGTAAACTATCCTTATTTTACTATTTTTGCGGCACTTTTAATGAAAGATCTCCCTATGCGCCCGATTCAAATGGTGGATACCCGTACACAGTACAATAAGGTCCGATCTGCGGTAGACAGGGCGATTTTAGATGTACTTGAAAGTACAGCCTTTATAAACGGTAAACCGGTCAGGGATTTTGCTGCAAATCTTTCTAACTATCTTGATGTAAAGAATACAATTCCATGTGCAAATGGAACTGACGCATTGCAGATTGCAATGATGGCGCTGGGATTACAACCGGGTGATGAAGTGATCACACCTTCATTCACATATATAGCTACAACTGAAGTGATCGCCTTGCTTAATCTTACGCCTGTATTTGTTGAGGTAGATCCAAAGACTTACTGTATGGATCCGGCAAGCCTGGAGAAGGCAATAACACCAAGAACAAAGGCAATAGTCCCGGTACATTTATATGGTCAATCAGCCCCTATGGCGGAGATCATGGAAATTGCTGACAAAAACGGATTGTATGTGATCGAAGATAATGCGCAGGCAATAGGATGTGAATATATATATCCCAACGGATCAAAAAGGAAAACAGGAACCATCGGTCATATCGGAACAACTTCTTTCTACCCTTCAAAGAACCTGGGCGCTTTTGGTGATGGCGGAGCAATCCTTACAAATGACGATGTGCTGGCAGAAAAAATGCGAATGATAGCCAATCATGGACAAAGCAAAAGATATTATCATGATATGGTAGGCTGTAACAGCCGACTTGATACTGTTCAGGCAGCTGTACTTGATATTAAATTGCAATACCTCGATGATTATACCATTGCCCGAAATAATGTGGCCGATTATTATGATACTGCATTCCAAGATCACTCATCTATCATAACGCCATTCAGAGCCTCCTATAGTACTCATGTTTTTCATCAGTATACTATAGTACTCGATGGGGTTGACAGAGAAGGATTGCATGCTTATCTTGCAGAGCAACAGATTCCATCTATGATCTATTACCCCGTCCCCGGCCACCGTCAAAAAATGTTTGAGCATTTTAATACAGCAGAAACAGACCTGCCGGTTACGGATTGGCTGACAAAACGGGTAATATCTCTGCCGATACATACAGAAATGGATGAAGAACAACTAAACTATATCAGTTCAAGAGTCATCAATTACCTTAATAATTAAACCTTATTTATGAGAATTACAGTCGTCGGAACAGGATATGTGGGATTGGTTACAGGTACCTGCTTTGCGGAAACAGGTAACTCAGTCATTTGTGTTGATATTGATAAAGAAAAGATCAGTAAACTGAATGACGGGAAGATTACAATTTACGAACCTGGTTTGGAGAAGCTTTTTCTTAGAAACCTGCGGGAGAATCGATTGCTTTTTACAACCAGCCTTGAACAAGGAATAAAAGATGCAGAAATAATTTTTCTGGCTTTGCCCACACCTCCTGGTGAGGACGGATCAGCTGATCTGAAATATGTGCTGGGAGTTGCAGAAGATCTTGGAAAGATATTGACTGATTATAAAGTGATCGTTGATAAAAGCACAGTTCCTGTTGGTACAGCCGAGAAGGTGCATGCAGCAATTGCTAAGAACTTTAAAGGCGAATTTGATGTTGTAAGTAACCCGGAGTTTCTTCGAGAAGGGGTTGCCGTAGATGATTTTATGAAACCTGACCGTGTAGTGATCGGAACCAGTTCTGAAAGAGCAAAAAAAGTAATGAGTGAATTGTATGCTCCTTTTGTAAGACAGGGGAACCCGGTTATTTTCATGGATGAAAGATCTGCAGAACTAACCAAATATGCTGCTAATTCATTCCTGGCAACAAAAATTTCATTTATGAATGAGATCGCCAGGATATGCGAAAAAGTGGGTGCTAATGTGGATATGGTGAGAAGGGGAGTAGGAAGTGATGAAAGAATCGGCAAACGATTTCTTTTCCCTGGGATAGGTTATGGAGGGAGTTGTTTCCCCAAGGATGTACAGGCGCTAATTAAATCTGCAAAGGAAGTGGACTATGATTTTGAAATATTAAATGCTGTTACAAAGGTCAACGATGATCAGAAAATGCACTTATACCCTGCTATTAAAAGCTTTTTCAAAGATGATATAAAGGGTAAACATTTTGCATTGTGGGGCTTGGCATTCAAACCCAATACAGATGATATACGGGAAGCGCCGGCACTTTTTATGATCGATGCTTTATTGGCAGATGGTGCTACTGTTTGTGCATTTGATCCGGAAGCAATGAATAATGTAAAAGGTGTGGTGGGTGACAAGATCGCTTATTCAGAAAGCCGTTATGAGGCGCTAGAAGGTGCTGATGCGTTGATCATCGCCACCGAGTGGAATGAGTTCAGAACACCTGATCTGTCAAGGATCGCAAATACACTTAAGAATAAGGCCATATTTGATGGCCGTAATTTGTTCGAATTGCCAACCATGCAAAAATTAGGGTTCCATTATATCAGTGTTGGGAGGGAACCAATAACATCAAGCTTATGAGAAAAAAAAGAGTACTCATCACTGGTGCTGCCGGTTTCCTGGGATCACATCTTTGTGACAGGTTCATTAAAGAGGGGTATTTCGTTGTTGGTATGGACAACCTCATCACCGGTGATCTTAAAAATATTGAACATCTTTTTAAACTGGAGCAGTTTGAATTTTATCACCATGATGTAACAAAATTTATTCATGTACCCGGTGAGTTGGACTATATCCTTCATTTTGCTTCTCCGGCAAGCCCTATCGATTATCTGAAGATACCTATTCAAACACTTAAAGTAGGTGCTATGGGTACCCATAATTGCCTTGGGCTTGCAAAGGCAAAAAAGGCAAGAATATTAGTTGCGAGTACCAGCGAAGTGTATGGTGACCCTTTAGTTCATCCGCAAACGGAAGAATATTGGGGTAATGTAAACCCCGTGGGGCCAAGAGGTGTTTATGACGAAGCAAAACGATACCTGGAATCAATTACCATGGCTTATCATACATTTCATGGTGTGGAAACCCGGATCATAAGAATATTTAATACGTACGGCCCCCGGATGCGGTTAAATGATGGAAGGGCCTTGCCGGCGTTTATCGGGCAGGCTTTACGGGGAGAAGATCTTACAGTATTTGGAGATGGTTCACAAACAAGAAGTTTTTGTTTTGTTGATGATCTGGTCGAAGGAATTTATCGTTTATTGCTTAGTGATTATCATTTGCCGGTTAATATTGGAAACCCGGATGAGATATCATTAAAAGACTTTGCCGAAGAAATTCTTTCATTAACGGGAAACAAAGTCAGGATTACTTTTGAACCATTGCCCAAAGATGATCCAAAACAAAGGAAGCCGGATATAACCAAGGCTAGGGAAATATTAGGTTGGCAACCTAAGGTAGATCGTAAGGATGGATTGAAGATAACCTATGATTATTTCAGATCTTTGCCACCCGAAGAATGGATGAAGCAACCAAAAGAATTTGAAAGCAGAAAATAAACGAAAGGTTTCAATATGTACGAAAAACTGATTAATAAAGAAGCTAAACTAGCTGTTATCGGATTAGGATATGTGGGGCTGCCTATTGCACTTGAATTTGCCAGGAAAATTTCTGTGATCGGGTTTGATATTCATGCAGGCCGGATTGAAATGATGAGACAAGGGATTGATCCTAGTAATGAATTAGAGAAAGAGGCTTTTGATGATTGTGATATTGAATTTACAGACTCGCTGGAGAAACTAAAAGAAGCCAGGTTTTACATTGTTGCTGTTCCTACACCTGTGGATGAACATAATGTCCCGGATCTTTTGCCGGTAACTAAAGCGTCAGAAACCATAGGCAAGGTAATCAAGAAGGGAGACTATGTTGTTTTTGAATCTACTGTTTATCCAGGCTGTACTGAAGAAGATTGTCTTCTGGTGATTGAGAAGTTATCTGGCTTAAAATGTGGAACTGATTTTAAACTTGGTTATTCACCTGAAAGGATAAACCCAGGAGATAAGCAACATACATTATCAACAATTGTAAAAGTGGTATCAGGTTCTGATGCTGAGTCGCTTGATGTAATTGCAAAAGTTTATGAGTTAGTTGTTGCAGCAGGTGTACATAGAGCTTCTTCAATCAAGGTAGCAGAAGCTGCTAAAATTATTGAGAATACACAGCGGGATGTTAATATTGCTTTAATGAATGAGCTTTCACTCATCTTCGACAGGATGGACATCAACACATATGAAGTGTTGGAGGCGGCAGGTACCAAATGGAATTTTTTGAAATTCCAGCCGGGTCTTGTAGGGGGGCACTGCATTGGTGTTGATCCATATTACTTAACGCATAAAGCGAAGGAACTTGGGTATCATTCTGAAGTAATATTATCCGGAAGGAACATAAATGATAATATGGGGAAGTATGTAGCTAAGAAAGTGATACAACATATTATCAAGAATAGCGGAGATGTAAAATCTTCAAAGGTTTTGATCAAAGGTGCCACCTTCAAAGAGAATGTTAGTGATATCCGTAACTCAAAAGTGAGTGATGTGGTCAATGGACTCAAAGAGTATTATGTAAATGTGGATGTAGAGGACCCTTATGCGGATTCTGCCGAATTGCAACATGAGTATGGGTTTGGCCTGATAGATAAAACAGGTTCAGATTATGATGCCATCGTCATTACTGTACCACATGCAGAATACTTAGACCTTGATGATAATTATTATTCAGGCATTACAAAACCGCATGGTATGGTAGCCGACCTTAAAGGGATTTATAGAAATAAGATCAGTAACCGAACTTACTGGAGTTTATAAATATGTCATTTACAGAAACAGAATTTCCGGGATTAAAGATCTTTGAACCAAAAGTGTTTGAAGATGAGAGGGGATATTTCTTTGAATCATATAATGAAAGATCTTTTTCAGCAGAAGGTATTAATTGCCAGTGGGTCCAGGACAATCAATCATCCTCCGTATATGGAGTTATTCGGGGGCTACATTACCAGTTACCCCCTTATGATCAGAATAAGTTAGTAAGAGTATTAAGAGGGAAGATACTGGATGTGGTTGTAGACATTAGAAAGGATTCTCCTTGTTTCGGGAAAGTATTTTCGTTAGAACTATCGGCCAGGAATAAAAAGCAATTGTTCATCCCGACCGGCTTTGCTCATGGATTTTCAGTATTGAGTAAAAAAGCGGTTGTTTTATATAAGTGTGATGGGTTTTACAATAAAGAAAGTGAGGGGGGAATTCTTTACAATGATACGGCATTGAATATTGATTGGCAAGTGCCCGTTGATGAGGCGATCATTTCAGCAAAAGACGCTGAATTACCTTTGTTCTCGGATTGTAAGAATACATTTGTCTTTAATAAATAATCATTGATGAGTGGATCTTCCAACACTCCATCTATAGCAGGCAATAAAATACTTATTACCGGTGCAAACGGGCAATTAGGTAAAGAGCTTAGGCAAATAGCTTCTAAGTATGATCAGTTCGAACTCATTTTTCTTTCCCGTGAAGATCTGCCTATTCATCATTTTGAAATGGTTCGTCATTACTTCTCGGTTTATCACCCCATATTTTTAATTAACTGTGCTGCTTATACAGCTGTTGACAGGGCTGAGTCAGAAAAGGATCTGGCTTACCAGGTGAATGCTGAAGCAGTAGGAGTATTGGCAGCGGTTTGTAAAGAAAATAATTGTCGGTTTATTCATATATCTACTGATTATGTGTTTGATGGAAACGCAAAGACCCCCTATAAAGAGGATGTCGAAACAAACCCTCAAACGATTTACGGGAAGTCAAAACTGGAGGGTGAGAAACAGGCTTTGGAATTGAATCCTGATTCACTAATCATTCGTACGTCATGGGTATATTCTTCTTTTGGGAAGAACTTTGTAAGAACGATGTTAAAGCTCATGGCTGAAAAAGATGAGATAAACGTAGTAAGTGATCAGGTCGGTTCTCCTACTTATGCAGCTGATCTTGCAGATGCGATCATGCATATCATTGCATCAGGGAAATGGAAGCCAGGCATATTTCATTATAGCAATGACGGAGCCATCAGCTGGTATGACTTTGCAGTAGCCATCAAGGAGATAACAGAAAACAACTGTAAAATAAATCCTATACCCACTTCGCAATATCCAACGCCGGCGAAAAGACCTTTGTATTCTGTTCTTGATAAAACTAAGATCAGTTCAATTTACAGTATTAGTATAAATAACTGGAAAAAGTCCCTAACTGTTTGTTTACAATTATTGGATAAATAAATCATTAGCTCCCATCAGGATATTTTGTTTTGAGCAGGAGATACATTCATAAATGAGTAAAGCTTTTCTTTTTGACCTCAACGGAACTATGATCGATGATATGGAATATCATATTAATGCGTGGTATAAAATATTGAACGATCTGGGAGCATCTATCAGCTATGAAGAAACAAAGCATCAATGTTATGGTAAGAACCATGAGTTGTTAGAAAGAATCTTTCCCGGCCGGTTCACCCTTCAGGAAAAGGATGCCATGAGCCTGGAAAAGGAAAGGCAATACCAGCAAGCTTTCCTGCCCGAACTTAAACTGATCAAAGGCTTAGACGTTTTTCTGAAAGATGCTTATAATAAAAAGACCCCTATGGCAATTGGCTCGGCAGCAATTATGTTTAATATTGACTTTGTATTAGATGGGTTGAATATCCGTCATTATTTTTCGGCAATTGTAAGCGCAGATGATGTAAAAGAAAGCAAACCTCATCCCGAAACATATTTACAATGCGCCGAGCAACTGGGAGTAAAACCGGCTGATTGTATAGTATTTGAAGATGCGCCAAAAGGAGTGGAGGCAGCAGCAAATGCCGGCATGCAGGCTGTAGTTATCACCACGATGCATGAGAAAGATGAATTTTCATCTTATCATAACATTCACTCTATTATTAAAGATTTTGAAGGGTTTCAGATCAACTAAAATCTAAATTCTTTACTTATAATATATCTCACTCCAGCGAAGCTGGTTTCTGAGATCAAATAGATTTGTTTTTTTATGGATCAACACCAACTCAATGCCTGCCATAGCTGCAAAATCTTCTAAATGTTCAGAGGTGAGATTTTGGCTATAAACAGTATGGTGTGCACCTCCTGCTAATATCCAGGCAGCACACCCGGTTTGCATATCAGGCATTGGCTTCCAGAGTACCCGGGCAA
>Ga0116152_10004354_pt1 | contig 11206 bp, 8 predicted proteins | sample AD_UKC119_MetaG_FD_89894 | JGI IMG/M metagenome (GOLD analysis project Ga0116152, IMG submission 89894) | Active sludge microbial communities of municipal wastewater-treating anaerobic digesters from Hong Kong - AD_UKC119_MetaG | ecosystem: Engineered > Bioreactor > Anaerobic > Digestate...
GCACGGCCAACAATGAAAATGAAACTCCTAAAAATGGTCCGAAGAAAGCACCGAGTGAAATACGTTTCATTGCCGATCCGTTTTTGAGAGCAGCCCAAACCCGGGGCCAGCGTTTCATAAAAAAGAACAGAATTGAAAATCCAACCACACCGGTTAACACCCTGATTTGAGTGGCAGAAAAAGCATCGTAATCGCCCATCCCTTTTTTACTGAGTACCAAACCAGCTGCCTGTCCAAGAGCTCCCCCCAGCGCAAGCAAAAGACCGGGGACTGAATAATTCGAACTAAGTTTCTTTTTGACAGATCCGTTTTCTGTCTTTTTTTCCCGTTTTAAAATTACAATCACAATTCCACTCATGGTGATTGCCATGCCAAGCCAGTTCATGGGGCTTAACATTTCGCCCAACATCAACCAGCCAATAAAAGCGGCAAACGGCGGCGCCAGTGCCATTATCAACATGGCGACCCTGGCTCCAATAAATAAATAGGATTCAAACAACATCAAATCGCCGATTACAAAACCAACAAGTCCTGACAAAGCAAGCCATTTCCAGTTATAAAGTGTGGCATCGGTCGGAAAAAAGAATCCACGCACAACCCAACTGTAGGTTCCAATCAGGAAAAACGCGATAACAAGCCGAATCAGGTTCACAGCGAGCGATCCAACCTTTTTGCCCGCTGATTCGAAAGCCAGTGCTGTGACAGTCCAGAATACGGCTGTTAACACACCTGCTATTTCACCAAAATGTTCTTGCATGGAATATGAATGATTCAGTAAAATAAAAAAGAACCACCCTTCCCAAATGAAAGAATGGTTCTATTCTCTCTATATTCTTATTACTTACTTGGCCAGGTATTCCTGAACCCAGCTACGAAGCTCATCACCCCGTTTGTTTTTCGCCAGGATTGTTCCGTCCTGTCCAATCAAAAGGTTGCTGGGAATGGAATTAATAGCATATTCTTTTGCTACTTCGTTGCTCCAGTATGCCAGATCAGAAACCTGAGTCCAGTGTAAACCATCGTCTTCAACAGCTTTCAACCAACCTTCTTTATCGCGGTCCAACGAAACACCAAATACAGTGAATCCATCTTTGTTGTACTCATTAAAAACAGCCACTACATTTGGATTTTCCTGGCGACAAGGGCCGCACCATGATGCCCAGAAATCAAGCAATGTCACTTTGTTCTGAGAATATACATCAGAAAACTTCACCGGGTTTCCATCGGCATCATTTTGGGTAAAATCAGGAGCAACCTGTCCGACTGCCACCTTTTTCAATTTCTCAATTTTATCTTTCATATCCACAATCAGTGGCGAAAGCTGAACATTTGGATCTAATGCATTAACCAGCGCTTCCAGTTCATCGGCTTCTTTTCCATATTGTATTCCGGCTAAAATATAAGGTGTAGCATACGATGCAGGATTGTTCTTTACAAAATCTTCCTGCATACTCTCTGTGCTATTATACAATTCATCCACTTTAGCCATTAATTCGTTTGCTTTTGCAGTATCGCCGGCTGCACTCGCAGCACGTGCTTCCTGGTAAAGCCCCATATATTCATCACTAACTTTACGTAGTTGTGTCTCCAGTTTTGCATAATCTTCGTGAGTACCCGACCCGGTGACATCGGCAAAGTTTATAGAATCTGCCTTGCCGGTAACAGTCATATTTGAATTTTCAACAAATACGATTGCTTTAGCGCGCTGTCCCAAAACTGAAAGATAATATGCCCCCGGCATATCAACCGCGCCTTGTAGTACAGCTTTCCCATCAACTACATCGGCGGTATCAACTCCTATCCACTCACCATTTTTACGTTCCTCAAGTACTACTTTTCCATCAGCACCTTCCAGGTTTACATTGATTTTAAAACCATCTTTCTGAGAACAGGCAAAAAGTGCGATTCCAATAATCAGAACAAAATACTTTTTCATACGATTAAAATTATTTTTTTCACATGTAACGAATAAAATTCATTATTTGGTCAAACGACCTTTTAAACTCATTTCATTTGTACAGTTTTCACTAATCAATTTTCGGTTCGAAGATAACTAAACATTTATAATAATTTATATTGTTTCAGATGTGTATATTTTAGGTTTTATTTGTCTGTTCATTCTTGTAAATTTATCATTCATAAATACAAATTATGAGTACAAACATTGCTCTGGTATTATCGGGCGGGGGCGCCCGTGGAATGGCGCACATCGGTGTGATTGAAGAACTTCTGAAAAGAGGTTACAAAATAACATCGATTGCAGGAACTTCGATGGGATCGCTTATTGGTGGAGTGTATGCCCAAGGAAAACTCGAAGAATTTAAAAATTGGGCTATCGGACTCGACCAGATTGAAGTACTGAAACTGCTGGACCTTACTCTTGGTCGGGGAGGATTGATTAAGGGAGAAAAGGTGCTGAACAGGATGAAAGAATTCATTCCTGACATTAATATTGAGGATCTGCCAATTCCTTATTCGGCTACTGCTGTGGATATTGTCAAACACGAGGAAGTTGTTTTTACCAATGGAAGCCTGTACGATGCCATCCGCGCATCTATTGCTATCCCCACTGTATTCACGCCTGTAAAGAAAAATGGTGCTATTTTGGTGGATGGAGGAGTAATGAACAATGTGCCTATTACAAACCTGAAACGTACTAAAGGAGATATTTTGGTAGTAGTTTATGTAAATGCCGATATTCCTCCGGTTAAACTGGCGTTGAATAAAGAAGAAGAAAAGGAACAGGAATCTCGTTATAAGAAATGGCTCAAAAATTTTAATGAGCATTTACTCCGTAATCATTCCAAGGAAAAGACAGAGAGCCTTGGTTTTATGTCGGTAATTGACAGTGCTATTACTACCGGTATGCTAACTCTCGCAAATTATGCGATTGAAAAAGGGAATCCCGATATCCTGATTAATATTTCGCGGACTTCGTGCGGCACCTACGATTTTTATAAAACAAAAGAACTAGTTGAAATTGGTAGAATAGCGACCATTCAAACTCTGGATAAAATGAACAGCTAGTGACCCGAATTCTAATTATAAACAATGCAGTAGCCGGAATCTCTGAGTTTACAAATCCACTTGTAAGAATAGTTTCTTCGTGCCAGGCACATTCTACTGTTGTTAATTACGAGTATTCCCCATCCATTGATTACTCAGAATATGACGGAATAATTATGAGTGGATCGCCACAGGGAGATGACATTGTAGAGCATCACGCGCCATTTTTCAGATGGATTAAGAACTGTGAAGTACCGGTTTTTGGAATCTGTGCCGGGCATCACATAACAGGCTTTTTATATGGCTCTGAGATTCTAAAAAGCATAGAACCTGAATCAGGTGATGTTAAAATTCAAATTCTGAAAGAAGATTCCCTGCTAAATTATCCCGTTGATCATTTTTTAGCTCGTCAAATGCACAATGATTCTATTACTTTACCCGAGCATTTTGATTTACTGGCAACTTCATCCATATGCAAAGTACAATTGATGAAACACAAACAGAAACCAATTTACACCTCACAATTTCATCCCGAGATCAATAACCCGGAGATTATTAAGAATTTCGTTGCACTTTGCGGCTTTACCAAATAATACAAACAAAAAACCATCCGTTTAACGAATGGTTTTCAATTGATTGATTATAAATCTGTATGCCTAGTTTTTCTTAATATCAGCGAATTGTGCTCCTTGTGCATGCACAGTATTAACAGCTCTACCTGATGGATCAGCATTATTCTTAAACGATGCATCCCACTCAAGTGCTGCTGCAGTACTGCATGCTATTGATGCTTCAGAAGGTACACATTTTGCCGCAGCATCCGATGGAAAATGTTCACTGTAAATCTCACGGTAAACGTATTCTTCTTTATTCATTGGAGTATTTACCGGGAAACGGAATTTCGCATTCTCCATCATTTCGTCAGTTACGGTTTCATTGGCTATTTTCTTCAATGTATCAATCCAACCATATCCAACCCCATCCGAGAACTGTTCTTTCTGACGCCAGGCCACTTCTTCCGGTAAATATTTGGCAAAACCTTCACGCAGGCAATGCTTTTCCATTTTTCCGTCTTTAGCCATTTTAGCTTCCGGGTTAAAACGCATGGCTACATCAACAAATTCCTTATCGAGGAACGGAACACGTCCTTCAACTCCCCATGCGGCCAAAGATTTATTGGCGCGCAAACAGTCGTACATATTCAGACGGCTAACCTTACGCACACTCTCCTCATGGAACGCGCGGGCATTTGGAGCCTTGTGAAAATATAAATAGCCGCCGAAAATTTCATCAGCACCTTCACCTGTTAGCACCATTTTAATTCCCATCGATTTAATCACACGGGCCAGCATGTACATCGGTGTAGATGCCCGAACAGTTGTAACATCGTAGGTCTCGATGTGATAAATTACATCTTTTATCGCATCCAGCCCTTCCTGAATCGTATAATGAATTTCGTGATGTATCGTTCCAATGTGATCAGCCACTTTTCGTGCGGCAGCAAGATCGGGCGAACCATCCAGACCTATCACGAAGGAATGAAGCTGGGGCCACCAGGCTGCTTTCTGATCATCTTCTTCCACGCGGGTAGATGAGAATTTTTTAGCCAAGGCAGAAGTAATGGAAGAATCCAGGCCCCCCGACAAAAGAACCCCGTAAGGAACATCCGACATTAACTGACGATGCACTGCTTTTTCTAATGCTTCAGTTAATTCTTCAATGCTGGCCGGATTATCTTTTACGTTATCGTATTCAGTCCATTCACGAACATACCACCTTTTGATTTCACCGTCTTTGCTGTACAAATAATGTCCGGGAGGAAACTCTTCTATTTTGAAACAATACCTTTCGAGTGCCTTTAATTCCGACGCCACATAATAGTTTCCATACTTATCCCATCCCTGATACAAAGGAATGATACCAATATGGTCGCGTCCGATCAGGTATGCATCTTCATCCTCATCATAAAGCGCAAAAGCAAAGATCCCGTTCATTTCATCCAGGAACTTTTCCTTTTTATCGCGATATAAAGCTAAAATAACTTCGCAGTCCGACCCGGTAAGAAACTCGTATTTCCCTTCGTATTGTTTACGAATTTCACGATGATTATAAATCTCACCATTCACTCCTAAAATGAGTTTTCCATCTTTACTATACAATGGCTGTCCACCCGATTCCGGATCAACAATTGATAAACGCTCATGGGCAATCAACGATTTTTCGCCACAATAAATTCCCGACCAGTCTGGTCCGCGATGACGTAATTTTCTTGCCATCTTCAAGACTTGAGGACGCAAGTCTTCAGAATTTATCTTTAAATCAAATACTCCTACAATTCCACACATATTTTATAATCTGAATTATCTGTTTGAATAATTTTTCAAAAATAAACACTTTGACAAAAGAAACAATATAAACTGACTTTTTTCTATTAATTTTAATATATTCTATACAATATATATCATTTTAATACGCCATTCAATCATTTTATTATAATCATTATTTGATATTGCCCCCCTGAATTGATATGCCATTGACAAATATCTAAGATAAATGTGAGAGCCTTAATCCTCTAGAAGGGGTAATTCTCTCCAGAATTCATTTTTTCATCCAGACACCCCTGAAAAAATACACCTTGCCTTAAGATCAGAAAAAAATGTTGTTTTTATGCATTCATCTGACAAAATGTTATTTGTTTAGAGTTGAGTGTGTTATTATTTTATCCAAATTGCTACCTATTAGTTAATTCTAAAACCAAAAACCGTGAGAATCAACTACAAAAATGTATTAAACATCGTGTTCTTTATCACATTTTCATTCTCTGCTATTGGTCAAATCTCCCAATTATGCAATAAATATGTTTTAGTGATCGACATGCAGAAAATCGGTACGAAACAGATGTTGGAATCTGACTATGCACAAAACCTACTTGATAAAGTTAACCTGGTTATTTCAAAAGCTGACTCTGATAAAGTTCTATATGTGGAGGCTATCATGGCTAAACTAGAGATTTCGTTAACAAAATTAACCGTTCAGTTTGAACCTGGTTTGGCACTTGACGACAGATTAGCACTAGTGGGAAACACAAGAATCATTAAAACCAAAGCGAATACATTCACTTCACAGCAACTTCAAAAATACATTAAGGAAACAGGCGCCTCTGAGTTCATCATTGTTGGACTGATGGCTGAACATTGTATAAAAGAAACAGCTCTCGGTGGTATTAATGGAGGTTTTTCGATAAGCGTAATTCCCGATGCGATTGCTGCAGAATCAGATCAAAGCAAAAAAGAAACCATGCAGGAGCTTCAAAAAGCCGGTGTAAACATCTTATCTTTAGAAGAACTTTAATCGAAACGACATGGATACCAGCATTTTCATGGACCTTAATAAAAAGCCAAAAACCGATGATTTAAAAGTACCACTTGAAAAAACTTATGAATTTTGGCTGCAAATCCGTGATTTTGTATTTGAGAGATATCCTCTTGCCATTGAGGAATGGCATGTGTCAGTTAAAAAATATGGCTGGGGATTTCGGATCAAAGACAAGAAACGTGCGATTATTTACCTTTCGCCCCGCAGTGGATATTTTTTTGTGACTTTTGTATTTGGACAAAAAGCAACGGACCAAATACTTGCATCTGACGTATCGAAAAGTATTAAAGCAGAGTTAATTGACTCAAAAGTTTATATGGAAGGCAGAGTAATCCGACTCGAAATAAAAGATAACTCTTTCCTGGAAGACATTAAGCGTTTAATTGAAATAAAGATTACAAATTAAAATATGGACAGGAAAAATGTTATCGTTACAGGCGGGGCGCAGGGAATTGGGAAAAATATTGTATTGAACCTTTTAAATAAAGATTACGCCGTTACGGTATTTGAGATCGACGAAGAAGCGATCGCTGACTTTAAACAAGAGTTCACAGAAGAAGTGGTACATCTTTTCAGAGTGGATGTATCGGATGAGAAATCGGTAGCAAAAGCGATTAAACAGTCGGTTAAATTTAACGGGAATATTTACGGGCTGATAAACAATGCCGGAATTGCCATAAACAAACCAATTACAGAGCTTGCTTTGGAAGAATGGAACCGTGTAATCGGAACCAACCTCACCGGTGCTTTTCTTTGCTCGAAATACGCCAGCCCTTTTTTAAAAGAATCAAAGGGCCGAATCATTAATATTGCCTCAACACGTGCCTTGCAATCGGAGCCAAACACTGAAGCCTACTCGGCAAGTAAAGGCGGCATTTTGGCCCTCACACATTCGCTGGCAGCCAGCCTCGGACCGTATATTAAAGTAAACTCGGTAAGCCCGGGATGGATTGATGTATCGGCAGATAAAAAGAAATCGGTAGCCTTCCAGGAAACGTTGTCTGAAGCCGATCACCTCCAACATCCGGCTGGCCGGGTCGGAAAAGCAACAGACATTGCCAATATGGTTTTGTTCCTGCTGCAGGATGAAAATGATTTTATCACCGGCCAGAATTTTGTGATCGACGGAGGAATGACCACCAAGATGATTTATGTGTAGTTTCCAGGCTTTCTGTTTAAAATTTTCAGGTAACCCAAGGTAAACATTCCCATGAAAGCTCAGAGTCAAAACTGAATTTAGCAATGCTGCCAAAATGGGCTTTGTTAATTCAGGGAATGAGTCTACGCGGCAAACATCAATATTCCTCCATGCACACGTGAAACTTTATTATATTCACCTGTTATTTTTCCTATATCAACTGAAATAATAAGAGATTATGTCTAAAAACTACATTCTTTTCTTTCTTTTTGCTGTTCTCCTGCAAATAAATGCAAAAGCACAAATCACTTCTCAACAGGTTCAGTCTCCAAAAGAGTTTTTTGGATTTCAACCCGGCGACGACCGGATGTTGTTAAATTACGAATCGCTGACAGAATATCTGAAAAAACTCGCCGACACTTCTCCACGTGTGAAAATGCTTGAGATCGGGAAAACGGCAATGGGAAAACCCATGTACCTAGTGCTCTTTTCTTCGCCTGAGAACATTAACAATATTGACCAGCTAAAGAAAATAAATAAAGAGCTGGCCATCAATCCAAATCTGTCGGAGACTCAACTCAGCGAATATTGCAGTAAAGGCAAGGTATTTATTATGGCCACGCTTTCGATGCATGCCACTGAGGTCGGGCCTTCACAAGCTGCTGCTCTGGTGGCTTACAAACTGGCCACTTCAACCGACGCCGATCTTTTAAAGCAAATGGAAGACGTAGTTTATATGATGGTTCCATCGTCGAATCCCGACGGGATGGATATGGTGGTCAAACATTATATGGATTCGAAAGACACCAAATACGAAGGCAGTAGTTTACCGCAGGTATACAACAAATATGTTGGGCACGATAATAACCGCGACTTTGTAACACTTACACAAAGTGCTAATAAAGCCATTGCGCGTGTTTACAATACCGAATGGTACCCGCAGGTTTTGGTCGATAAGCACCAGATGGGTTCAACCGGTGCACGCTATTTTGTTCCGCCGAATCACGATCCAATTGCTGAAAATGTAGATGAAAGAATCTGGAACTGGTCCTGGATTTTTGGATCGAACATGGCAAAAGATATGACCGCAAACGGCCTGATGGGAGTTACCCAACATTCGATTTTCGACAATTACTGGCCGGGCTCCACCGAAACGGGAATCTGGAAAAACATGATCTCGTTGCTAACCGAATGTGCCAGTGTTCAATTGGCAAAACCAATCTATATCGAGAAAACTGAATTATCGGGAGGAAGTTCAGGACTGGCAGAATACGAAAAAGGAATTAATATGCCCGCTCCCTGGGAAGGTGGCTGGTGGCGACTAAGCGACATCGTGGCTTACGAAATGTCGTCTTCTTTTTCTTTGATAAAAACGGGTTCGTTTCATAAAAAAGATATTCTCCGAAATCGTAACGTTCTTTGTAAGGCGCAGGTTGAAAAAGGAAAAACCCTTGCTCCTGCTTATTATGTACTTCCGGGAAAACAACACGACGAAAGCGAATTGATCGCACTGTTGAGCCTGCTTCATGAACATGGCATCGAGGTATACAAAACAACCAAAGAGTTGAGGTACAACGATAAAATTATTGAAGAAGGGGATTATGTTGTTCCGCTTGCGCAGGCTTACCGTCCCTTTATAAAAGAGGTAATGGAAAAACAGGAATACCCGGTACGACATTTTTCGAAGGGTGGCGAAATAATGCGTCCTTACGATATAACAAGCTGGTCACTCCCACTGCAACAGGGTATTTTTTCTTATCAAATCGACGAAGTTGTAGCGGCCCTCGACAAGCGGTTGAGCCAGGTGCAATTCCCTTTTGAGACAGACTCCCCGGTTTCTGTGGATACTAAAACCCTGGTCTTCCCGGTAAAAAACAACGAAAGTTTTAAGGCTGTTTTTGCTGCAATGAGCAAAGGGATTGACATTTCGCGTGTAACAAAAGAATTCTCTTCGGATGACATTAAGTTGGAACCCGGCGATTTTGTCATTTCAGTTAACGCAAAGAAAACCGCTGACTTAAACCAAATACTTAGTGAATTAACTGTTGAGCCACTTATCTACACGAAAGAAATAACAGACAATATAAAACCGCTTACTCTGCCCGGGATTGCGCTGGTAGAAACCGTCTTTTCCGATATGGATGCAGGTTGGACACGCTACATTTTTGATACATATCATATCCCGTTTACGTTACTCAAACCCGAAGAAATCAAAGACGATGATCTGAGTAAATACGATGTAATTGTATTTCCGAGTACCAACAAATCCCTCCTGGTTGATGCCAAACGCAAAAGCCGCGACGGTTCTTATTCCATTCCAAACTATGACCCTAAATATCTGAAGGGAATGGAAAAGGAAGGTGTTCAGAAACTGATGAAATACCTGAACGATGGGGGAACAATTATTAGCTGGGGCGAATCAACTGCACTTTTCTTTGGCGATCAAACCATTAAAACTTCGGATAAAAAAGACGCTGAAAAAGAAGAATTTGAATTGCCGGTTCGCGACATTTCATCTACAATAAAGGGTTTTTATGCGCCAGGCTCCTTATTTAATGTTGATCTGTTACCCGGGCATCCGCTTACTTTAGGCATGGAAAAAACCGCCAGAGTATTTACAGAAGGGAGTCCTGTTTTCGCGACATCAATTCCATATTTCGATACAGATAGAAGGGTAATCGCGACTTACTCAGAAGACGAAGTATTAGCCAGCGGTTATGCAGAAAATCAAGAACTCATTGAAGGAAAACCAACGATGGTCTGGGTCAGGAAAGGAAAAGGCAATCTTGTACTTTACGGCTTTAGTCCACAATTCAGGGCATCCACACCAGGCACTTACAAACTGTTGTTTAACTCCTTGCTACTGAATGAAGAATACTAATACTAATTACATATAATAAATAATGAAGCCATTTTCTATATCGGGAAGTGACTTTATTTTTCTCATTTTAAAAACCTGAATCATTTCAATCCTGAAAGGATTGGATTATTGTAACATTTCCCAAATGCTATGAAGCAGAACCTCGTACGGGTTGCTACATGTGCGATATCTTCTTTTTTACTAAAAGCCAGCACATACTGAGTTGTCAGAAAATGCCTTTTGATAAAAAATGTACTCTTATCTACTAGCTTTTAGTGCATAAAAAAGCCACTCTCCTTTTTGCAGAAAGTGGCTTCTATATATTAACAGCTCAAAGCTCTTTACTAAAAACTCTTAGTTTGAAGCTTAAATCTCAAATTTATAATTACCAAGATCAGCCAATTCCGAGGAACGAATAAATTCAGCGTGTGCCTTTACCTGTCCTTTGGCAAAATTCAGGTAGTTCTGTGCCGATTTCAGGAAGCGCTCGTCGCGATTGGTATCCAGCAACAACAGGTAACTCATGATAATATGACCGGCCATTTCCACCAGGCGGCGGGCATGGAAATCAATAAATTCGTTATCATCAGCTGACACCACTTTTTTAACCGCATTTTCATAATCATCGGTTAAAATAATCAGCGAACGTTTCATGTATTCCAGTTTCGGAGAAACTGTTTGTGATTCGTAGGCCCTGATCTGATTCAGGTAAGCACCGGTTGTTACACCACGGATGGCAGCTACTACCTGCAACTGAGTAGTTCCTTCGTAAATAGAAGTAATACGAGCGTCGCGGTAAATCCGTTCTACCGGATAATCTTTCATAA
>Ga0116152_10004355_pt1 | contig 11205 bp, 10 predicted proteins | sample AD_UKC119_MetaG_FD_89894 | JGI IMG/M metagenome (GOLD analysis project Ga0116152, IMG submission 89894) | Active sludge microbial communities of municipal wastewater-treating anaerobic digesters from Hong Kong - AD_UKC119_MetaG | ecosystem: Engineered > Bioreactor > Anaerobic > Digestate...
CGGTAGGGGGAGAGGTCATCCATCCCCGCCGATTACGCAGATTGTGTGCCGGGGGAAATCTTCGGTCCACGTCTCAGGGTGCCGGGCGGGGCGCCGCCGTGAGCAGGTTGTCCACGTCGAGGACCTGTACGACCCGCGGATCCTTCTCCGTCTTGACGACCTGCGACACGAGCTGCGTACCGTCGCTCGTCACGAGGCTCCCGAGCGGTGCGGGGCTTCTCTGGGCGTCGCGGAAGGACACGACCGAATGGACCCGGTCGACCTGGAGGCAGGTGCAGACGTCGTCGACTGTCACGACGATGACCATGGGCCTGGTGCCTTCGGAGACCTGGCGCTGGAGCTCCTCGATCTGCAGGTCGAACGAAGCCGCGCGGATCTCGACCTCGGCGAGCAGGTCCGACGTCGTGGACTCCGGCTCTTCGCCGGACGCGCAATGCATGTCACGGATGGCCGCATGGAGCTCGTCGTGGCTTGCGTGGGCCCGATCGGCGATCTGACGGAGTCGCGGTACTTCGTCGTAGATGTGGCCGGTCCAGAAGCGCTCGTCGCAGAGATCCCGATCCGACGCCTTCGCGACGCCCGTGCGCTTCGGTCCTTCTGCCAGGACGCGCTCGACCCAGCCGGAATGCCACTCGCGACAGCGCGTCAGCTCCGCGAGCAGGGAGCGACGCTCGTCCTCGAGGCTGGGCAGTCCGAGGCGTAGCCGCAGATCGACGACGGGAAGGATCTCCTCGCGGAGTCGGATCACACCGGCGATCCAGGGCGGCGCGCCGGCGATCCGGTCGAGATGTCCGAGCGACGTCATCTCCCGCACGCGTTCGACGGGGATTCCGAAACGTCCGGATCCGACGCCGAACTCGACGATCTGACTCGTGCGCTCTTCCTCGCGCACGTCGCGAACCGCTCGTCCCATTCGATCTCGGCCTCGGGGTGCCCATTCGTCGTTCGTCGACGCGCCTATATCGACCTGCTCGCCGTCGCACTCGATCGGGTGTCGGTACCAGTCGTGTGTCGGGAAAAGACCGGTGGCCGGCGTTCTAGGTGTTAGTCCTGGGTGTGGTCTCTGGTCACCAAGCATTTCGTTCAAGGGGCGCGGCTTGCGTTCCGATCTTCCGCGAGTGGACGACCTTCGCGTGCGGTCGCATGGGGACCCGATTCGATGAGCGAATCCTGGGACGACAACGACGAGCTATGCGGCGAGTTCTGCAGCGAAAGCCGGGACATGCTCGCCGAGGTCGAGCCCGTCCTGCTCGAGCTCGAGGGCTCCTCCGGCGCCATCGGCGAAGTCGATCCGGGCGTGATCGATTCGATCTTCCGTGCGTTCCACTCGATGAAGGGCAGCGCCGGCTTTCTCGGTCTCGACACGATCGTTTCGGTCACGCATTCCGCAGAGTCGCTGCTCGACCTCTTCCGGCAGGAGCCGGCGTTGCTGCGTTCCGAGCACGTGACGGCGCTTTGTCGCACGATGGACTTCGTGAACGTGTTGCTCGATCAGGTCGAGGTCACGTTCAACGACGGTGGACACGAGGAGGAAGGCCGCGCCATCGCACAGCGGCTGGAGGTCCTGATCGAGTCGACGCGACCCGGGGGAGGCAAGGGAGGCGCCGTACCCGAGGCGAGTCCCGCCGCCGATCCGCCGAGCGTCGCAGCGTCGGGGCCGACCGACGAGATCGGCGTGGACGATGCGGTCGCGCCCGTGTTCGCGTCCGCGCCCGTGCGCCCCGCCGAAGCCAGTGAAGCCGATCGCATTCCGCTGGCGACCCGGGCGCCCGATGAGCGCGTCGAGAGCGACGAGGCGCGGTTCGAGAAGCCCGCGCCGCCTGCTGCGACCGTCGAATCACCGTCCGTGCCGGAAGCGGCGTCGAGTCCCGGGCCGATCGACGCGGCATCCGGATCGGAGGAGCCGGGCGGTCCCATCCGCCGTGCCTCGCCGGCACCCGGTGCAAAGGCTTCGAAGGGCACGATCCGGGTGGATCTCGAGCGGCTCGATCACCTGATGGATCTGGTCGGCGAGCTGATCCTCGCCGAGACGATGGTCACGCACAGTCCGGACGTCGAAGGGCTCCATCTCCCGCGCTTCGAGAAGGCTGCGGTCCACCTGAATCGGATCACCCGGAGCCTGCAGGACGTCGCGATGTCGACGCGGATGATCCCGATCGGCGCGACCTTCCGGAAGATGCTCCGTGTCGTTCGTGACCTCGCGCGAAAGCAGGGCAAGGAGGTCGAGCTCGAGCTCGCCGGTGAGGAGACGGAGATCGACAAGACGGTCGTCGAGGCGATCGGCGATCCGCTCGTCCACATCGTGCGCAACTCCGTCGATCACGGCATCGAGATGCCGGACGTCCGGAATGCCGCGGGCAAGCCTCGGATGGGGCGTGTGCGCCTCGAGGCCCGTCATCAGGGCGGCGAGATCTGGATCCTGATCGAGGACGATGGCAAGGGCCTCGATCGCGAGGCGATCCTCGCGAAGGCCGTCTCTCGCGGGCTGATCGACGAGGAAGCGGCCCAGGAGCTGCGCGACCCGGAGATCTTCCGCTTCGTCTTCGAGGCAGGCTTCTCGACGGCCTCGAAGGTGACCGACGTCTCCGGCCGCGGCGTCGGCATGGACGTCGTCCGACGCAACATCGAGAACCTCGGCGGAAAGGTCGAGATCGCGAGCGAGCTCGGCGTCGGCACCCAGATCACGATCCGTCTTCCGCTCACGCTCGCGATCATCGAAGGCATGCTCGTTCGCGTCGGCGACCTCGTCTACACGCTGCCCCTGCTCTCGATCCGCGAGTCGATTCCGATCGAGACCGCCGACGTCACGCGCCTGAATGGTGGTGGCGAGATGGTTCGGGTGCGAGAGGGCCTGATCCCGATGCTGCGTCTCCACGACTACCACGGCGTCGAGGCGCGCGCCGAACGGCTGGAGGACGGGATCGCGATCGTCGTCGAAGACCAGGAGTGCTTCTGCCTCTTCGTCGACGAGGTGATCGGGCAGCGGCAGACCGTGATCAAGGGGCTGCCCGCCTACCTGGGCTCGCTCCGCGGTGTGTCGGGCTGCTCGATCCTCTCGGACGGGGACATCAGCCTGATCCTGGACGTGAGCTCGATCGAAGGCGACCTGAGGGCGAGCCCGTCGCGGGGCGTCGGCGATGAATGAGGGAATCGGGGGAGGAGCGTCGTGAGCATGGACGACGTCGGGCTCGACGAGCTCGAGGGGCATCTCGACGACGAGGTCGCGAACGAGGGGTCGGGTCGGCATCTGACCTTCCAGCTCGCCGGTCAGGTCTACGGCATCGAGCTTCGACGCGTCCGCGAGATCGTACGCGCGCAGCGGGCGACGCCGGTTCCGGACGTGCCGGACTACGTACTCGGCGTGATGAATCTGCGCGGCACCGTCGTTCCCGTCGTCGATGCGCGACGTCGGATGGGGATCCAGGCGCGCGAAGCGGACGAGCGCACCTGCGTGATCGTCTGCAGCTACGAGGGAGAGGGCGTCGGGGTCGTCGTCGACACGGTATGTGACGTGATCGACGTCGACGAGGCGGACGTCGTGGAGGCGCGCAGCGAGGTGTCGACCCGGAACGCGATGATCCGCGGCCTGGTTCGTACGACGGCGGGCGTGCGGATCCTGCTCTGCCTCGATCGGTTGCTCGAGCGACAGGCCCGATCCGACGAGAGCGTCGCGGCATGAAGCGGGAAGGGACCATGGCAGGACGAGACCGGACGGAGCGCACCGCGAAGAGCGGAACGCAGCGCATTCGGAGCGCGGGCTCGAGTGCTGCTCGAGAATCCTTCTGGGAGCGCCACACGAGCAGCCTGCGAGCCCGCCTGACGGTACTGATCGTGGCCTTGTTGACGGTGGCCTTCGCGGCCGACGCATGGTTCGGGCAGTCGTCCGTGCGGCGCGCGCTGGTCGAGGATCGGATCGAGCGCCTGCGCGGCGACGTCTCGAACGAGGCGGCGCGGATCGAAGCCTTCCTCGAGGCGCGTCGGCGCGATCTCGAGCTGGTGATGCGTCCCTGGTCCGTGTCGGAATCGGAGGGTCCCGGCGGGTTGGAGGCTGCGTCGGAAAAGGGCTGTACGGCCGCGCGCGCGGCGATCGCCGCCCGGATCGCGGTCGCCCTGCTCGAGGTCGAGGAGTCCGATCGTGCGATCCGGCTCGTCGACGAGGACGGGCGCGACTGCGTCGGGTTCGCTCGCGACGGTGCGGCCGTCGGCGCTGCGCCCGGGTTGGATGACGACGAACGGGCGGCCCTCTTCTCGCGGGTGCGCGGCTCGCAGGGACGGGCGTCGGTCTGGCTGCTCGGCGCGAACGGCGCGGTTTCGATCCGACTCGTCATGCCCGTCGAACCGATCGATCGCACGCGGCTGCTCGCCGTGCTGGACGTCGCCGGCCCGGGTCTCGCGTCGACCGCGTCGGTTCCGGCCTCGGCGGTCACCTCCTGGCTCGTCGACGACGAGCAGCGTGTGGTCCCGACCGGCCCGTTCGGCACGGCGGGGGAGCGCGAGGCCGCAGGGCGCGTTCTGGAGGCGGTGCGGAGCGGCGATCCGACGCAGCGCGAAGGCCTCGTCGAGGCGGGGGATCGACTCTACCTGTACGCGCCCGTTCGTCCGCCGGGCGCGCCGACGGGGCCGGTCTGGTCCCTGGCTCAGGTCGTCGAGCGCAGCGCGCTGGTCCCGGACCCGAGCGCATTCGACGCTCGCGGGCTCCTGGTCCTGTGCGCGCTCTTCCTCGGACTCGTGGTGATCGCCGACGGGACGATCCGACGCATCCTCGCGGCGCCGCTCGAGCGTTGCTGCGAGGTGATCGAGAGTCTCGCCTCGGGCAATCTGGATCTGCGGATCGCGGCGGCCGGGCCCGACGAGCTGCGACGGATCTCGTCGGGCCTCGCGAGGTTGGTCGCACACTTCTCGAGCGTCCTCGGTCAGGTCTCGGCGACGTCGGCCGAGGTCGCCGTCGGCAGCCAGGAGGTCGCTCGATCGAGCCGGTCGCTCTCGGAGAATGCGAGCCAGTCGGCGGCGTCGCTCGAAGAGATGAGCGCGACGATGGAGGAGATGGCGAGTCGCACGCGACAGAATGCGGACAACGCCCAGGAGGCGATGAATCTGGCCGCCGCGGCGCGCGCCGACGCCGAGGCCGGCGACGAGCAGATGAAGTCCATGGTCGAGTCGATGCGTGAGATCGACGAGGCCAGTCAGAACATCTCCCGGATCATCAAGGTCATCGACGAGATCGCGTTCCAGACGAACCTCCTGGCCTTGAACGCAGCCGTCGAGGCGGCTCGGGCCGGTCAGCACGGAAAGGGCTTCGCGGTCGTCGCCGAAGAGGTGCGCAATCTCGCGGAGCGGAGTGCCGAGGCCGCTCGGGAGACGACGGAGCTGATCGAAGGCTCCGCCGAGAAGGTCGATCAGGGGCGTCGGACCGCGGAGCGCATGGCGGAGTCGCTCTCCTCGATCGTCGCATCGATCGGTCGCTCGGCCGACCTGGTATCGGAGATCGCCGTCGCGAGCAGCGAGCAGGCCGAAGGCATCAGCCAGATGAACTCGGGTCTCGCCCAGGTCGATCGCGTCACCCAGCAGAACACCTACGCCGCCGACGAGATGTCGCGTGCGGCCCAGGAACTCGAGTGTCAGGCCGCCGGTGTACGAGGCGCCCTGAGTGGCTTCGTCCTTCCGGCGGGTGCCGACGGCGATGGCTGGGATGGGTCGGCGGCCGAGCGGCCGTCCTCGAGCGCCGTTGCGGGCGGGCGCGAGGAGTCGGACGCGGGCGGGTCCGGGAGCGGCGTCGTGGAGGAGTCGTCGTCGGCGTTCGACGACGAAGACGATGTCCAGGCGGATGGCTGGGGGGCACGGCCGACGAACGTCGACACCCCCGACCTGTCCGACTGGGGCGAGCCCGCGGCCCCGCATCGATCGAGCGCGACGCGCTCGGATCCGGACGATTCGGACGGCGGGAGTCGGCATTCGGGCACGGAGCTCGATGATGCGGAGTTCGGTCGGTACTAGGGACCGTCGCGAGACGGGAAGGATCGAGACGTCCATTCATGGACCCGGGTGACCACAGACGCATTCGCGCCTTGATCCAGCGTGAGCTCGGCATCACCCTGGGCGAGGACAAGTCGACGCTCATCACGTCGCGTCTGCGCCACCTCGTCGAGAAGTACGCGCTCTCGAGCATGGACGATTACGTCGACTGGCTGGAGTCGCATCGCGATGCCGCCGCGCTCGGCGAGCTGGCGGATGCGATCTCGACGAATCACACCTTCTTCTATCGCGAGTCGGCGCACTTCGAGTGCATGGCCCAGCGTGTGCTGCCCGAGGTCGTCGAGCGTCTGCGCGCGCGCAACCGATTCGACCTCCGGGTCTGGTGCGCGGCCAGCTCCACGGGACAGCAGCCCTACGTGCTCGCGATGATCATCGACGAGCTCCTCCGCAACGAGGCCAACCGATGGCGGGCGGGCCTGCTCGCGACCGACGTCTCCCAGGAGGCGCTCGACGTCGCACGGCGAGGGGAGTACGCGGCGGACGCCGTGTCCGTGCTCCCCGAGCGATGGGTGAAGCGCTACTTCGAGCCCATCGACGAGGGCAGGATGCGGATCGTCGAGTCGCTCCGGCGCGAGGTCACCTTTCGAAGGCTCAACCTGATGCGTCCCAGCTATCCCTTCCAGTCCCGGTTCGACGTCGTCTTCTGTCGGAACGTCATGATCTACTTCTCCGCAGAGATCCGAAGGGCCGTCGCGTCCCGGATCTACGACGTCATGAGCGAAGGGGGATACCTCTTCCTCGGGCTCTCCGAGACGCTCGAACGAGGCGCGACCGAGTTCCGTTTCGTGGGACCGGGAATCTTCCAGAAGCCGATGAGAAGCGGCTCCGTCATCGCAGGAGAAGAATGAGATGGGCCGTCCCGTACGTGTCCTGGTGGTCGACGACTCGGCCTTCGTGCGCAAGCGCCTCTCGATCGGGCTCGAGGCGGATCCCGACATCGAGGTCGTGGGTGCCGCCGAGGACGCCTTCGTCGCCAAGCGGATGCTCGACGAGCTCGAGGTGGACGTGATGACGCTCGACGTCGAGATGCCCGGGCTGAACGGGCTCGACTTCCTGCGCCGCCTGATGGGCGTACGGCCGCTGCCGGTCGTCATGGTCAGCTCGCTCACGCAGGAAGGGGCCGGGGCGACGCTGGCCTGTCTGGCGGCGGGCGCAGTCGACTTCGTGGCAAAGCCGAGCGGCCCCGGCGAGGCCGAGGGCGAGTTCCTGACGACGTTGCGGTCGAAGATCCATACGGCCGCCGCGGCGAATCTCGCGGCCGTTCGGCATGGCATCGCGTCGGGCGGCGGCGCTCGGCTCGTCGCCCCGATCTCGTCCGATCGGATGACGCTCTGCATCGGGGCCTCGACCGGTGGCCCCGAGGCGCTGGCCCAGGTGCTCGAGCGGATGCCCGCGGATGCGCCGGCGACGCTGATCGTCCAGCACATGCCGGGGCGCTACACGCCACGGCTCGCCCAGCAGCTCGACCGCATCTGTGCGATGGAGGTGCGGGAGGCGCGGACGGGGGATCGCCTCGAGCGGGGTCGCGTCCTCCTCGCACCGGGTGGCTACCAGATGCGGCTGCTCGCCGGCTCGGACGGCGTCTCGATCTGCTGCACCGACGAGGAGAAGGTCAACGGTCACAGCCCGAGCGTCGACGTCCTCTTCACGAGTGCGGCACGGGTGCTCGGCCCGAATTGCGTCGCGGTCGTGATGACGGGAATGGGCGAAGACGGGGCGAGAGGTCTCGCGGCGCTCCGGGCTGCCGGTGCACGCACCTTCGCCCAGGACCGCGAGACCAGCGTCGTGTTCGGCATGCCGAAGGCCGCGCAGGCGGCGGGGGGTGCGGAGCGACTCGTTCCGCTCGGGAAGATCGCCGAGACGTTGATCGGGATGGCGGACCCCGCGGAGGCGAAGGGTGGCTGATCGGGTGATCGGAGTCGGTGAGCTCGACGTCGTCCACGCCCCGGGCGACGTGATCAAGACCTTCGCCCTGGGCTCGTGCGTCGCCGCCGTGCTCATGGATCCGAAGGTCCGGTTGATCGGCATGGTGCACGTCGCGCTGCCCGACTCTGCGACCAATCCCGAGCGCGCGAAGAGCAGTCCGGGCTACTTCGCCGATACGGGCATCCCCGCCCTGCTCGACCGGATGGTCGACGCCGGCATGCGTCGTGGCGAGACCGATCTGATCGTGAAGCTGATCGGCGGCGCGACGGTCCTCGATATAGGCAAGCGCTTCGATGTCGGAAGGAAGAACCAGCTCGCCGTCCGCAAGGTCCTCTGGAGCTTCGGGCTCGCCCCGAGGAGCGAGGACGTCGGGGGCACGATCAGTCGAACGGTCGAAGTCGACGTCGACCAGGGTCGCACGCGGATCAGCTCCGCTCGCAGCGAGCCCTGGGAGATCTAGGAGAGCGTCATGAAGTCGATCCTGGTGGTGGACGACTCGGCCGTGGCGCGGCGGATCGCCGTGAAATGTCTGAGCAGCATCGGCGTCGGGGAGAAGATCCGCGAAGCCCGGAACGGACAGGAGGCCCTCGACATGATTCGCGAGGAGGCGCCCGACCTGATCCTCGCCGATCTCAACATGCCGGTCCTGGACGGCGTGTCGATGGTCCGGAAGATCAAGGCGAATCCCCGGCTGGTCGGCATCCCGGTCATCGTCATCAGCAGCATCCTCGACGACGCCCGGCGCAGGGAGCTGCGTGAGCGGGGCGTCGACCACCTGGTCGAGAAGCCGGTGTCGCCGCCGCTGCTCGCGGCCGCCGTCGAGGAGATCCGCGAGCGGCAGGAGGCCGAGGAGCGATGAAGCTCACACTCGACGACGTCTTCGACGGGATCCTGGGGGATTCGCTCGAGGGTATGGCCTTCACGATCTGCGATCGATCGGAGGACCAGGACTTCGACTGGGAGGACGAGAGCCGGCTCTGGTCGAGCATCGATCTCCTCTCGCCCGGCTCCGGTCGACTGGTGCTGGTCACGGATCCCGAAACGGCGAAGAGCCTCGCCCGCTCCGTCACGGGGGAGCAGACCACCGACGAGGCGACGGAGCTCGCCGTGTTGGAAGAGCTGACGAACGCGATCGGCGGTCGCTGGCTGGCCGCGCTCGAGACGACGGGAGCGGAGACGCAGCTCGGTCTGCCCAAATCCGGTCGTGGGTCGCTGCGCCCGGGTGAGGACGCGATGGCCTGTGTATACGAGGTGGACGCGGGGCGTCTCGGCGTGCTCCTGGCTTCGCTGCGAGGAGGCGGCTGATGCGATCGATCGATCGGAGGCGGATCGACGACGCGATCCGCGGACTCGCTCCGCTCTCGAATACGGCCGCCTCGATCCTCGAGCAGCTCGAGGCCCGGAGCTGCTCCCTCGCGGACCTCCGGGAGATCATCGAGTGCGATGCGCCGCTCACGCTTCGTGTCCTGCGCATGGCCAACGTCTCTGCACACGCCCTCGCGGAACGCGTCGAGACCGTCGACCGCGCGGTGGCCGTGATCGGCGAGCGGGCCCTCGTCAGCGTCGCCCTCGCGAGCGGTGCGAGCAGTCTGCTCTCGGTGCCACTCGAGGGGTACCGACTGAGCGGCGACCAGCTGCTGACGGGAAGCCTGCACGGCGCCGTCGCTGCCCGGCTGCTCGCGGTGCAGGTGCCGGGGGTGGCCCCGACGCACGCCTTCACGGCCGGTCTGCTCCGGGACGTCGGCAAGGTCGTGATGTCCGCGCTGCTCGCCAAGCGGATGCCGCGGTCGATGAGCTCGTTCGGGGCGCTGCGCTCGACCCCGGCGAGCGACTTCCTCGAGTCGGAGCGTCAGCTGATCGGGATGGACCATTGCGAGGTCGGCTACCTCGTCGCCGATCACTACGGGCTCTCCGCCGCGCAGCACGAGGTCATCGCCCATCATCATCGCCCGTCCATCGCGTCACCCGAACACCAGGAGATCGTCGACGTCGTCCACGTCGCGGACCTCGTGGCGATGATGGTGGGCGGGGCCGGCGGCGTCGACGAGATGCAGTACCGGTTCGATCACGGCGCCGTCATGCGCCTCGGTCTCGATCCCGCCCGGCTCGAGTCCTTGATCGTCGAGACGCTGGTCGAGGCCGAGTCCCTGCTCGAGATGCTCCGGGCATGAGGAGCCGCTCGTGGAACGAACTCCGGCGCGGACGCGCCTGCTCGGACGAGGAATGAGCATGGCCCCGACTTCTTCCCGATCCGGACTCCGATCGCGCCTGGTCTGGCTGATGATCGGCGTCGGCGTACTTCCCGCCCTGGTCGTTGCGATCGTGGGATGGGCGCGGACGCACCAGTCGCTCGAGGAGGCCGCGAAGGACGCCGAGCTCGCGCTGCTCGACCGGGCGCAAAGCGGCCTCGAAGGCGAGGTCGAAGCGCGTCGCCTCGCACTCGAGGACTACTTCCATCTCCTCGAGGATCAGGTGCGCACGTTCTCCGAGAACGAGATGGTGGTCGAGGCGATGCGCGAGCTGCCGGGCGCAGTCGGGCGCTTCCGCCGGGAGGCGCGTGACCAGCTGCCTTCGTTCGAGACCATGCGCGCTTCGCTGCGCCGCTTCTACGTCGAGGAGTTCGGCGGGGAGTACAGGGACCGGAACGGCCGCGACGTCGATTGGGGGCGCATCGTGGACGGTCTGGACGAGGACACGATCACGCTCCAGTACGCGTACATCGCAGCCAATCCGAATCCATTGGGGGCGAAGCTCGCGCTCGACGCCGACGCCCGCCGCACCCACTACAACGACCTTCACGCGACCCTGCACCCCATCGTCCGGAGCTACCTCGAGCGCTTCGGCTACTACGACATCTTCCTGGTGGACGCGGAGACCGGTCGCGTCGTGTACTCGGTCTTCAAGGAGCTCGACTACGCGACCTCGCTCGTCGATGGACCCTACGCGGAATCGAATCTCGCCGAGGTGTTCCGGAGGACGACCGCGGCAACGGCCGCGGACGCGGTCGCCATGGTGGACTTCGCCCGCTATGCGCCGTCCTACGAGTCGCCGGCGAGCTTCCTCGCGAGTCCGATCTTCGACGGCGGGAAGCGGATCGGCGCCGCGATCTTCCAGGTCCCGCTCGATCGCATCTCGGAGATCATGAGCACGCGAGCCGGACTGGGGGAGACGGGCGAGGTCTTCGTCGTCGGGCCCGATCGGCTGCTGCGATCCGACTCCTACGTCGATCCCACGCGATACAGCGTC
>Ga0116152_10004357_pt1 | contig 11204 bp, 7 predicted proteins | sample AD_UKC119_MetaG_FD_89894 | JGI IMG/M metagenome (GOLD analysis project Ga0116152, IMG submission 89894) | Active sludge microbial communities of municipal wastewater-treating anaerobic digesters from Hong Kong - AD_UKC119_MetaG | ecosystem: Engineered > Bioreactor > Anaerobic > Digestate...
ACAACAAGTGCTTCATAGGAATTTATGTCCATTTTCAATACCTCCCGGTTGTTTTAGTATTACATATATCACTCTAAACCGGGATAATATCAAGGCCGTGTCGTCAAATAAATTGATAACTTATTGTGTATGCGACTAGTTAGATTTTCCTGAAGAACTCTTCATCAATTTCATACGACTTGACTTCCTTGACACCAATTCCATATTCAGCAATTTTGCTGATGAACTCTTCGCCATCAATCAAATCTATCTGTTGCTTGCCTGGATTGGATGCTTCTTCTTTGGCTGCTTTGGAGAAGGCTCCTGTGGTTATTAAAACGCCCTTTTCTATATCAGTAGTAAGAGAACCGCGAAAATCACGGATGGCTCCTGCGCCAACCAGACCGCTATAACGTTTGCACTGAAACGCAACGTTAAAACTAAAGATACCATTGATTTTTAGCTTGCCTGCTCCATCAATACCGCCATCGCCGGATTTCTTTGTTACCTCAACTTGGGTGAATCCGCACTCTCGCAACACTCGCTGGGAAAGACGCTCGAAGCCATATGGGTCCATGTTTTGAAGTATTTCAGATAAGCAAACTCGCCAAGGTTTAGCTTCGTCAGGGTATTCGACTTCATCGTTTTCCGGAAAATCGTCCTCGGGTTTGTCATCTTTAGCTGCTGCCGAAGTTAACGAAGAATTCTCTTTTCGCTGCTTGATTCTTTGATTTACTACAGCGGTGATTATTGCTCTGTCATCGAGCGTTTCGACGCCCATATAATCTGGTTTTATCGACCAAATCGAGCGGGAACTATTTTCAATCACACCATACTTTTTCATATATGTACGCGTCCACGCTAATTGATACTGTAGTTCACTCATGTTGGTGTTGCCTTTATGCGAAATATCGGCAACCTCGTCAGAGATGGACAAGTCAATAATGATTCGGTTCAATATTTCCTCATTGCTACCAGAACCACCAAGCGTTCGAAGGGCATTAAATGTCGGTGTAATTAGCTCGTTGTACCGCGGAACACGGGGGTCAATTTTTGATCGCATAGTGATTCCTCCAATCGTTCTTATTTCTGTATTATACGATTATTTTCTCGGTTTCACAAGATCAGAAATTGTTGTCCATGCATACACTTTTATTTTTCCTTGAACCCTGTTATTTTTCATAGAACTATTTTATTATTCCTCAAGGGGTATTCAAATTGCTCCATGAGGCGGGAGGGAGCGGACGGCCCCAATAACGCAAAAAAGCCTGCAATACAAAGCGTTTTGAATACCCCTGTGGGGCAAACACCTTGTATTGCAGGCTTTCTTAATAGGCAAAATAAAAGAATTGACCGAAGCATTGTATCAATGCTTCGGTCAGGTTGTGGTGGAGCATAGGAGATTCGAACTCCTGACCTCAACATTGCGAACGTTGCGCGCTACCAACTGTGCTAATGCCCCATGCGATTACTCGCAAAGAGTATTATACAGGTTTCATAGAAAAAATCAAGCCCTGTTTTTCATTTTGCACAAAAAACTTTTTTGGGAGTTTACAGCGGGGATTCGTCATGCTATTAATGGGCGAATTCATCCGTCAGGTCATAGGGGTTGACCAAACAAAGCCGCCTCTGCCTTGGCGCTTACCGCATCAACACGGCGACCCGCATGTGGAAGGGCCGCCGTGTCGCTTTGAGGTCGCATAAGAGTATTGTGCGCGGAACTAATCGCGATAAGTCCGCCGCAATAAGGCGCCCCTCATTGAGCCGACCGCAGGCATTACTTGTGTATAAGGACTTGGTTCACTCCTCCCCTTGACCTCAAACTCAGAGAACCAGCTTGTCGCTGACCTCGTCGCTGCCGCTGCTCTTAGCGAATCGCGCAAGCAGGGATTCCACTGTAAGGCTTTGCTTCTCCTCGCCCGAAATGTCCAGAACTACGCTCCCGCTTTGCATCATAATCAGCCTGTTGCCGTACGCTATCGCGTCGCGCATGTTGTGCGTGACCATGAGCGTCGTTAATGAATTCTCGGACACAAGCTTATCCGAGAGCTTCAGCACCTTTTCCGCCGTCTTGGGGTCAAGCGCCGCCGTATGCTCATCCAACAAAAGCAGCTTGGGCTTTTGCATTGTCGCCATCAGCAGGGTCAAGGCCTGCCTCTGTCCGCCCGAAAGCAGCTTGACGCTCGTGTTCAATCTGTCCTCCAACCCAAGCCCGAGGCTGCTCAACTCTTTGCGGAACAGCGCCCGCTCCTTCGCGCCTATGCCCCAATGCAGACCATGCCGCTTGCCGCGTCGAAGCGCCAGCGCCATGTTGTCCTCTATCCACATATCGCCCGCTGTGCCCATGAGCGGATCCTGAAACACCCTGCCCAAGTAAGCTGCTCGCTTGAATTCGGCGCAATTTGTGACGTCCTGTCCGTCAATGCGTATGCTCCCCGAATTCGGGATTATGCTCCCCGCGACGCAGTTCAGCAGCGTGGACTTGCCCGCGCCGTTGCCGCCTATCACGGTGACGAAATCCCCGTCCTCAAGCGTCAGGCTTAGGTTGTTCAGCACCTGCTTTTCATTGATGGTGCCCTGGTTGAACACAACCGTCAGGTTCTTTACCTCAAGCATTCAGCTTACCTCCCTTACCCTTGCCCCTGCGCGCCCAATGCTTCCGTATCGTCGGAAGTGCAAGGCATATCGCCACTGTAATGGCGGTAAAGAGCTTGAGATCGTTCGCGGGCATACCGAGCTTCAGCACAAGGGCTATAATCAATCTGTAAATTACCGAGCCCGCGGCCGCGGACAGTATGGCGCGTGAGACGGTCGTCCTGCCCACAAGCACCTCGCCGATAATCAACGACGCCAAGCCTATCACTATCGCGCCCGTACCCATCTGAATGTCTGAGAAACTTTGGCTCTGAGCGATAAGCCCGCCCGACAGCGCAACAAGCCCGTTCGCAATCGCAAGGCCTGTCACCTTCATCAGCTTGGTGTTAACTCCCTGCGCCCTTGCCATGCCCTCGTTGCAGCCCGTGGCTCTAAGCCCTCGCCCAAGCTCGGTTCCCAAGAACATATATGTGATAAAGCCGAACACCGCCACAAAGATAAGTCCCACGATGAGTATCGAATAGGTCTTGGACAGTCCCGAAAAGTCCGAAAACATCGAGAAAACTGTTTCGGTACGCAGCAGCGAAACGTTTGCCTTTCCCATTATGCGCAGGTTTATCGACCATGACGCTATCATGGTGAGTATGCCCGACAGCAGCGCGGGAATGTTGAGGAGGGTATGCAGCAGCCCTGTAACGACGCCCGCAAGCGTTCCCGCGACAAGCGCAAGGAGCAGCGCAAGCAATGGATTCATGCCGCCCACGATACACACGGCGGCGACGGAGGCGCCTGTCGTCAGGCTGCCCTCCGCCGTCAGATCCGCGACGTCAAGTATTCGATAGCTTAGGTATACGCCGAAGGTCATTAGAGTCCACAATAACCCCAGTCCGACAGCGCCAACAAGTTCGTTTAGCATAACTATTCTTTAGTGTTACTCCTGTATGTATTGCTTGAGCTCTTCGGGTATCGCAATGCCAATAAGCTTCGCAACTTCACCGTTGATAACATAGTCAAAGTCGGTCTGAGATTCTACCGGCATGGTCGAGATATCCTCGCCGTCTGCCAATATGCGCAAAGCCATAAGGCCTGTCTGGTAGCCGAGGTTGTAGTAGTTAACTCCGAGCGTCGCAAGCCCGCCCGCGTCAACCATGTTGCTCTCACCGCAAATTACAGGAATCAGGGCCGCGTTAGCTACATCGGCGACTATGGGCATTGCCGAAGCCACGGTGTTGTCGGTGGGAACATAGATTGCGTCGCACTGCCCGACAAGGCTCTGCATCGCCTGCTGTACATCGTTGGTGGAGGTCACAGTGACCTCTGTAAATCCCAGACCCGCAGCTTCAATAGCTTCTTTGGCTATGCCTGCCTGCAGCACCGAGTTATCCTCGCCGCCGTTATATATGCAGCCCACGGTCTTGCAATCGGGTGCAAGCTGTATCAACAGCTGTATCTGCTCTTTGATGGGGTTCATGTCGGTGGTTCCCGATACATTCCCGCCCGGAACCTCATTGCTGTCCACAAGCTTCGCGCTCACGAAGTCAGTTACAGCCGTCGCCAGTATTGGGATTGTCGTGGTCTTGCCCGCTATCGTCTGAGCCGCAGACGTCGCGATGGCAAGCACCAAATCGACGTTCGCGCTGACAAAGCGGTCGGATATCGTTGAAAGATTCGACTGATCATTCTGAGCGTTCTGATAGTCGATGGTGATATTCTCGCCGTCGATATAGCCGTTGTCGGCGAGAGCCGCTAAGAAGCCTTCGCCGGCAGCGTCAAGCGCCGCGTGCGAGGTGAGTTGTATGACGCCGATGGTAAAGTGAGTTTCTTCACTCTCCGTTTTGCCGCAGCCGATAAGACTTGCCGCAGCAAAGAGCATCAGAGCCGCCATGATTACAGCCGAGATTCGTTTCATGTTCTTGTTCCTCCATACGTTCATTGTTGTCCGTTGCAATAAAAAAACCGCCCTCTCACAAGTGAAAGGACGGGCATTGCCGTGGTACCACCTTTCTTCCCCGCCGACAAGGGCGGGCTCGAAGCGGCGACTGTCATCGCCTTACGCTGTAACGGGCGTCCCCGCAAACGACCTACCTGCGTATACACGCCCTTCAATCGTGAGCTGTTCGGAAGTAATTTCATCTGCGGCGCGCTGCCCCCTTACACCAACCGGAAGCTCTCTTTATAGCTGCTGCCCGCGACTACTGTTTCCGCGTCAAAGCTTATGGTGGAGAGTATAGTATATTATTTTCCCTTTGTCAACACGCTTAGCTGTAAAGTTTGGTTTACCCTCTTTCGGTCATGACGCCCCGCCATGCTCCGAGGGAGCGCGCTTTTCAAGCTTTTTTCTGCGCATTATCACGAACTTGTTCATGGGGAACTGTATAATCAGCGAAGCCGTAGCGTTGGCAAGGCGCATCAGTATACCTCCCCAATACTCGCCGAATATGGGCAGAAACCATCCGAGCAGCTTTGCCGAAAACCAAATCTGGAAGAACCAGATGACCACTATCATGATAAAGTACATCGCCCCGCTTGCGGCAACGTTGTTGTTCGCCTGAAACGTTCCCTTGCGCTGAACGAAGAAATTGACGACCTGAGCGCAAAGATAGGCCGCCGCCGTGGAGATGAGCGCGGCAAGCCCGCCCGCCTCCACGGTGTAATCCAAGAGCCACCAAGTCACGCTTGTGGTTTTAAGCGGCACAAGCAGCACATAGTTGAGCAGCGAGTACACGGCAAGGTCGGTCAGCGTCGCACAGAGCGACAGCAGGTTGAACAGCACGAACTGCCAAACGGCAAGATGCTTCTCCCTAAAGCCGACACACCAACGCACGAGCCTTGTATTCATAAAGCCCTTCCACGCTCTTTTTATAAGCTCCTTCATCGTCCTCGCTTCCTTACAGTCCGCTTGCCGACTTGTCATCCGAGGGCTTGTCATATATTGGCTTTTGCAGATACTTCTTTTGCTTATTGCCCTTGAGCACAGCCGACAGACCCTTGAAGAAATGCCTGTTGCACATCAGCGTTACGCCGTTTAGCATCTCATGCGAGAACGCGCTGTTGGTACAGCGCCACATCGAGCGATAGGGCATTTGGAGTGCGACCGAGACATACGAGGCCTCTGACCGCTTTCCAAAGAACAGCAGAACGCGCCCCGCAAAGCCGACAGTCGCGCTTAAAAAGTGCGCGAAGCCCCCGAAGCTTTTGCCGTCCCCCACGACGTCATTGACGCCAACGGGCAGCCTTGGATCGCGGACTCTGCACGGTATCTCACGCCCCAACAGAGCGGTAAACACCGCGTCGTCGATATGCTTCACATCGGCGTTGTAGTAAGGCTCAAGCGTCCTCTTTCGAGGCTTTGCCGCCGCGCCCTTTACGGCTATGGGCATGGACAGCGGCGTATCCTCGCAGGACGTTCCCGCAAGCAGCAGATACTCGCCCGTCTCGATAAGCCACCTATGCGCGTCCGTGTCCCAGTACTCAAAGGCGTGTTCGCATAAATCCACGGTAAGAATCTTTGTCTCCCCCGCCTTTATGAACGCCTTCGCAAAGCCAACAAGCTCACGCTTGGGGCGATACACGCCGAACGCCTTGACCTCGGCATAGAGCTGAACGACCTGTGCCCCGTCCCTTTCGCCCGTGTTTGTCACGGTGACCTTGGCGGTATTACCGACGTATTCAAGCTTATCAAGTGTAAACGAGGTATAGGACAGCCCCCATCCGAAGGGATAGCGCACCGGCACGTTCGCGCTGTGGTAATAGCGGTAGCCCACATACAGGCCCTCGCGATACTCGCTCGTGACCCGCCCGCCTGGGAACACACCACAGGTTGGCGCGTCCTCATAGCGGTAAGGATAGCTCTCCGCAAGGCGGCCCGAAGGCTCCGCCTTGCCCGTCACCAAATCGGCCGCCGCACCCAAGACGGCCTGTCCGCCCAAGTTGCAATGGAGTATCGCCTTGACCTTATCCGCCCAATCCATCTCCACGGGCGAACCGCAGAACAGCAGCGCGACAATATTCGGGTTGACGGCGTACACGGCGTCCAAAAGCTCAAGCTGATTTTCGGGCATACGCATATGACTTCTGTCCAAGCCCTCGACCTCGGAGAACTCGTCAAGGCCTATGTAAAGAAGAACCGTATCGGCCCGCTTCGCAAGCTCCACCGCTTCGCGAGTCAGGCGTTTGCTCCTGCCGCCATAGCGCAAAAAGCCCTTCGCGAACCCGACGACGTTCAGCCCCGCCTTGTCAAGCTCTGACCTGTCGGCAAGCTCGGTCGGGTTGACAAGCGAGCTTCCCGCCCCCTGATAGCGCGGAGTCTCGGCAAAATCGCCTATCACCGCGACTTTCGCGCCCTCTTGAAGCGGCAGCAATCCACCCTCGTTCTTTAGCAGTATCGAGGTTTGTGCCGCGGCTCTCCTTGCAAGGGCGTTATGCGCCTCAAGGTCCACGGTCTTGGCGGCGTCAGTGCCGCGCTTTGCGCTCAGCATGACGTCGATTATCTCATCCACCCTAAGGTCAAGAACGCTCTCGTCAAGCTCGCCGCTTATTACCGCGTTCATCACCTCGCGGTCGGTCTCGCCCAAGGTTGACGGCATTTCGATGTTGCCCCCCGCCTTGAGCTGTTCCACGCGGTCGTTGCCGGCGCCCCAGTCCGTCACCACAAGTCCCTCATAGCCCCAATCCTCGCGCAGTACTTCGGTCAGCAGCCACTCATTCTCGCTGCAATAGACCCCGTTAAGCCTGTTGTACGCGCTCATAATCCCCAATGGCTTGCCTTCCTTGACCGCCGTCTCGAAGGAGCGCAGGTAAAGCTCGCGCAGACTGCGCTCATCCGTCACCGCGTCTATGGTGAGGCGGCGCGTCTCCTGATTGTTGACCGCAAAGTGCTTAGCACAGGCGGATATGCCTACGCTCTGTATGCCCCGTATCATGGACGCCGCAAGCTTGCCCGACAACACGGGGTCCTCCGAGAAATACTCGAAGTTGCGCCCGCACAAGGGGTCGCGCTTGAGGCACAGCCCCGGCCCCAGGAGCATTCCCACTCCCCCTGCCGCGGCTTCCCTGCCCAACGCCTCGCCTATCTCATGTACAAGCTCCGTGTCCCAGCCGGACGCAAGGGCGGAGGCCGTGGGGAAGCAGGTCGCGGGGACGCTTCCGTTCAAACCAAGATGGTCCTCCGCTCCCGCCTGCCTGCGCAGGCCGTGCGGCCCGTCCGACATCTTCAGCGCGGGTATGCCCGCGTGCTCTATCCCGACTATGTTCCAAAAGTCCAGCCCCGACAGCAGAGAACACTTCTCCGCAAGGCTCAGCTGTTCGATTATATCAGTATGCTTCATGCACAAGTCTCCCGTCAATATTGGTTCGTGCCGTTCACAAGCGCGTAGCAGATGTTATGCACGGAGTTGCGCAGTCCCCAAGCGACGCCCAGCGGGTCGTTCCCATAAGCCGACCTGAGCTTCGCCTGCGAGGATTGCAGACCCATTTCAAGCATCAGATCGTTGCCGTTCTTGACCGCAAGCTCCGCGTTCATCCAGCTTCCCAGACAGGCGTCGGTGCAGACCATGCCGTCAAAGCCCCACTCCTCGCGCAACAGCTCGCACAGCAGCTCGGAAGAACCGCCGCACCACTTGCTTCCAAGGAAGCTGAAGGACGACATCGCGCCATACGCGCCACCTTCCTTGACGGACAGCTCGAACGGGCGCAGGTAGATTTCTCGCAAGGCCTGTTCGTTCACCCACAGAACGATTCCGCTTCTTGCGTTCAGCTCCACATCGTTGCAGACGAAGTGCTTCATGAACGCGATAAGCCCGCGGCTCTGCGCGCCCTTGACCGCCGAAGCCGCCATATTGCCCGAAAGCAGGGGGTCCTCGGAGAAGTATTCGTTGTTCCTGCCGCCGATGGAGCTGCGATGTATGTTCATGGCGGGCGCGTACCAGCCGTTGACGCCGTAAACCGCCGCCTCGTCGCCTATCGTCTCGCCCAAGCGCAAAGCCATCTCATCGTTCCAGCTCGAACCCACTATGGTTTCCATGGGGTAGGCCACGGTCGTGACGTTCGTGAACATGGAGTTTATGCCGGAAGGCCCATCCAACAAGCGGCTTTCCTTTACTCCCAGACGCTCCACGGCCTCGGTGTGCCAACCGCCGTTAGCGGTGAGCTTGATCATCTCCTTAACCGTGAACTGATCCAAGAACAGCTCCCACTTCGGGTCGTCGTAGTCAAGCCCCTTCAGGTCGGCAAGCTCTATACCATTGTCCGCGTCGTAATTCGGCTCCTTGCCTGTGCTTTCATACTGCGCCTCGGCCTTCTCGTACTCGACGATTCCGGCGATAAGCTCGGTCGAAGCGACATAGCTTGTCTTGGCCTTAGGGTAAGTACCCCCCCAATCGGAGCGCGACAGATAGCCAACATCGCCCTCGGCAAAGCCAAACAGATTCGATATCTCTGTTCCCGTGGCGTCGTCTGTCTTGTACTTGATATCTTCCGCGACGTTGTAGACCTGATAGTCTATGCTCGTCAGCGCCGCGTGTACGTTCTCGCCTATCGCTATCCTGTATTCGCCATGCTCCAAGAGATAGCAGCCACCGTCAATGCTCTTTGCGTAGGAGGACATATCACGCACATCGAAGCTCAAGGTGAGGGTCTGCGTCTCGTTTGGGTGGAGCAGCTCGGTCTTGGCGTATGCGGCAAGCTCAATAGCGGATTTCTCAATGCCGCTCTGCTCGTAGTACGGGGGCATGAAATACAGCTCAACCACGTCCTTGCCAGCGGCCCGCCCGTTGTTGGTGACGTCCACCGTAACCGTTATGCTCTCAGCTGTCGCGGTGAAGCTTGTTATGCTCTGCGTGAACGTCGTGTAGCTCAAGCCATAGCCAAATGGGAACACCACATTGCTTGCGTACTCGGTCTCATCGGCTCCAAATCGGGTTTCATAATAGCGGTAGCCGACATATATGCCCTCGCTGTACTCCATGGTGTACATATTGAGGTTGAGATACTTGTTGTTGCCATAGGTGGCATAGCTCGGCTCGTTCTTGATGGAAACGGGGTAGGTGTCCACCGTTCTGCCCGAAGGATTGACCTTGCCCGTGAGTATGTCCGCGATGGTATGACAGCCCAATGACCCGGGTGAACCTACCCACAGCGCGGCGTCGGCGGAATCGTAATCGTCAAGGAAGCCCAACTCCATGACATTGCCCGAATTGATTATGAATATGACATGCTCAAAGCTGTCCAAGACCTTCTCAATCAAGGCCTTTCGGTTGGGCAGCTTGTCGCCCATAATCATTAGCAGCGCAAGGTCAATCTCGTTGGACTCGACCTCCATGGAGCTTAGGACTATAAGCGCGGTGTCGGAGTATTCACGGGCGCTCGCTATGACCTCGTCGGCGGGCAGCAGCCAATCGTCCTCATTCTCGCTCTCGGTGAAGTAGCCCACAACCATCTCCTTGGTGCTTCCCGCTCCGCCGCCCGTCGCGACGCCCATCCTGCGATAGGCCTCATCCAGCTCGGTATTGTACTCTATACCGTCCTGTTCAAAGGCGTCGAACAACGACACGGCGTCCGCCTGATCCGCCCCCGCGGAGCCGGAACCGCCGTAGACAAAATTGTAGGCGTCGTCGCCGAATATGCTGAGCTTGGCGTCGGTAAGCGGAAGGAGGTTGTCATCATTCTTCAAGAGGACAAAGCCCTCCTCGCATATCTCGGCGGACAGCGCGTACCCCGCCTCGCGCACGGCGTCCGCGGCCTCACCCTTGTCGGTATAGCTCTGACTTGCCAAAACCCTTACCGTCATTGAGAGTATGGGCGCAACGGCAACTATGAGCAGCGCAATTACACAAACCACCGCCGCCCATATGATAATGCGGCGCACGCGGTTCTTGCGCTTTTTAAAAACCTTAAACGCGGTCTTTTGCGCGGCCTTCTCCCCCTTGTCGGTCTTGCCGACAGCCTTTAGGGATCGTTTCCACTCATTGACCTTAGCCTTGTAGGCGACCTTGAACGCCTTGCGCTCCTCCTTTGTCTTGAGGGCGTGTCTGCTCGAAATATAGGCCTTCGCCTTATCCTTGGCCGCCGTCCGATAGAGCTTGCGGCGTTCCGCCGCCGAAACCTCACGCTTTTTTGTCGTTTCCATACTATCCTCCCTTTTGCATATTTTTCCTTTTACACTTTACATCATATTTACCTTGCTTATTTTTTCTATCATGATTCAGACTGAACTTGCACTATTCGGACATAAATGCTATTATTACCATAAAAAGGGGGTGCATCATGGAGCAGCAATATCTTGATATGTTGGAATTTCTTGAAAGCACGGGAGAAAGCTCGCTCTTTGCTCAGCGTGAGAGCGGCTTTGTCAGGATACCCTATGCCATGGAAAAGACCCTTTACGGGTTCATCAGAGACGGCAAGCCCAAGGAAATGATAGCATTCTATAAGCAAATGCTGACGCGAACTCCACAGCTGAAGCTTCCGATTGGCAAGACCTCCGCCGACCGTCTGCGACAGCTTAAATATGCGGCGGTCTCGGCTATCGCGCTTGCCTGCCGTTATGCCATTGACGGCGGCGCAATCGAGGCCGCGGCATACTCCATGAGCGACGACGCCATATACCGCATCGATACCATGCGCACACCGCT
>Ga0116152_10004362_pt1 | contig 11196 bp, 12 predicted proteins | sample AD_UKC119_MetaG_FD_89894 | JGI IMG/M metagenome (GOLD analysis project Ga0116152, IMG submission 89894) | Active sludge microbial communities of municipal wastewater-treating anaerobic digesters from Hong Kong - AD_UKC119_MetaG | ecosystem: Engineered > Bioreactor > Anaerobic > Digestate...
ATCTTTACAACCTAATAATCAAATACAGACAATGTCCTTCCTGAATTAAGCTCAATTTTATTTTCAAACTTTAGTTCTCAATTGTTAAAATTAAATAAAATTTTTATTAACCAATTGTTCACTACGGTATGCTCAATAACATATATTTAGCTATTTATGAATTAACATAGCGACATATTTGAATAAACCTTATGTTGTATATTCATTTTTAGTTTCATCAAATTATTACTTTTGCTACAAATGCAAATCGAATGGAAGCAAGAAACAGAAGGATATTTTTAAAGATCGCTGCGTTGGGTATTGTTTCCTTCTTTGTTTTTCTCTGGAACAAACTAACCTTAAATCACCTGAAAACACTTGAGCAAGGGAAGAACATCATTCCTTTTAACCAGAATAAAAACATCACATTCTACGATAAATATATTGTTGTAAACGAAAGTAATAAGATTACGGTACTATCATCGCAATGCAAACATTTGGGATGTAAAATAAATAAAACGGAAAACGGAAAACTGGTTTGTCCCTGTCACGGATCAGAATACGATTTTTCCGGAAATGTACTAAAGGGACCTTCTTATAAAAACCTGGATAAACTACCTTATAAAATTTCTTCGGATGGTACGCAACTTGAAATCGAAGGGTAAACAAAAGCCTGAAAGAACAACTTTTGGAACAGTGGCACTGGCCCTGTTCTGGATAGTTTTAGTTTCGGGAATTTTATTGGCCATCCCTTTCGATGTTACATCACCCTATTTAAGTGTAAGCAAAATAACAGTAGGCGATCCATTGGCTGCTTTTACCCGGAATATTCATTACTGGAGTTCCCAGTTTTTTCTCATTCTAAGCCTGATTCATTTGTATGACCATTTTCACAAAAAGAAAAAAATAAGGTTCAATGCCGGAATTGCATTTCGGTTGAGTGTTGGATTACTCATTATTTTTCTGGCCATGCTCTCCGGATTTCTGTTAAAAGGCGATGCCGACAGTGAACAGGCACGCTTAATTTTACAAACGCTGGCTGAACGAATTCCTTTGATTGGCCAATCACTTGCGTTTTCACTGCTTGGAAAAGAAGAAAGTTACCTGTTGATTTACGTTCATCATATCGCCACTTTCACTGTTTTTATTGCCATCATAATGGTAGAACACAGTAAGAAATTCTGGCCTTCCATTCAGGATTTTGCCCTATCACTTTTTGCTATCCTTCTTATCAGTTATTTTTTTAGCGCACCGTTACACGATAACTTAAATCCAACCGTGAAAGGTCCGTGGTATTTTGTTGGCTTTCAGGAAATTCTTCATTGGCTGAGTCATCCCGAATGGTCGTTATTATTGTTTCTCACTGTTTTAATTCTTTTATATCTTGTCAATACACAGAAAGGGAAAACATTTTTTTTCAGCAAGCGATCTCTTCTGGTGTTTACCGCGTTTTATCTGGTTTTAACCGGAATCGGACTTTTTTTTCGGGGAGAACGCTGGCAGTGGACTTTCCCGAGCCAGCAAAATTATGCTTACAACGTCTTACATAATTTTAAAACGCCAAAAGTCAATTTCAAACCTGAATTTGAACAAACCCAGTTTTTGAATTCTCCCATCATACAGGGAAAAGTTGAAAGTTGTATGGTTTGTCATTCCAGTACACACGGGTTCACCGATTCGCACAAACCAGAAGCAATTGGATGTTTTTCTTGCCATGGTGGAAATCCGTTTGCGACAGGAAAAAATCAGTCGCACAAGAATATGATTTTAATTCCGGGAAACCTGGCTACAGCAAAACAATCCTGCGGCACAACACAATGTCATCCTGAAATTACAGAACGTGTTCCAACCGGGTTGATGTCAACGTTAAGCGGAATGATAAGTGTTGACCGGTTTGTATTTAATGAACAGGACAATCCGAATACTTTAACTGATGCACACCAATTGGGAAATTCGGCAGCCGACGAACATCTAAAAAATTTATGCGTGCGTTGCCATTTAGGAAATCCTAAAACTGAAATCGGGCCAATTTCAGAAACAAGCCGTGGAGGCGGATGCCTTGCCTGCCATTTAAATTATTCCGAAGAAACGTTAAAAGAACAAAGCGGATTCCCGGGTCAAATCCACAAAAATCACCCTTCAATAAGCTTAGCCATTTCCAATAACCACTGTTTTGGATGCCACAGTCGTTCAGGGCGAATTTCAACCAATTACGAAGGTTGGCATGAAACGTTGCTGGCACCCAATGAAATGCCGGACAGCAGCAACTACCGTTTAATTGAAGAAAGTAGAGTTTTTGTAAAAAAGCAGGAAGATGTTCATCATCAATTAGGATTGGAATGTATCGACTGTCACCATTCTTATGAAGTTATGGGCGACGGAAATCATTATGCGCACCAGGAGGATCAACAAGATGTTCAATGTTCTGATTGTCATTTTAATGGCGAACCAAGAACCATTTCTGCCGAAAACCTGGATAATGAATCGGCAATAATCGCAGCCCTTCGTTTTGGAAATATTACAGGTAAAAAAATTCTCGTAACGGAAAAGCACAACCGGGCCTTAATCAATACATACGTTGAGAACGATTCGGTGTATTTCCTCACCAAAAACGGTGGTAAAAAAATGACGATGAAATCTCCAGCCGGTGTTTGTACACGTAACGAAGCACACTCATCGCTTTCCTGCTCAAGTTGCCATACTTCTTGGGCACCAACCTGTATTGGCTGTCATAATTCCTACGACAAAAATGAACCTGGTTACAACATGGTTAAAAATAAAGAACAAAAAGGAAGCTGGGTGGAATATGTGGGAACCTACGAAGCCAAACTCCCCACACTCGGTATCCGCAAAACAGAAAATAAGACGGAAGTAATTCCTGTTATTCCGGGAATGATTCTCACCATTGATAAAAAATCGTTTACCGGAAAAGAAAATGAAGAGCAGATTTTTCACCGGTTGTATGCACCCGCGGCGCCGCACACTACTTCGTCAAAAGGAAGAAGTTGTGTGAGCTGCCACAACAGTTCGCTGGCACTGGGTTACGGCGAAGGCGAACTAAAATATAAAATTGTAAACGGTAAAGGAAAATGGGAATTTTATCCGTTATACGATCAGGATATCAACGATGGCCTGCCTGCCGATGCATGGATAGATTTTCTCCAAACCCGTGAAGGAAATGTTTCAACCCGCACCAATGTATTTCCATTTACCGTTGAACAACAAAAACAAATTCTTACCGTGGGAGCATGTTTAACTTGCCACGAAGAAAACTCAAAAGTAATGACGATGAGCCTGAACAATTTTGATGAGCTTATTGAAAAAAGAAGTGCAAAATGTATTCTACCTGAATGGAACTACTAAAAGAAAAACCAGCTGTTAAATTTTATTTACCTGCTTAATAATCAAAATCCTCAGGCTTGTTTAAATTTTTAAAAATCAGCGGATAGCGATCCACCCAGCTTTGGGCATCTACAAAATTCACATTCAAATGATCCAGCAAATCGTGCATTTTATAGTTGCCATCAGCAATTTGTTTTTCCATTTGTAGCAAGCTTCTTTTCCTGTAAATTCCGAGTAGCGGTTCAATTCCTGAATTATGCACAGGAATAACAGCATCATAACCATCTGTTTCGGAAATAAGAAGTGAGATAAATGCAGGTTCAAGGAAGGGTGCATCCACACTCATTACAAAATTCCACTCTGTATCAGAAATTTTCAAACAGGAATGTATTCCTCCAATAGGGCCACAACCCTCAATTAAATCAGGAACTATTTTACAATCTTCCACTTGGTGTTTCGGGTTTTGAGAACTGATTATAACATCCTTGAAAAATGATTTACAAAGCATTACAGACCGTTCGAGAAGTGTTTCCCCGTTAAAAGACATTAGTGGCTTATCCACCCCCATCCGTTTACTTTTACCACCAGCGAGTATTATCGCATTAACTTGCATACCATATGAATTAAAGAAGCCCCGTAAGTTCCGGAACTCTAACACGCAATGCTTCAATTGCAGTGCCAAAAACGTAACCCAAATAAAAATGCCCTGAATAATTCAGAGCATTTATTGGTTGGGTGGTAGATGGGATTTGAACCCACGACCCCTGGAACCACAATCCAGTGCTCTAACCAACTGAGCTACAACCACCATTTAATTTTGCGGTGGCAAATATAGTATTTTATTTTTTTCTAGATTCAAAAATTATAAATAAATGAAAGGTTATTTTTTACTTGTTAAAATTATTCTTCATGCGGCAAGAAGGAATTCACTGTAATTAATGATTTATGTGATTGACTTATTTATTGTAGCTCAATACAAAAGATTAAATTTGAGAGAAATTAATAACTATAAACAATAAAATGAATCAGATAATTTGTTTTGGGGAAGTACTTTGGGACATGCTTCCAACTGGTGCAAAACCTGGTGGTGCCTTGTTAAATGTAGCTGTTCACTTAAAAAAACAAGGACAAAATCCGGCACTGGTAAGCAAAATTGGCAATGACAAAAATGGTCAGCAATTACTTGACTTCCTAAACCAATCGGATGTAGCCACTCATTTTATTCAAACCGATGAAGAATTGGCTACCAGTCAGGTTTTAGTTCATCTCGACGAAAATAACAATGCCAGCTACGAAATTTGTGAACCCGTTGCCTGGGACGCAATTCGGATAAATGACGATTTAAAGGAGCTTGCTAAAAACGCAGAACTCATCATTTTTGGAACACTGGCGCTACGGAACGAGACATCGCGAAATACCCTTTTGCAGTTGATTGAAAACACAAGTGCAACTTTATTGCTCGACGTAAACTTAAGGCCGCCGTTTAGCACCCGGCCCATTGTTGAAGAGATGCTTTACAAGGCAAATATGGTGAAATTAAACAACGACGAACTCGCTGAAATTGCAAGCTGGAACAATGTTTCGGGCGACGAAAAAAGTCTGATAAAGTTCATGGCGGAATATTATAACTGCCCGACAATCTGTGTAACCCGCGGTGATAAAGGAGCAGTTCTTTTTACAGAGAATACGTTTTACGAGCATCCGGGATTTAAAGTAGTGGCTACCGATACGGTTGGCGCCGGCGACTCGTTTCTTGCAAGTTTAATTTCAAATCTGCTTATTCAAAAAACTCCCAAGAAATCTCTTGAATATGCCTGTGCCACCGGAGCTTATGTTGCATCTCAAAAAGGTGCCGTGCCCGAATATTCTGCTCAGGATATCGAAAAAATTATAATCTCCAGCAATTCCATATAAAATTGCAACCCTTCATTTTTTTTCTTGTCATTACAAGCGAAAGTAAACCAATTGGCAGAAAAGGAGCACATACATAAAAACATTATCGAAGCCAGTAAAAAAGGCAACGAACGTTCTAAATACGAGCTCTACCAATTGTATGCAAAAGCCATGTTTAACGTTTGCTATCGCATGATGAATAATCGTGAAGAGGCAGAAGACATGCTTCAGGAAGCATTTACACAAGCCTTTTTAAAACTCGAATCTTTTCGTTATGAATCAAATTTTGGATCGTGGTTAAAAAGAATTGTAATTAATACGTGTTTAAACTCGATAAACAAAAAAAAGCTGGAATTAAGCTATGTTGAAACCGTTTACGACAAAGACATTCAGCAGGAAGAGGAAGAAGAAAATGACGCTCAGCTTACAGTTGCAGGAATTTCCAGAGCAATGGAATTATTACCCGAAGGTAGTCGCATGGTTTTTTCGCTTTACCTTTTTGAGGGATACGACCACGTTGAAATTGCACAAATTATGAACATTACCGAGTCAACGTCAAAAAGCCAGTTTATGAGGGCTAAACGCCGGGTTATTGAAATTTTAAAAGAACAAAAAGTAAAATAAAATGAAGAGCGATCGTTTGGAAGATTTTATTAAAGCACACCGCGAGGAATTCGACCAACTCGAACCATCTGCAAAAGTGTGGGAAAACATTTCAGGAACGAAACCAAAATCAAAAATGATTCGGTTGAACACTGTTTTGCTTCGTGTGGCCGCCGTTTTAGTAATCGTAATAATTAGTTCGGTTTTATTGCTTAAAACAAACATTTTAACACCGGAAAGGATGGCGCAAGGCACCCATGATCCGGAAATAAGGGAATTAATGGATGCTGAAGAATTTTATGCACAGGAAGTAACCGGAAAGCTGAATGAAATCAGAAAATGTTACAATACTAATCCTGAAATAAAAGATGAAATTGAAACCGATTTAAACGAACTTCAGGATATGTATAATACCCTGAAACTTGATCTTCAGGAGAATATCTCAAAAAAAGAAGTTATAGAAGCTATGATTGAAAACAACCGGATTCGCTTAAAACTGGTCGATCAGGTACTTACACAAATTAACTGTTAATGAAAGTCCTTAAAATGAATAAAATACAAAATAATATCATTCTGCTTTTACTTTTTACTTTCGCAGCTCTGCCCTTTTATACTTCCGCGCAGTTTACCGAAACAAAGGAGATTAATAAACGCTTTAAGGTAAACATGGATACGCGGATTGAATTAACTAACAAATACGGGAAAGTTGAAATTAACACCTGGGATAAAGATTCCGTAATTCTAAATATTAGCATCAGGGTGGAAGACAAAAAACTCTCGAAACTCGAAAAAGCAATAGACGATATTGATTTCGACATTACCGACAGCCAGCATTTTTTGATCATTCGAACAAAAATTGGCGAAAACCAGGGGAGTCTGGAAAAAGAATTCAACCGGTTTAAGGAAACACTTTTGCAAAGCGATGGAAAAACAGAAGTTAACCTTGTAGTTTGGATGCCAAAAACCAACGAATTGAAAGTTGAAAACAAATTCGGCGACATTTTTATCGGAGATTATTTAGGCGATGTTGATATTAACCTTTCAAACGGAAATTTAAAATCGCACAATTTTGGAGGAAAATCGGACCTCACCTTAAACTTTGCCGATGCTACGGTAAACGAAATAAAATCGGGCCGGCTCGATTGCAACTATAGCGAAGTGTACATTAAAAAGGCGGATAACGTGCGCATTATAAGTAAATCAACCGATTTCGAAATTAATGAAGTAAAAAAACTCGATACGGATTCGCGCCGCGATAAATTCAGAATAAGACAGGCAGAAACGTTGGAAGCAAAAGGAAGCTTTACCAATTTCAGAATAAATGAACTAACCGACAGAATTACACTCCGGGCCGAATATGGCGATATTCAGATCGAAAAAATTGCAACCGATTTTAGTACGATTTTCATTGAATCGAAATCAGCTGATATTGACTTGTACTTTAACCAGGCTTCAAAATTCAAATTCGAAATAACCAATACAAAATCGGGAACAAATTACAGCCGCGAAATGCAAATTGAAAAAGAAGAAACATTAGACGAAAAAGAGAAAAAAATAAAACAAACAGGAAACTTTGGAGGAAAATCAGAAAACGTAAAACTCCTGATAAATGCGACTTCTGGAGAGATAAATGTTCGCACAAATTAAAACCGGGAAAAAAAATTCATCTTTTTTTTCACTTTTTGCAACCGTTCAAAAATTCGCCTGTCTTATAACATCGAAAACAACAGAAAACAATTTTTTAAGAACAAACAAATTTACAAAGTCATGAAAACAATTAAACATTTACTTTTTATTGTGGCAGTTTCACTGCTGTTCGCAACCACCAGTTGCATGGAAGATTTCAACATTCGCGGAAATGGTATTTCGGCAACAGACGGACGGCCGGCTTCCAATTTTACGAAAATAACTTCCTCCGGAAGTTTTGATGTACACATTACCAAAGGCGATCAGTACGAAGTAATCGTTAATGCTGAAAGTAACATTCTGCAATACATTGATACCCGCGTTTCAGGAAATACACTTCACATTGATATTCGTGGTGTTCATAATATCAGGAACCGCCTTCCAATGGAAGTTTATGTAACAACTCCCTATATGGAGAGTGTAAAACAAAGTGGTTCGGGTTTAATTACCACCGACTATTTCGACCCGGAAAATTTCGAAGTTGTTATTTCCGGTTCCGGGGTCATTTCAACCGCTGTTGAAACCAACCAAATTAATGCAACAATTTCGGGTTCGGGAAAACTAAACATCACTGGTGAAGCAAACCGTGTGGATTATACAGTTAGTGGCTCCGGAAGAATTGACAGCTACGAACTTACTACCGACGATTGTTATGCAAAAATATCCGGTTCGGGAAGCATTTATGTAAATGCCATCGATTTTATCCGGGCAAGTATATCGGGTAGTGGTAACGTTTATTATTACGGAGAACCTGCACTCGAAACCCATATTTCAGGCTCGGGGAAAGTAGTACAAGTAAATTAAAAACTATACCTGTTTTACCATGAAAAAATCTTTAATACTCCTTTTGTTACTCACCACAATTCAAATTATTCAGGCACAGGAATTTCGGCAGGCAATAGGAATACGGGCAGGTTGGTCTTCAGGTTTTGAATACCGGTTTTACACCAATGATTTAAACTCGTACCGACTACTGCTCAGCACACGCGAAAATGGCATGCAGTTTCATGCATTAAAAGAATTCCATCGTTACGATTTGTTCGATTTTACCGATCAACTGGTTTTTATATTTGGTGCAGGGGCACACGTTGGTTACGAACGCTGGAACGAACTTTACTATAATTACAATTCCAGTTACTATCGCAACCGAACTGCCTTTATTGCCGGGTTAGACGGACTTGCCGGTCTTGAGTACACATTTTACAAAGCTCCTGTTTCAATTGGATTTGAAGTTAAACCCTATTTCGATCTTTTTGGCCGTGAAGTTTTTGACCTTGACCTTTTTGATTTTGCATTTACGGCAAAATACCTTTTTTGAACACTTTTTTAGAAAACAATTAATAACATTTTAGCCATGAAAAAAACAGTAATACTATTCTCTATTTTGCTTGTTGCAATTTTTGCAAGCGCCCAGGATGATTACCAAAGTAATGAAATCCAGACTATTTTTTCCAAGAACCGTTCTAACGGAGCATACGGCGCACTTACCGTTGGATATACCAATATTGACGGACGTGATGCATTTATTTCCGGTGCACGGGGTGCATTTATTTTCGATCATTCATTTGCCATTGGCCTTGGTGGCTACGGGTTTGTTAACAACCTTAACAACAGCTACTACGGAACAAATCCAAACAACGAAATGTCGCTTGCCAGCGGTTATGGTGGTTTGTTTATTGAACCCATTGTTGCTGGCAGATCGCCTGTACACTTGTCATTCCCAATATTAATAGGAATGGGAGGAGTTTCGTTAGTCGATTTATACAGCTGGGACCATTGGGAACCCAGTGATCCATGGTACGATTATAATTACGATGTTTATTTTGTACTGGAACCTGCCGTTGAACTGGAATTTAATATGGCAAGGTTTTTCAGAACAGCTCTTTATGCCAGCTACCGTTACACTTCAAAAATAGATATGTATCAAATTGATGAAGATGTTCTGCGTGGATTTAATTTTGGTGCTACTTTTAAGTTTGGAAAATTTTAATTAGTCAGGGGAAGTAAACAAAAATGCCGGAAAAATCCGGCATTTTTTATTGATATTAATTACCCTTTATTTGCCTAATTCAACATAATCAGCTGCGTTTAAAAACTCAAGACTTTTTTTGCAGCTTTCAAGAGGTTCAAAATTATATTCCTCAACTTCCACAATACCATATTTAAATCCTGATTTTTCTTTCTCCGCAAAAATTGGTTCAAAATTCATTATTTTACCTTCACCGCCTAATTCAGCTTTATCTTTAATATGCCATAACTCAAAACGGCCCGGATATTTCTCAAAGTACTCCTGTGGAGTTGCCCCACCAACAGTTATCCAATACAGATCCATCTGGAACATCACTTTTTCAGGATCGGTGAATTCAAGCATCCAATCGTAAACCCGTTTCCCATCCAAAACAGTTGAAAATTCCTTGTCGTGGTTATGATATCCAAAACGAATACCCGCCGCGTTACATTTTTCGCCAACAGCATTAAAATAATCGCAGTATTTTTTCAGCCCTTCCACACTTGCGTAGCCGGTTTCACCCATCCATGGCTGAACAATCCATTTTACTCCTACCGATTTATGTGCGTCAATACAAACGTCCCACCATGCCATGGTTTTGTCCCAGCCAGCTTCATCCGGGACGTCTTGCCCGGTGTGTGCACCAATAAAATCGAGACCACTTTTTTCGCATAAACTTTTAAAATCAGCAGGTTCCATTCCATAGATTTTCCCATCGCCGTAACCAGCAGTTTCAACAAACTTATACCCCATTTCACCAACACTGGCAAGCGTTGCAGCTACATCTTTTCCCATATCGTCTTTTACCGACCAAAGTTGCAACCCGATATATTTTTCCGGTGCCGCACTTTTAGTTTCTTCTGTGGTAGCCTTTTTAGGTGAAGAGCCACAAGAAGCGATGCCAATGAAAACCACTGCCACCGCAAAAACAAATAACATTGATTTCAATCCTGATTTTTTCATTTTCTTCTTTTTGATTTAGGTTAATACTAACTTTTGATTGAGATACAAATGTATATATATTCTTGATGCTTTTAGTACGGTTAATTCGGGATAAATTGGCAATGAGCATCTCAAACAAGATTTCTGAAATAACAGCCGTATAAAAATTAAATACTATTTTTAAAATCAAATTGCGAAGAAATGGATACAACTGAAATACTGATTAAAATCCGGAAGATTGTCCGTTCCATCAACTTGGAATCAAAGAAGATTCAGAAAGAACACGGAGTCAGTATTCCGCAAATTCTTTGTTTAAATTATTTGAGCAAATCAGAAAACTATCAGGCCACCCAAAGCGAAATAAAAAAATTTTTGCATCTGAATTCAAGCACAACAAGCGGAATAATTAATCGCTTGGAGCAAAAAGGCTTTATTGCCCGCCTTCCAAAATTTGGAGACAAAAGAACGGTTACCATTTCCCTAACTTCAAAAGGAGATAAATTATTGGAACATATTCCATCACTGCTTCATGAACAGCTTTCCTATAAACTCTCAAAATTAAGTGCCGATAAAATTAAAAACCTTGAGAACAGCCTTGAACTGCTTGTTAGTTTGCTTGACATTGAGTCAATTGACGCATCACCTATGATAACCATTGAAGATCACATTGAAGAACTGGAGTCAAACATTGAACAACAATAAACAAAAATCCGTTTATTATCCTTATTACCAAACCCTTGAAC
>Ga0116152_10004363_pt1 | contig 11195 bp, 1 predicted proteins | sample AD_UKC119_MetaG_FD_89894 | JGI IMG/M metagenome (GOLD analysis project Ga0116152, IMG submission 89894) | Active sludge microbial communities of municipal wastewater-treating anaerobic digesters from Hong Kong - AD_UKC119_MetaG | ecosystem: Engineered > Bioreactor > Anaerobic > Digestate...
ATGATCATCACGTTGAAAAACCGTTTTCTCAAGAAAAACACCTCCCGTGGGAAAAAAGGAAAAAAAACCCCCGGTACAACCGGGGGTTTCGATGGAAACTACCGATCAATCCTTGAGGTCTACCAGGATATCGGCGGTTTCCGTTTGTGGATCTTGGTAAACCGTTGTGCCAATTGTGACGTCGTTGGCATCCGAGGTAATCAACAGGTCCTGATCGAGTGCGGTGAAGGTGTTTTGCCCGCTATCCAGGAACACTATCTCGAAGTTGTCGTTCTGGAGGTAAACGCCCCTCCCAAGTGTATCTCCCTCGAAACGGTTGTCATTGAGGAAAAGACCATCCACGTCATCCGTGGGAGTAGTCCCGTCCTCGTCGGCGGCAAAACCGAAAGCGAAATTGCCCGCGAACCAGTTTTGTTCCACGCTCCAGTAGTCAGGGGTTTGGTGAGCGGTGGAATTTTGCAGGTCTATGCCATACGGCCTGCCGAGATCTGCGCTATGGATCGTTCCATTCACGCGCTCAAACTTGTTGTTCACGATGCGATTGGGAATACCAGGCTGGCCGGGAAGTTGCGCTAACAAACCCATGAAGCCAAAACCACTAGTAGGGGCGGACTCCAACTTGAAATAGTTGCATTCCACCAACAGGTTCTCCACAGACCCCCCGCCAGGCATCGCTTGGTCTGTGAATACCATGGAAACGGGGGAAGTTGGAGGATTGGGTTGTCCGTACGCCGCGGAGGAATCGAACAAGCAGTTCTTCACCGTGGTGTTCTCCACCGATTCTCCGGTTGCCAGGAAAGTATGCAGCTGGTACACATTTTCTCCGGCGGCAAGCGTGAGACCTGTCAACACGAAATCCAACCCGTCGAGCACTACCCCGGTCAAGGTTCCAGCCACAACCCCAAGCCGCATTCCATGGATGCTCCCACTCAAAGGAGGTCCACCCGTGCTTGGGTCTTCGGGAATAATCTGTGCACCGGGAACACGTGCTGATGCGTAACACCTTCCATAGTTCGGGCCCAAGATGGTTACCGTGCGGTTAACCACGAAGTTGCCTTGATATGCGCCTGGGGTTAGGTAAAGGATCGGAAGCGTGACATCTGAAAGTGCTGCTGCCAAGCCTCCAGGGGCAAGGAACATGCTGTCAAAGGCTGCTTGAACACCCGCTGCTGTGGTGTAGGGCTTGTTATTCAAAACCCCTTCCCCCACAAGGTTTCGGTAATCAACTTCGAATCCCTGGAAGGTTGCAAAATTCGTGGGATCCAAACCCAGCGCGTTGGCATTGACGGGGTCATCGAGGATCTTGCGGACGTCTTCACCGGTTCCGGAAGCGTTGATCTTTGCAATCACGCTGGCTCCATCCGTGAAGAGCTGGTGCACCGAAGCATCCGCGTAACCTGTTGCCTTGACTACCACTTTCTTCAAGCCCGCTGGTTCGCCTGCACTCCACGCGGCAAGGATGGTCAGGTTGCCTACACTCAGGTTCCAGTTTCCACCACCGGACGCACCAATATTGGTTCCACCAACCACCAAATCTGTGATGGCCGCTAACCAAGCTGCAACCCCGGGATCCGCAGGATTGTCCACGGAAAGGGTGGTGTCGTTACCCCTCCAAATGTTGATTTCGTCAGCTTTAAGCGTAGGTGGAGTCTTTCCAAGGATCGGACCAATGTATCCGGATTTCACAGGATTCCCTGTTTCTGGGACACCATTTACGGGCGTTACTTCAAAACGAAGGTACTTTCCTTTGTCTGCAGCAACAGGCGTGTAGGCTTGAAAAACAGCACCAACAATAGCCGTATCAACAGCACGGGAATCCCCCGCGTAGTTGTAATCTGCCCGGTACCACTGGAACGTGGAAACAGCTTCTGGATCACCGTTTTCGTCGAAGTACGTGTATTGCCCGTCCAATAGGGTCCCCACTCTGGGAACGCCATCCAACCCAACAAGGACATCCACGTCAAAAGCGGTTGGAGGGGAAACGTTCACCACGGGACCAATGATGTTGCTAAATACCGGAGCACCGATTTCTGCGGCAACGTTTTTCGGAATCACCTTACAAACAAGGTATTTCCCAAGATCATCAGGCGTTATGAGATAAGGGACAGGAGGCTGCCCCGGGAAATTAACGAAATCTTTTTGAACTTCTACGGAGATGACAGCTCGCTGCGAAGAAACCGGGAATTCCGGAGAATCCAACCGGTACCAGTACACCTCGCTACTTCCCACAGCTCCGTTTCCTTGTTCTAAGTCTCCATTTGCATCAAAATAGTCCCATGTTACGTTGGCATTATTGCCTACCGTCGGCTTTTCATCGTTTAGTAGAGTCGGTGGAGTAAGGGTTACGTTGAAAGCCATGGGGAGAGCCCCAGGGGTAGGAGCGGATGCGGCTTGCACTGGCCCCACCCAAATGGAGCTCACAGGCAACCCCAACGTACCCAGGTAATCGTGTGGGGTCACTTCGATCTGGATGTATTTCCCAAGGTCCCCGGGTTGCACCTGGTAGGAACGGGATGTGGCCCCGGGAATTGGGGCGGCACCGTTGCCACCTGCATCGTTGGCGTTGGACCAAGCAAATTCTGTATTTCCCTCGGGATTTGAATTTGCATTGGTGTAATTGTACGTAACGGAGAGGATCTCGTTAACCCGAGGTGTTCCTTGCACTGCTACGGTGTCCACTTCCGGGGCACAAGGTCCAGAAATGGGCCCAACCCAAGAACTCATCGCTGGCAATCCATCGGGGTAAATGGCAGCAGCATTCCTCGGAGTAACTTCGAAGGCTACGTACTTACCTGAGTACCCCACCAAAAGCGGTAACACTCCGGCTGCCACTCCCGTATCTCTCATTCCCGCCCCCGACGAATCATCTGCAAGATACCATTTCAAAGTTGACCCAAGTTCCACCTCTCCGTTAACATCGGAGTACTGGTACACTCCCGTGAGGTTCTGGCCAACAGTTTGGATGCCTTGGATGGATACATTGAATGCCACGGGTCGGGCTGGGGGTTGGGAATTCCCGGTAATCGGCCCGATCCAAGGAGAATAGTACCACTGCCCGTCCGTGGGAGGAACCTGGGAACAGGGTTTCACACCAAATCGGATATACTTCCCAATATCTGCATTCACGGTACGGTAGTTTTCAAAGACTGCACCAGCAATATTGGCAGCGCCCAATCCTGCTCCAGAGTTTGCCCGCTGCCACTGGTAATTTGTTGCTGGTCCCATTGCAATATCATGGTTTTCCGGGTCCCCATTCGGGTCGTAGAAGGTGTAGTTTCCCGTAAGGATAGATTCCACGGTTTGACTCCCACTGATCACCACATTTCGGGCTTCAGGGGGCTGTGCGTTGGCACTGATGGGGCCAAAGAACGGGCTTCGAGCAGGATCCCCGGTGAGCGGAGCCACGTTGGTGCCTGGAATTACCTCGAACTGGAGCCAGTGATCCACGTCGTCTTCCTGTAAGAAGTACCTGTTGTTTTGTTGACCCGTGATTTCCTGTGTAGACCGAACGTGGCTGGAAACAAGAACACGATCCGCCATGCTCCCGGTTGTGGAACGGTACCATTTTACCGTGGTTCCGCTTTCCACGTTCCCTTCGTAGTCAAAGTAGGTGTATGCCCCGGATACCCACTGTCCCTCAATGGTACCACCAGAAACCAGCACGTTATAGGCAACCGGTTTCTGGGCTTCGGAATAGGTGGGATCCTGAATGGGCCCATACCATGAGGTGACTACCTTGGTTCCCATTTCTTTCTCGTTCTTGGGAGTTACTTCCACGGAAATGTACTTTCCAATCAGTGTATTGGGAAGACGCAGGGCTTTGGTAGTGGCACCCGGAATGTTTGCTGCACCAGTACCACTCACGTTAGCAGCGGATTTCCACTGGAACAGGGTGCCGCTTTCGGGGTCACCGTTCGCGTCGAAGTAGGTGTAAACAGCAGTGAGTTCGCTGCCCGCAAACAGCGAACCGGAAATGGAAGGATTCGTTGCTACCGGGGGAACAGCTCCAAGTATGGGCCCGTAACCTTGGCTGAGAACCTTGGCACCCACCATTGGCGAAACTCCGGCCCTTGGAGTCACTTCAAAGAAGATGTACTTTCCTCGGTCTTCGTTTGCCAAGGTGTAAGCTTGCCCAACGGCCCCGGTAATTGGCGATTTGTCGGAACCATCGGAAGCAGATCCACGGTACCACTGGTAGGTGGAAACCGCCTCAGCGTCCCCGTTGATGTCAAAGAACCGGTATTGCCCGTATACGTTTTGTCCAACTTCCTTCACGAACTGGGAACCGTCCCAGGAATCCACGAACACGTTGTACGCAATGGGAGCGCTTGCAGAAGGGGGTGAAGAAAGGGGAAGGACGGGGCCAAACCAGCCCGAAGCTACCTCGTCCCCTTGGGGAATGCCTTCCTTGGAAAAGGGAGTGATCCTGAATTGAATGAACTTGTTTTCATCTGCCTTCTGGAGACGGTAACTTTTGGTTTGATCAAGGTATGGGATGGTTAGGGCATTATTTGGGTTGGGATTCGCTGCGGGAAAAAACTGCGCCGCTGCAGTTCCGTTGGCATCGTCTGCTCGGAACCAGCGAATCTGGGATACCCTTTCGTCGTACCCTCCCGGATTGAAGTAATCGTACAACGCGGTGACGATTTCCCCCACCCTGAGTGTGCCTTGGAGGTCTAGGTTCGAAGCGGTAGGTTTTGCCACAACGGTCATGACAACCAGGGCCACAGAATCGTTCAATCCACCAGGGCTCTTATACACCGTAATTCCCACCGGGGAGTCTTGGGCAGAAAGGGAATTCAAGAACACCGGCAACAGCGAAATGGTGTTCTGGGAATCGTTCACCGTGTAATGGGTGTTCTTGGTTAGCGTGGTCGAGCCATTCATCACAACGACTTGCGATAGGTCGGGATCGTTGACCACGTTCCCAGCGCTATCCACTTCCGTCACTTTCAAAACAGAATTCTGTGCGGCTTGGTTCTGCTGGAAACTTCCTCCCGAAAGAACCACCACCGTAATCGCGGCTTGACCCGAAAGGGGTTGGACGGTAAGGGATACCGTGTCGCTCACTCCACCCGCGGTTTTCTCAATGGTCAGCACTACCGGGCTATTCACGCTCAGCAGGGAGTTGAGATACGGTGTCTTTATGTATATTCGGTTCGTGGTGTCGTTCACCGTGTAATGGGTATTCTTCACCAAGGTGTTGGAGCCTCGTTTGATCACGACTCCGGAAAGATCGGGATCCGGAACCTGGTCACCGGCCGCGTCCACCTCGATTACTTCGATTTCGCAATCTGCCGCAGCAGAACCCTGCACGAAAGTGCCACCCCCAAGGATTTCGGTGTAGAAACCCTGGGTCAATCGGCTCACGAATAAACCGAGACTGCGGTAACTGGAATTGTAGGCTTCCAGGTAAAGTTGGGTCTGGTTGAGTTCCCCTTCCGCGAAGGTATGGCTAAAGGTTCCCCGGGGGATAGTGGCCACGGGAACGGCTGTATCGGGGGGAACTACACCGCCGGACGCTTGGTAGATCTTGTAGCCATCCAGTACATCGGAACCATCGTAGGAATTGGTCCAGGAACAAGTGCGCGTGGAACCAGTGTAGGTGAATGTCTGCGGGGCAAACGGGGTGTTGATCATGTCCAAGTCCAACGTGTAAGCGTTGAGCAGGACGATGAGATCAAACACGTCCACGTTTCCGTTGGGTACAAGGCTGGAGGGATCAAAGGGCTGTGGATTGCTGGGGTGATTTGGTCGCGGAAAGGACCCTTGGGTAGTTGTTAGGTCCCCATCAGCCGGTCCACCCGACATGCCGTAATGGTCCAGCATGAGGATAAGGTCCCATACGTCAACAACACCATCTGATCCCGCTACGGGTCCAGGACCCGTGGCGATATCTCCCACCTTGGCAAGGTCGCTCAGCCCGAAAACGGGACCTCGGGCAACTCGAGAAAAAGGAGGAGCAGAGACAATCGAACCTTGCACGTGTCGTCCCTGTAAACCCTTGTGGAACATTTGAAGACCCAGAGTCGAAATTTCTCCATCGCTCTCCAGGGAAAAAAGCTGGAATATTCCGTCATGTGAATGCATTTTAAACAGGTGTGACCACTCCAATTGCAAGCGGCCTTCCACGATGCGCGAGTTGCCAAACGCCTCTTCGTCACACCACGTGATTTGCGCTTGATCTACCGAAGCCGGCAACTGGACGATGGCAGCCAGCAGCTCTTGGCTCGCGGGAACCACGAAAGTGGCCTTCACTTTTCCGGATTGGGAGCGGTAAATGAAACCAGATTGCAGGTTTGGTTGGTTCATCACCAGCTCCAGTCGAAGTTCTCCCTTCACTTGAAGGCTTTGCTTGGAAGACTGGCTCCCCGCCTCCCGGGCAAAGAAAGTGTGCGCGCCCCTTTTGAGTTCCAGGGAAAATTCGCCGTTTTCATCGGTTTGGAATTCCTTTCCATCAATCTGCACTTTCGCGAAAGAGGCGGCTTCCCCGTTGCGGTCCGTGGTGCGGACCGCAACGGTGTATTCCTTGTTAAACGGAAGGAAGCATCCCGACAAAAGTACCAGAATGATGGAGGTAAGCAGGACGAAAAAAAAGCTTTTCTTCATATCTATCACTCCTTCACCTGATTTTGCTTAAGGAAGTGTAACCATATTCGGACTGCCAATTGGATAATTCCCCGAATTGGCCGTAAAAGAATTCAAGGTGGCAGAACCTGCACTCGTGCTCGTTATGGTGGCAATCGTCAAGTTCGTGGGGCTGAAGTGGGAAAAAGTGGTATCTGCTCCAGTTTGCACGAAAAAAGTTACATTGTTGGTTACCCCAACCTTGTCCGTGTTCGGCTGAATGGAAAGGTCACCACTGCCAAAAGAGCAGGGGGTGAAAACCATCGCCAGGGGGTTGTTGGTAACTGCGAAGTACTCTGTTGCCTTCACAAGGAACGTGGAACCATCCACTTTCTCCAGGTACACTTCCGGTCCTCCGCCTCCCACGTTAAACACAACAGCTTTCTGGGTACCGATGGCAAGCGATTCGGAATCCGTCACGAAACTATCCAACGTCATGTTCCCCGATTGGGTGGATGTGATGGTGGCCAGGGTAAGGTTGCCCGGGGAAAAGTGGCTGAAGAGCGCTGGGCTTCCCGTTGTCTTCATGAACGTTATCACCGAGCCACCCGAACTGGATACCATGTCCAGGTTTGGATTCACCGTAAGTGCTGCAGAAGGAACGGTTGCAGCCGAAAACACGATGGAAACAGGATCTACGATGGTGAAGAATTCCGTTGCCTTGACAAGGGCTGTCTCGCCATCCACCTGCTGAATGTAAATCTGTGCATTAGTTTGCGTTTCGCCCGTATCAAACTGCCATTGGGCGCTTTGGGCAGTCCCTGCAGCGTTGACTGCTTCGATGAACCAGTAGTAGGTGGTATTTTCCGCCAAAGCCCCCGTGGCCCAGCCCAACGCGGACACGCCATTGACCACTTCCGGTGGATTGGGGGCGATCCCGAAATGCACGTTGTAGGTAAACGGAGGAGTTCCCGTGGCGGGGGCCTGCCATTGAAGGGTTACCCCGGAAGGGGACTGGTCTTGGGCCCCGTTGGCCGGGCTGACCAAGTTGGGAGCAGAGGGAGGGATGATGCTACCTCCCCCAATGGTCAAGCTCCAAATGGCACTGCTTGCGGTCCCGTATGCATTCTTGGACACGATCTTCCAGTAATAGGTAGCGTCGGGTAGCGAAAGCGGTGTGAGATCAAAGCTGGTTCCGGATTGGTTGGAACTTCGTAAGGTCACCGGACTCGGGTTTTGATCCATGTATACGTCGTAAGAGATGGTTCCTGGTCCCACACTCGCTTGCCAGCTAAGGACAACGGTGTTGGGTTGGTTTGTGGCCCCATCAATGGGAAAAAGCAAAACCGGGGCGGTGGGCGGGACGTTCCCCGTCCCGACCACGACCGTAAATTCGTATTCATCAGCGTAACCCCAGGGGTCGGTGGCCACGATTCGCACCGAATGTGTTCCCACGGGAGGATTATTCCAGGAAAAAGAAACCTCTACCTCCGAGGAGGTGTCTGCGACATCGAGAAACTCGTCGTACAGGTTTCCATCCAGGTAGAACGCAACGTTTAGGTCATCGTTGTTCTTATCCCATACAGTTGCGTCAATGGGCAGTGAAGCTGTGGCATTCACGTTGTGCGTCGCCCCTTCCTGAACCAAGACTCCGTCCACTTTCACAGCCTTCACTTCGGGTTCCCAGTTCAGGATGCGATTCCAGGAGGTCATGTTGATCTGACCCAAACCAGTGGTGAAAAGGTTTTGCAGGGTAATCTTCACGTTCCTGGGACCTGTACGGCTTTCGGAGCGTTCCGGAGAAGGAAGGAAGGCTTCTACATCAAACAGGAAACGGTTGTTCCTTCCTTGACCAGAGACGGGAACGAACGAAGCGGAAATGGGATCCCACTGGGTGACACCCAGGTTTTGCAAGCGATACCCATTTACCTCGAAAACGAAGCCGTCCATGAGGTCCTGTGCACTGTTGAAAATGACATCACTTTGGAGAATGATATCAATGGCATTTGCAACCCCCGCAACGATCTTGGCAGCGGTTACGGATACCACCATTGTGTACGGGTTCTGGTACCACACCTTGAGGATGTCGGTTTGGTCAAACTTACCCGTGACGATGTTGAAGAAGCCTCCCAGTGGAACGCCATCGTAATCGGTGGTTTCAGCCATGAATTGGACGTAGCCGAAGTTCGCCGCAACGGCGGGATTCATGTCCCCACTCAAAATGGCATTCCCCGAAAACTGGTCCTCCAGCTCATCGGTGTTGTTCGGGCTGATGATGGAAATTTGGCCCGAAGAGTAAGGTGCTCCAGGAACACCGTTGTAGATGTTCTTGGCAGTTTCCACCGGATCCAAGGGATCTCCAAACACGGTGTACTGCACGTCGTATTGGTCCAGATTTTCATCTGATGTTTCCACGTCCACGCGAATCTCGAAATCGTTGATCCCATCGAACTGTGCCCAGAAAATTTCATCCTCTTCCAACAGGGCAACAAGAGACTCTTTCCCAGCAGCTTTCATTTGCTCGCGAATGTCCACGATTTTTCCTTGCCCAAAATCGATGGGATTCACGGAAAGGAGCCGTTCGGGTGGGAGACCCGCGTACCCTTCCCAGAAACCTGCGGATTGGAGGTTGTACAGGTTGGAAGCCTCCATCCCGCTTTCGGAAGTTACGATCACCCGGAGTTGGCGAGGGGACACAGGGTAAGGCGCAAATGGGACCGCTGAACCAAAGAAACCGGGAGAAAGGAAGCTATCCATGATTTCCTTCTGCTCCGGATTTTGCGGTAAGGTTACATCGTTCGCGGGGTTCACGTTGATCGATGTCGATTCGCCACTTAACGGGTCAACCAACGTAATCGTTTTCAGACGCACGTCTGGGTCTAGGGCTCTCATATGGATCTGCGAAATGGAACGACTCCTCGGGCCAGCAGACTTTTCCACGAAACATCCCGGAGCCAACGCCAAATCGTCGGTCTTGTTCTTCACCCTGGAAATCCATTCTCCAGGATTGGAAATTTCGTCTTTCACGAAGATCTCCAACTGAAGTGCGTTCTCTCCCATGTCTTCCCAGATGAAAGTGTGGAAATCGATGTTATGGAATAACGCAAGCGTGGGAAGCGTGTAAACTGGTGCCATCTCTGGATCTGCACCCATGGGATAGTAGTACTTCTGGTTCAAATTGATGCTATAAATATAATTCAAGTAATTGAAGTAGCGAGAAGCAAGTACAACTGGTTTCGTATCGTAGGCCAAGTCCTCGTTGCCCAGCAGGTACTTCAGTGAGTTCCGGAGATCGGGGAGCCCCATGACGTCCAAACCCACACCTGGGAATCCCAGCAAAACGGGGTATCGTCGGGCAGGCGAGAAATCGGTCAAGTCTTCAAAATGGTACTTGTTGTAGCTATCCTGGATGGCAAAAATATCCAGGGCGTGGTGATCCACGTCGAGGTCATTTGAGCGCATGCGTTGCATGAGGTATTGCCAAGATGTTGGCGCACCTGGAATGGTCGGGTATACAACGGTATCGAAGGCCCACCAATCGTTGGTTTTGTATGGGTCAAAGAGGTCCACAGCCGGTTCGGAATCGGTCCTCCAGGGGTAGAAGATATCAGGAAGGGGAGTCCATCCATCGTGACCTTCCGGGAATCCGATCCCTTCCTCGAAGAATATCCCTCCTTCGTCTTCCAAAAGCAACGATACCCAGTCGGTCACACGGTAGGGAACCGTTTGATTTCGTTTAACTTCATCGAGAGTATCCAGGTGAGAAATGTTAAACGCTGCCATGAGGTAGGGATCCAAAATGTTGTACAAGTGGATCCTGGGTCCAAGGGTGTCCACCATGATGGGCCACTGGAATTGCTCGTAGAATGTTTGGTTGCCCACGCTTTCCGCCTTGTGGTAACCTCGGACCACGATGGTGTAGTATTCTTCGATTTCCATCAAACCCAGCGCTTCCCAGTCAAGGGTCCATTCCCAGAAACCCCATTTCTTGATATCACTGGGGTCATTGAGATCCGCATTCATAGTTACAGAAGCCACAACGGTTGGGTCTTGGTTCAAGTTCTGGTGGTCCCTTTCCACGTCTTGGGTATTCCAATATTCACCGGGGATCAAGTACATGGAAACGCTGGTGATATCTTCGTGCGTTCGCACGCGGAAATCAGTTGGGTTTGGCCCACCAACAACCGGAACGCCTTCAATGATTCCTTTAGTGCTTTGCGTTGGCCTTCCAAGGATCCAATCGGTTACCTTCCAAGCATTCCATTCGGCATCAAGGCTTAAAGGTCCACCAATGGTATCCCCTTGGTTGAAATCCAACCATTCCTGGAATTCCCTTGCCTTGTACACCGGGTAGATGTCTCGGGGAAGGCGGTACACAGGCACCTTGGAATCGCTATCGTCGAATTCCTTGGGAAGAAGGTAAGGATGGTAAGTATGCATGTACCAAATCTCGTTGCCATCCGAATCTTCCACGGGGTAACTGGTCAAGTCCGGTTCGTGGATATCCATGCGGATAATGTCCCAGCTATGTGGTTTCACGCGCAACCGGAGAAGAATGATCATGTCCGCATCGTCCTCGCTCATGGAATCATCGAAATACAACTTATCAAAATTGCGGTTGCCATCGC
>Ga0116152_10004366_pt1 | contig 11194 bp, 6 predicted proteins | sample AD_UKC119_MetaG_FD_89894 | JGI IMG/M metagenome (GOLD analysis project Ga0116152, IMG submission 89894) | Active sludge microbial communities of municipal wastewater-treating anaerobic digesters from Hong Kong - AD_UKC119_MetaG | ecosystem: Engineered > Bioreactor > Anaerobic > Digestate...
CGGTTTCGCGAAAAACCTCGATATCGCATTTGAGGTTTTTCGCGAAACCGAAGATCTCCTCGATCAGCCTCTTTCCCTGGAGGTCTTTCGGATGGGCCTTCCCCGCCATGACGATCTGGATCTCGCCCCTTGAGCTGATCCTCCGGAGCCTGTCGAGGTCTGAGAAGATGAGGGTAGGCCTCTTGTACTCCGTCGATCGTCTCGCAAACCCCAGAGTCAGAACTTCTGTGTCCATATCAGCCGCCGTCGATCTGTTGACCTCATCGATCAGCTCCCTTTTGGCGGCGGCGTGGGCCTCCACCATCAGGTCGTCGGGGATGATGTCGACTCTAACCAGAAGCTCCGGCTCGTTCGCCCAGCCAGGAAGGTAGCGGTCGTAGAGCTCTCGAAACGAGGGGCAGGTCCAGGCGTAGGAGTGGACGCCGTTTGTCACCGAGTGGATGACGTAGCCGGGAAACATGGCGCTGGAGACGTCCCGGTGCTTCTTTGCGACGCCATTTATGTAGTTTGAGAGGTTGAGGGCTAAGAGGGTCATGTTAAGCCTCTCGCTGCCTCCGAACCTCTTCAGCATCTCGATCTTGTCGCCGTCCTCGATCAATTCGCAGGCGAGATCGTAGGAGAACTTGTCGTGACCCGCCTCCACCGGGGTGTGGGTGGTGAAGACGCACCTCTTCTGGACCGCTTCGGGATCACCACCGGCCCGATCTAGAAGCTCCAGGGCGAGAAGGCTTGAGTGCCCCTCGTTCATGTGGTACTTTCTGATCCGAAACCCCAGGGCGTCGAGGACCCTCACCCCCCCGATTCCGAGGACGATCTCCTGCTTCAGACGGTACCGTTCATCCCCACCATAAAGAACGTCGGTGATCGCCCTATCCTCAGGGTCGTTCTCCTCAAGGTTGGTGTCCAAGAAGAGGACGGGCACACTGCCTCCGGTGGGGCTACTAAGAATGTACTGCCAGGCAGCGATGTCAACGTCCCTTCCCCCGATTCTGACCCGCGCCCTCTCCGGCAAAAGATCGCAGAGCTCTGAGGGGTCCCACTCCGCCGGATGCTCGATCTGCCTTCCCATCGGGTCAAGCTCCTGCCGGAAGCTTCCCTTCCTGCTCGCAAGGGTTACGGCTACTATGGGAAGCCTCAGATCGGCACCAGAGCGGACCGTGTCCCCGGCGAGGGTTCCAAGCCCCCCCGCATAGGTGGGGATCTCCTCCACCAGGCCGATCTCCATCGAGAAGTAGGCGATCGTCTCTCCTCTCAGAGCTCCCTTCATATTTTCCACCAAATCACCCAAAGCCGATCCACCTCCGCCTTTCTCGGCGGCGAGGACCGCGCGCCCACCTGCGTTTTCATCCCGCCATCATCTCCCTAACTCTTGCCATTCTTTGGCGTTCAAACTACTTAATTCGACCCCTTCAGCAGAAACGGTGCGAGCAAAGGGTTCCGGATGGTGGAGTTCTGAGGGGCGGATCGGTCACCTTCCTGATCCTCACCTCTTCGATCGCCAGATTAAAGTTAAACAGTTTCAAGGGTTGTTGGGAGGACGGTCCTGGATGAAGATCCTGGGGATAAAACGCATGACAATTTTTGCCGGTCTTTCGGAGGTCGGGAGATCTCCATGAGCCGGAGGAGGACGGGCCTTCGTGACGAGCTCTCCGGCATCGTACCCGGCGAGATGCTGGACCTGGCTCCGAGCCGCTTCTCCCTCGTCGGTGACGTGGCCGTCGTCTCGATTCCTCAGGAGCTGGATCGGCTGAAGAGACCGATCGGAGAGGCGATAATCGCCCGTCACAGGAACGTGAAGACCGTCCTGAACAAGGTCTCCAAGCTGGAGGGCGAGCGGAGGGTCGCCGAGTTTGAGGTACTGGCGGGCGGCGGGACCGTCACCTGCCACCGGGAGTTCGGCTTTGTTTACCGCCTCGACCTGGCCAGGGTCTTCTTCAACCCCCGCCTCGGCTCCGAGAGGATGAGGGTCGCATCGAAGGCGGTTCCCGGAGAGCGAGTGATCGTCCCATTCGCCGGGGTCGGACCCTTCGCCATACCGTTGGCCGCGGCGGGGGCGAGGGTCCTGGCCCTGGAGATCAGCTCCGAGGCTTGCAGGTGGCTGGCGGAGAACGCGAGGCGGAACGGGGTCGACGGCAAAGTCGAGATCGTGAACTGCGACGCCTTCGCCTTATGCCGGACCATGGCGGGGAGATCTCAGAATGGGGAAGAGGGGAAGTCGAGGCGTCCGGAGCAGAAGTTCGATAGGGCCGTGGTCCCAACCCCCTACGGGAGGGACGAGATCCTGGACTCCATAAGCCCCCTGGTCAGGCCGGGCGGCGCGGTCACCTTTTACACCTTCAAGCGGCACAGCCAGGTCGAGGGGCTGATCCGGGAGTTCGAGGGGCGGGGACTGGCGGTCGAGTTTCGTCGACGGTGCGGGAACGTCGCCCCGTCCGTCAGCCGTTGGGTCTTCGACCTCACGAAGATGTGAAGTTAAGAACTATGAAGGATAAACGTTGAGGAGAAAAGGAGGCTGAAGCAGATGAAGGTCGTCGTTCCCCTGGCGGAGGGCTTTGAAGAGATCGAGTTTGTCACCATAGTCGACATCCTGAGACGGGCCGAGGTGGAGGTGGTGACCGCAAGCCTCGGCGAGAGAAATAGAGATAGAGCGGCCGGGGAGGGAGGAACGGCCGACGAGGATGAGGTCGGGACCGTCCAGGGGTCCCACGGGATCAGGATCGTCCCCGACGCTGTCATCGACGAGATCGACCCCGAGGATTTCGACGCCGTCGTCCTCCCCGGAGGCTATCCGGGCTTCGTTACCCTCGGCAATGACGAGCGGGTCCTCGACCTCGTCTGCCGGATGGATGGGCTGGGAAAGTACGTTGCCGCCATCTGCGGCGCGCCCTCGGTCCTGGTGAAGGCCGGGGTCGTGGGGGGCAGGCGTGCGACGATCCACCCCGCCGGGCGGAAAGACCTGACCGACGATCAGTACGTCGACGATCGGGTGGTGGTCTCGGGAAAGCTCGTCACCAGCAAGGCAGCGGGGACGGCGATGGAGTTCGCCCTCCGGCTTGTGGGGGAATTCGTTGGGGAGGAGAGGATGAGGAAGCTCGCGGCGGAGATCCTGGCGGAGTGCGAGGTCTGAGTAATTATTTCACATATATTTATTCACTGTAATGCTCCTTTCCCACCCTCTTTTAATAAAAATATTTTTAATAATTATAAAGAATAGTCCTTTTTATTGATTTAATGTTGTAAATGTGAACCACTGAATAATCACTGACTATGGCTTTATTCATCTATATGTCGAGATCAAGTTCAAGATGATTTTTAAAAAAAATATATAAAGATATGATTTCTTCGGTCGATCTCTAGGACAGGCAAATAAGAACCAAACGGCACTATTGATTCGAGGATATTCTAGAGACTTGCAACACTAGTAGCCTTCTACCTATAACGAAGATGAAAAGTGAATGTAGAAGATCTTTCTAATAAACTCTCAAAAACTATATATAGTACAATTGCATGAATAATTGTTATAATTGAATAAAGACGGAGGGGTAAGAAGATGACAGAGGAAGACGTGGTAATATCCGATATCGAGAAAGCCAAGATTGTAATGGGGAAAGTTGATCCCGTACTGCTATCAGCGGCGCTTAGTGAAATGATGATTGAAGCAGATAAAGCCGAAGAAGCTGATGATGTAGCGAGAGTAAAAAAGGCTATCAAAGGCGTATACGACTCAATCCCGGAAGGCAAAGATAAGGCAAGCATAATGTCAAAAGCCATCGCGGAATTTGATGCTGACGTCGTTGATAAAGAAATCGCGATCATCAAAGAAAAGCTTGCAGGTATCGCCCTGGAAACGCTAATGGATGCCGCGACAAATTACGTTGGTGGAAAGGGGATTCTCTCTGACCCGAGCAAATTAGGCTCGTACTTTACGTGTTCAATGTTTCGCGTTCAAGGTTATGGTAGTATTTGCAGCCGTCAAATAGTCGACTTGACTCCAAGATGCGGTTTGCCTCTATGGTGCGACAAACGTCAAATAGTCGACTTGACTACAAAATGCGATGCGTCTCTATGGTGCGGCAGATGCCTATATGACATCTACGATACTTGTCCCGCACCTGTAGGAGGAATAGATCTAGATCCAAATTTACTCGAGGAGTTTGTAATACCTAGAGTGATTCAAAGTCCTCAATTATCCAGAGCCGTGAAGAAGATGGTCGACCAAATGAAGAAATAGCTGACAATGCTAAAATTGAACCCATCTTCATTAAAAAAATTTATTTTTATTTTTAAACTTTACTACGAATTAGTAGGGCGAGGTGAGATTATGGATAGAGCTTGTGCACAATGTGAACGATCGGCAAACAATTCCATGAAACTGGATGATTCCAACATACCGATTATGCATTCATTTATGGTCTTGCGTAGGGAACATTTCGGGGGATTTATCTTCAATCCGTACCTTCCTCCTGAAGCGAGACTGGATCACGTCAGGTTTGGGATTGCTGAGATGTGTGACGGAACTTACACAGTCGGTGAGATTAAGCAGGTTGTTGGCAGCAAACTCAATCATTCTGAAGAATATATTGATATGCTCGTTGATAAAACGATATATTCCTTTAAAGATAAATATGCCGTTCGTTTGCAGGAGGAAAAGCTCGAAAGGCCGATAGATTTTGGATTTTTAAAAGATGCAAATATAAAACCAGATGGGATATTATCTGCTCCTCTTTTTGTCATATGGGAGATAACAAGCTCATGCAATCTTCGGTGTGAGCATTGCCTATCAAGTGCGGGAAAGCCATTACCAAATGAATTAAGCACTGAGGAAGCGATGAGGTTATTAGATCGCCTTGAAGCTATGAAAGTTTTTAATATAAATCTATCTGGTGGCGAACCTCTGATGAGACCAGATATATTTGATATTATTGATTATGCTTCAGAAAAAAATTTTTCCGTTGATCTATTAACAAATGGCGCTCTAATAACAGAAAAAGTGCTGAATCGGTTGGAAGATAGCAATATATTTAACGTTCAGGTGAGCATTGACGGGATCGGGGAAACCCATGACAGCTTCCGAGGCAAGAAAGGAACTTATGAACGCGCTATCAATGCAATAAAGCTTCTAAGAGATGCAAACTACAATGTTTCAATTAGCTCTACAGTCACAAAACAGAATATGTCCGAGATCCCTCGAATTATTGATATGGCTATCGATCTGGGAATATCCTCGTTCAAGACAACGCTTTTTATGCCTGCGGGTCGTGGAAAAAGCAATATAGACAAATACGTCTTAACACGCCAGGATACCAAGGATTTTACCTACATGATGATCGAAAAAAAGAAGGAAGTAGGCAATAGTATAATTATCAACAGTGAAACGGATTATCCATGGCTTGTTAAGGGCTTGGACAAAAAGGTCCTCGAATCGATGAAACTTGACAATTCATCAAAGATAGGTTGCACTGCTGGATCCTCAAGCTTTTATATAACCCCTGATGGAAAAATTGCACCATGCCCATTTCTACGTGAGCTTGTAGCGGGTAATGTGAGAGAAAGCGATTTAAAGGAAATATGGGATAATTCACCTACATTTGATATCTTCAGAAATATTACACGAGGAAGTCTTAAAGGCAACTGTAACGATTGTGAATATCTTGGGATCATGTGCTATGGCGGGTGCAGGGCTGCAGCCTTAGCGCATACAGGTGATCTGTATGCAGAGGACCCATTGTGCTGGAAAGAGCTAGCATGAATTGTACGTGTTAGCATCTCCAATTTGTCCCAAGATGCTGTTTTTTCGAGCATATAGATCAGGATTATCCCTGAAGCCGGAAGAACAAGCCAAGATCAGATTATCTGACTCCACCTATAATTCTCCCGCGGGACGGTAATCTCAAACCTCGCCCCCCGTCCCTCCTCGCCGGTCTCGGCGATGGTCATGCCGGTGATCCCCAGGATCTCCCGGCTGAGGAAGAGGCCGTAGCCGGTGTGCCTCCCGAAGGCCTGATCGAAGATCTGGCACTTCATCTCTGCCGGTATCCCCACGCCATTGTTCTCGACCACGATGACCCCGCCGCCATCATCCCTTCGTTCGAGGAAGGAGATCCGGATCTCGGTGACGTTGCCACCGTGCCTCGCGGCGTTCTCCAGGAGGTTGAAGAAGACCTTCTCAAGCATCGGATCTGCGAAGATCTCCAGGGGCCCCGTGGAAATATTCAGATTGACTCGCCTTTTGGCAATCTCGACGGGAGCAGACTCTGCAGCCCTCCGAACCACCTCTTCGACCGACTGCCATTCAGGAGCAGCCACCCCCATGTCCTGATAGTCCCGGGTGAAGACGACCTGCTTTCTTATCGTCTCCGTCAGCTCCATAACCCGATCGATGTACGTTCGCATCGCCGGGTCCTCGGGGAGGATCTCGCTGAGGAGGTGGGCGTATCCCGATAGCCCAGCGATCTGGTTTTGGATGTCGTGGCGGGTGACGCTGCTGAGGAGGTTCAGCTTCCTGTTCGCCTCCCGTAGAGCCTCCTGGTTTTGCCGGATCTCTGTGATCTCCTGGGTGATCCCCGCCATTCTCAGAGGGCGGCCGGCCGCGTCTCTCTCCATCACCTCGCCGCGATCGTGGACCCATATCCACCGGCCGTCCTTCCGCTTCAGCCGATAGTCGATCTCGTAGTGAGGAGTCCTCCCATCGAAGTGGTCGTTGAGGGCGGAGATTACCTTTTTAAAATCATCGGGGTGTATCATCCTCTCCCTCTCCTCGATCCGACCTTCCAGCTCGTCTTCAGGGTATCCGAAGATCTCGACGAGCTGCCGATTTCGGACCACCTCTCCGGTCTCGACGTTCCTGTCCCAGATCCCGAGGTTCGCACCCTCGATGACGAGCTTCATCCTCTCCTCGTTCTCCTGAAGCGCCATCTCCGTCTCCTTGATCTCGGATACGTCGCGGATCGACTCGATCGCCCCCACGACCTTGTCATCCTTATCGAAGAGGGGCGAGGCGGTTCCCCAGACGTAAAACCCTTTTCTCCCTCGGGGAGGAGATACGAAGGACTCGGCGAAGAGGGTATCCCCCTCCCTCTTGACGTGGCTGTAGAGGGCCTCAAGCTCTTCGTCCCTCGAGAAGATCAGGTCGATGAGGACCGGCCTTTTCGTGCCGTAGAAGACCTCACCGTAAGCGTAATCGCCCTTTCCGATCATCTCCTTCCCGGACACCCCCGTCATCTCCTCGATCGCCCGGTTCCAGGCGATCACCTTCCTGTCCTGGTCGATGACGAAGGTGGGGTCAGGAAGAAAATCGATGATGTCGAGGAGCTGCTTGTGGGATTCGATGAGCTTTTCCTCCGCCCGCTTTCGCTCGGTTATGTCCTGGCCCTGGATGATCGTTGCAACAAGAGTTCCGTCCTTCTCGGAGTGGATGTTCGCCGAGTTCCAGAGGACGATCCTGACCCCACCGTTCTTGCAGCGGACGGGGATCTCCACCGACTCCCAGCACTCTCCCTCAAGGGTGAAGTAGATCTTTGCCAGGGCCTCCTCTCGGACCTCATCTGGCAGAAGGATCGATGCCTCCTGGCCGACGACCTCATCGGCTGCGTAGCCGGTCAGCCGTTCAAAGGCCCTGTTGAACCGGATGATCTTCATGTTGGGCCCCCAGACGGCGATGGGGGCGTTGGCGTAATGGAGGAGACTGTCCAGATAGTCCCGGGTCTCGCGGAGGTCCAGCTCGGCCCGCTTCCTCTCGGTGACGTCCCGGATCGATTCGATGGCTCCTGCTATATTTCCAAACTCGTCGAATAGGGGTGATGCTATCGTCGAGATGTAGGCCCCCTTCCCCCCGTAGAGGTGAGGGACGAAGACCTCGGCATATATCGCATCTCCCTCCCGGCGAAGGTAATCGTACTCCATCTCCACCTTTGCGTCCTCTGAGAAGATCGAATCGATCAAGATGGGCCTCTCGAATCCGTAGAAGGGCTCGGCGTAGGAGCGGGCGCCGCTTCCGATGATATCTTCTTTGGGAACGCCCGTCATCTCCTCGATCGCCCGGTTCCACGCGATAACCTTCCTGTTCTGGTCGATGACGAAGGTCGGGTCCGGAAGAAAGTCTATGATGTCAAAAAGCTGCTTGTGAGCCCGGCAGAGCTCCTCGTCCATCCTCCTCTGCTCGGTGATGTCGGAGAAAATGGTCGCGAACCGTCCTCTCCCGATGGAAAAGGCGGAGATTCTGAAATATCGGCCGGTCAGGGGGAAGAACGTCTCAAACTTTGCGGAATATCCCGTCTCGTCCACCTTCGAGTAGATCTCCAGAAATGGGGGCGTCTCCGACCGAAATATCTCGGTCGACCTCTTTCCCATAGCCTCCTCCGGCTCGACGTCGGCTATCAGGCCGATCAGGGGGTTTGCGTCCTTGACGACGTAATCGGTCGGGACGCCGTCGGGGTCGCGGACGAACTCGTAGAGGACGAAGCCCTCGTTCATGTTCTCGAAGAGGGCCCTGTACTTCTCCTCGCTTTCGCGGACGGCTCTCTTCGTCTTCTGCCGTTCTGCCGCCTGGCGGATCTGGTGGGTCAGCTCTGCGTAGAGGACCCTGGGGTTTGCGTCCTTCTGGAGGTAGTAGTCGGCTCCGTTGTTGAGGGCCTCGATCACCACCTCCTCCCGCCCTTTTCCAGTGAAGAGGATGAAGGGGACCTCCGGGTCCCGGCTTCGGACGAATTTAAGAAATGATATGCCGTCCATCTCTGGCATGACGTAATCGGAGACTATGACGTCGTAGTGCCCGTCATCCAGCCTCTTCGTCGCCTCTTCGGCCGATTCGACGGCGTCGACCCCGATCTCTCCGGACCTTTCGAGGAATATCTTCGTTATCTCCAGGACCGCGGGATCGTCGTCCACCATAAGAACTCGAATCATCCCCTCACCTCCAGCTGGGCCCTATCGCATCAAGAATGGGTTCAGGTTAGGTTTGGTTTAGTTTTAGGCTAACATATTCTCCTCAATGGCTATAATGCCTTATGGGTGATGTCGTCAGAAACGAAGTCTAGCTGGCTGAAGGCTGTCGGATCAATTTCGAAAAGCATCCTAATCCTTCACAATGCCGCTTCTTCAAATTCATGCTGGTATCTTTCTCTGCAGCCGGTTGTTTCGGGTCATCTCATTCGCAAAGCAGAATCCATCAGGCATATTCAGGGCATATAAACTTAAGACGAATTTTATAGAAATAAGACTTGAGGTAAATTTATATAGTCATCTCAGATACTCAGTTTTCATTAAAGGATATTGTTTGTTCCTAGGATTGAAGCGTGATCAAAAAACGATCTCGATGGGGAAGGTGGTGATGGATTTGAAGAAGATAAGAATCGACAAGGGATCCAGGCCGCTGCGAATTTGGGCGATTTTAGTCTTCTTGCTGGCGGCTTTTGCGACGTCGTGGCTTGCGGCATCAGCTGATGAGGAGATGGCAGATGAGAATTCAGCAGCAAGCTGGCTCCAGAAGGGGCATGAGCTGTTCATAAACGGCAGCATGGATGAGGCCCTCCGGGCCTACGACAATGCGCTGGTGATCGATCCGGGCAACGCCACCGCCTGGCTGGACAAGGCTCTAATATGCGATATCCTGGCCAGGCAGGCCAACATGAAGGCCGTCGCCTTATTCGACGAGGATCTGGAAGAGAGCCCAACGGATCCTCTCGCGTGGTGGGGGAGGGGTGTCGCCCTCAACGGCCTTGAAATGCCAGTGGAGGCGAAAGAGTCCTGGGAGAAGGCGCTGGCGATCTACAACGATACTCTGAAGGAGGACCCTGAGGACGCCGAGGCCTGGTTTGAGAAGGCCGAGATCTTGATCAGCCTGGGCCGGAACGAGGAGGCGATGGAGGCCTACGACAAGGCCATTGAGCACAACTCCACCAGAGCCTTTGATGCCGCGATGATCAAGGCCAACCTCCTCATGCAGATGGGAAGGTATGATGAGGCCGTCGAATCCTATAACAGGTCGCTGGAGATGGATCCAACGGATAAAGAGGTCTGGTTGAAGAAGGGCGATGCTTTGGATGCGGCTGCATATCAGATGCAGGGCCCTGAGCGGATCGGAGCCTTTGAAGACGCGATCGTCGCTTACGACGAGGCCATCAAGATCGATCCGGATTACGGGAATGCCTGGATGAAGAAGGGCTATTCTCTCGGTTCCCTGGCCGCGTTCAACAGAAATCTCAGCAAATACGACGAGTCTCTTGAGGCGTTTGATAGAGCTATCGAGCTGATACCTGACAATGATACAAGAGACCTCGCACTGGCCTGGGAGGGCAGGGCCATCGCTCTCACGAACATGGGGAGCGCCCTCGAAGATGCCGGCAGGCAAGATGAGGCCAGAGCCAGCCGTGAAGAGGCTTTGGTCTCCTATGAGATGGCCATAGAGCTTGATCCGAGCTTCACGGGCCTGGAGGCCCGGTTAAATAAAGCCGGCGTTCTGGCTGAGCTGGGCAGGTATAACGAATCCATTGATGCATTCGATGAGATCATCGAGATGCTGCCTGCCGACGATAGCCTGTATGCTGCCGCAGTCCTGACGGAGAAGGGGATCGTTCTCGAAGAGATGGGCGATTATGAGGGGGCTATCGATGCGTTCGATAGAGCTCTGGAGCTTGATCCATCCAACATGTATGCCATGCAGGAGAAAGGTTTCGCCCTCCAGGCGCTCGGCAGAAATTCTGAGGCAGAGGCCGCTTTCGCCAGGGCCAGAGATCTGGGGTACTAGGAGTGAAGTCAAAATTTTTTTGTGATCATATCCAGGTGAAAACGTGGAGTGGGTTGATGTGAAAGGAAAAAGTGGACCATTGGAGGCCCTCAGCTGGCCTTCGAAGTTGGGAGGAAGGACCAGGCTCGCCTTAGCCTTAGCGGCTCTGGCTCTGCTCTGCGTTCCCGCCTTTGCGCAGGAGGAGACCGTAGACTACTGGATGAATAGGGCCCAGGAGCTGTACCAAAACGGCTCCATCGAAGAGGCGATCACCGCTTACGATGAGGCCCTGAAGATCGATCCTGAAAATGAATCGATCCTCATACGAAAGGCCTTCGAACTCGCGGTCATGGGGAAGGTGAACGAGTCCGCCGAGACCTACGAGAAGGCCCTCGTCCTTCTGGATGAGGACCTTGAGGATGACCCAAGCGACGCCGATGCCTGGCAGAACAAGGCGCTAGTTCTGAGACG
>Ga0116152_10004367_pt1 | contig 11192 bp, 9 predicted proteins | sample AD_UKC119_MetaG_FD_89894 | JGI IMG/M metagenome (GOLD analysis project Ga0116152, IMG submission 89894) | Active sludge microbial communities of municipal wastewater-treating anaerobic digesters from Hong Kong - AD_UKC119_MetaG | ecosystem: Engineered > Bioreactor > Anaerobic > Digestate...
ACTCCTTATAAGTTCGTTGTCAACCTGATTTTCTTCACATTCAATTAACAAATGGATAGATGATATGTTGCACTGATTTGAGTTTCACCTTTAAAACTGGTTGCAACAATGCCATCATACAGGTTTAAGATTCCCCCGGCCTGTTGTTTTGTTTATCATGATCATATAAAAAGTTATATTTACCCCGGCTTATCACTTTGAAATTATTTTCAATAATTCCAAAAATTCATGTACACATTCCCTCGGATAAAAGTTCATAAAATTTCAAATCAAATTGCTGTTAATACTCCTGAAACGAGAACCTGATTCTGGCCCCTTATGTTACTCAGACATCAGACATTCACCAACGAATAAAATTCAACTTTTGCCCCCCGCGTGCGATAATGTTTCGCATTTGTGTTAAAAAAGCATAAAACTGCTGAATTAATTAACCAGCTGAATAATAGAATTTAAAAGTGGCCGTTTTGCAAAAACATAATACATTTTATTGCTATTTATTTTTTTTGTAATCCAATGATAAAATCCGTTTCCCCAATTTAACCAAACACCAGCTCTATGAAAAAGACATCTTTAATTTTGGTTATGGCCCTGCTATCTTTTGGCTTGATGGCGCAACAACCGAAAAAAACAAGAGAAATCGGCCTCACATTTCAAAACTTCGACAATTTCGGGCTCAGCTATAAAACCGGAAATGAAAAAGCTTTGTGGAGGTTTAATTACCTTAACGTGAATGCAGCTAAATCAAATTCAAGTAACCCTGATTATTACAGCGAAAAAAACAGTACCGGGTTCGGCTTTGGGACTGCTATTGGACGGGAGTGCAGAAAAACTATTGATACAAAACTTGAAGCAAGATTTGGAGCTGATGTCAACTTCAGTTTCAACTACACTAAAAAAGAATTTACCCAAAACTCCTTCAACAATCAAAGAACAATAAAAACCACCCGTTATTCACCCGGAATTAATGCAGTGGCTGGTATAAATTATAACATCAGCAATAAACTCCTTGTAGGAGTAGAGGTTAAACCTGGGCTCAACTATTCAATCGCTGAGGAAGTCGTAAGCGAGCCCGGAGTCACAGGTGAATCAAAGAACGATTTAAGCAGTTTCAATTTTGGGCTTTCCAGCTCTGCAGCTCAGCTTACACTTGGCTATCGGTTTTAATCAGGAGTTTAAATCATGCATAGGAATCTCATTTTCTGAAGGTAAAATCTCAGAAGATGAGATTTAATCTTTTACCTGTTTACTCATTGAACATGAATCTTCAATCATTTTAACCAGCTTATTTTTGCGATGCAGAATTTAACCACCTGCCAGTTCAATTGCATTCAATTACTTACAGTGCAGATTGCTTACCTTTGCAAAAAAAATTATAATGACTGAGCATAACATACCTAACCGAACCGAACTTTCAGCCCTTGGTGAATTCGGGCTTATTGATCACTTAACAGCCGGAATCAAACCTTTTAACAGCAGCACCCTGAAAGGGGTTGGCGACGATGCAGCCGTTATTGACAACGGTGAGAATGTAACTCTTGTTTCGAAGGATTTGCTCATTGAAGGCGTACACTTTGACCTTACTTATATGCCTTTAAAGCATTTGGGATACAAAGCAGCGGCAGTCAATATTTCAGACATTGTAGCCATGAACGGAACGGCCACTCAAATGCTCGTAGGTATTTCGGTATCAAACCGTTTTTCAGTTGAAGCCCTTGATGAATTGTATGCAGGTATCAAAATGGCTTGCAACCGCTATAAAGTTGACCTTGTAGGAGGCGATACAACCTCATCGGTTTCAGGTCTATTCATATCAGTAACGGTGCTGGGTCAGGCCAAAAAGGATGAAGTAGTTTATCGCAGTACTGCCCACGACACCGACCTTATTTGTGTAAGTGGCGACCTTGGCGGTGCTTATATGGGTCTGCTGCTGCTTGAGCGCGAAAAAGAAGTTTTTAAGGCAGACCCATCGATGCAACCCGACCTTGACGGGAACGACTATGTGCTTGAACGTCAGTTAAAACCAGAACCCAGAACCGACATTCTAATCAAGCTAAAAGAGGCAGGTGTTAAACCTACTGCCATGATTGATATCTCTGATGGTCTGGCAAGCGAGATTCTTCATATCGCCCATGACTCTGGCCTGGGTTGCCGGATTTATGAAAACAAAATACCGATTGATGTAATTACAGCTGAAGTAGCTCAGGAATTCACCCTCGATCCTACAACTGCTGCCATGAACGGTGGTGAGGACTATGAATTGCTTTTCACCATAAATGTAAACGACTTTGAGAAAGTAAAAGACATCAAGGGCATACATATCATTGGTCATATGACCGAAAAAGCTGAGGGCGAATATCTGATTAGCAATGGTGGCAGCTTGTATCCTATTGATGCGCAAGGCTTTAACCATTTGAGAGATTAGGATTTCTATTGGTTACAAAAGTCCTGAAAAACAGTTAAACCGAGTACAAATATGCCGGACACTGAGTAATAAATGTTAAACTTCAGCCATTGTTCCCTTAACATAAAATGATGGATTCAAACCTGTCATCTATCCTCAAAACACTTCCAAATAATCCGGGAGTGTATCAATATTATGATAAAGACGGTACCATCATTTATATAGGGAAAGCCAAGAATCTGAAGAAAAGGGTTCACTCCTACTTTAATAAAGACACCTCACTTACCGGAAAAGTCCGGCTGCTGGTATCTAAAATTGCGGATATCAGATGGATAGTGGTTGACAGTGAATCTGACGCACTGCTGCTTGAAAACAATCTGATTAAGGAATATCAGCCTCGCTACAATATCATGCTAAAGGATGATAAGACCTATCCCTGGATTTGCATAAAGAAGGAGCCATTTCCACGTGTTTTCCCAACTCGTAATCTGATTAAAGACGGGAGTGAATATTTTGGCCCGTATGCATCGGTAAAAATGATGCATACATTGCTTGACCTTATCAGGCAACTATACCCGCTGCGCAACTGCAATTTAAATCTGTCACAGCCAAACATCCAATCAGGCAAGTTTAAAGTATGCCTTGAATATCATATTGGCAACTGTCTGGGCCCATGTGAAGGCTATCAGTCTGAGGAAGATTATCTGCAAACAATTCAGGGAATCAGAAGCATCATCAAGGGCAATATCGGTATGGTAAAAAATCAGCTTGTTGCATTAATGAAGCAGTATGCCGAAGAATTTGCCTTTGAAAAAGCACATATTCTCAAAGAAAAAATTGAACTGCTGGATCGTTATCAAAGCAAATCACTGGTTGTTAATCCTTCCATCAACAATGTAGATGTTTTCTCCATCATTGAAGACGAGCATTCGGCCTATGTAAATTTTGTTAAAGTAGCTTCGGGAGCTATTATTCAATCTCATACGGTGGAGATAAAAAAGAAACTTGATGAAACCACTGAAGAACTGCTAACTGCTGCAATTTCAGATTTACATCCCCGCTTCAGCAGCGGAGCCAAAGAGATTATATTGCCCCTGATGCCTGATTTCCGGTTACCGGATATAAATTATACTGTTCCGAAAATCGGTGATAAGAAACAATTGCTTGAATTATCGGAGCGCAATGCAAAATATTATCAGCTTGATAAGCAAAAACAAAAAGAACTTGTAGATCCGGAAAGACGTACGAACCGGCTACTGGAAACAATCCGCAAAGATTTAAACCTGAGCCAATTGCCTTTACACATGGAATGCTTTGACAACTCAAACACACAGGGTACATTTCCTGTGGCAGCATTGGTGGTGTTTCGGCATGCCAGGCCTGAGAAAAAGGACTATCGCCATTTTAATATCAAAACGGTGGAAGGCCCCAACGATTTTGCTTCGATGGAAGAGGTTGTTTTCCGCCGATACAGCAGAATGCTGGCTGAAGGGCAGTCTTTACCACAACTTGTTATAGTTGACGGAGGTAAAGGCCAGTTAAGCTCGGCCATGATTAGCATAGAAAAACTTAAACTTCAGGACAAAATTCAATTGATTGGCATCGCTAAACGACTGGAAGAATTATACTTTCCGGGCGATCCTACACCCCTTCATCTGGATAAAAAATCTGAAACGCTGAAAGTTATACAACAAATGCGCGACGAGGCACACCGGTTTGGCATCACGCATCATCGTAAACTCCGCGAGAAAGGCACGATTAAAACCAGTCTGAGTGAAATTGAAGGAATTGGCCCTGCTACAGCTCAGGCATTGTTAAGAAAATTTAAATCAGTTAAAAACATAAAATTAACACCCCTGCATGAGCTTGAAGCAGAAGTCGGAAAAGCTAAAGCCAATCTTGTATTCAAACATTTTCATCCGGATAAAAACGCTGAATAGCTCCCGGACTCCTGCCCCTGTTTCGAATACCATAAACCCTGTCGCCGCATAAAATCAGAAAATAATAAGCTGGAAGAAGGCTGGCTCCCTGTTGTGATACAACAAAGTAATCATTTGCAAGAAAAAGAGAAATGTTACTATCTTATTATTGCCTGATTTGCAAATAGTTATAAAGCCACAGGTTGTTAATAATTTTTCTATTAACCTTTTAGCAGCTTACTGAAAATAAGTTACTTTCGCTCCTAATTTCAACTTCAAACCGGCATTCCTATATTCATTATCAATTTCAATTTTTCGACAAGATTACCGCACAATTCAATCACTAATGAACACCGTATGAAAAAGCAAATTATACCATTATTTCAGAAAGCATCAACAGCTTTGGTATTGCTTATAATAATGGCTTCAGGCCTGACAGTATCCGGACAAATTCCGCACACTGGTCTTGAGAAGATACCTGAAGGGATAAAAACAGCTTTCACCAAAAAATACGCTACAGCCAGCGAAATTAACTGGTTACTTTCCGACGGTTTATATGTTATTTCATTTAAAGCTGAGTCCGATTATTTAGATGCATTTTATGATGCACAAGCCAAATGGGTAAAAACTGAAAAGGCTGTTCTTTTTAACCAGCTTCCCAAAACCATGCAGGATAGTTTAAAAGCAGGCGAGTTCGGAACATGGGAAAAAGGAAGTGCATATCAGGTTGATTTGCCTGGCTCTATTATCAATTATAAAATATTCGTTTACAGCAAAGACTGGAACGAAATGGAGTTGATTTTCGATAAAACCGGAAAACGGCTGTTACAATAAGCACCGGGGCGTCGCAACAACAGAATCAGGCATTACGCCTCTCTTCAAAAATCTCTCTAATATCGGAAACATGAAAGAGATGATAAGGCCCGGCAACCGCTACAAAGCGGAAATGAGGGAATTGCAGATTGAACTGATAAAATTGCAAAAGTATATTCAGGATCAGCAACTGCGCCTGGCTATTATTTTTGAAGGACGCGATACCGCCGGCAAAGGAGGCGCTATCTACCGATTTACACGCTATCTGAATCCGCGGGCCATGCGGGTGGTAGCCTTACCCAAACCTACAGAAGTTGAAAAGGGGCAATGGTATTTTCAACGGTATATTAAGGAACTTCCCAATCCGGGTGAAATTGTGTTTTTCGACCGTAGTTGGTATAACCGTGCAGTAGTCGAGCCTGTTATGGGATTTTGCAACCGGGAACAATACGAATTGTTTCTGAAACAGGCTCCTGTTTTTGAACAGATGCTGCATGAAGATGGCATTATTCTGATAAAATTCTGGTTTTCTATCAATATTATTGAGCAGAAAGTCAGAATTGAAGACCGTATAAGCAATCCGTTAAAAATGTGGAAACTAAGTACTGTTGATCTCAAGGCCCAGCAAATGTGGGATGAATTTACCAGCTATAAAAATGAAATGTTTCTGCATACACACCGGGAAGATAACCCATGGGTAATTGTGAAAGGAAACGATAAGCCGGTAGCCAGAATTGAAGCGATGCGTTATGTACTTGCGCGCATGGATTATCCCGAAAAGTCAGAAGCCAAAGTGTCTTTTGAGGTAAATCCTGAAATAATCAGTGTTTTTGACAGCTCCACTATTTGAGTAAGATGAGGCCCTGCTTTGTGTTAAAAGTCTTATTATATAACGACAAAACAGCAGGGGCAAAGCCATTAACAACAATGCAACCAGGCAAAACCTCTCATTCAGCAGGGTAACGAGTGCAATTTTACTGATTGAACATAAAAACTTCAGCATGGCCACCCTGCCTTATATAGCCTCTGAACATGCCAGGTGTATTGAATGGCATACAAAAATTTCCATCCTTATCAAGTGCGATTAACCCACCGGATGCTCCCTGATTCTTTAGTTTTTCATTGATGATATAACCAGCAGCTTTTTCCACAGATTCTCCAAGATACAACATACGGGCTGAAACATCAAAAGCCACAGCGTTACGTATAAAAAATTCGCCATGCCCGGTGCAGGAAACAGCACAGCTTTCGTTGCTGGCATAAGTACCTGCACCTATCACGGGCGAATCGCCAATGCGCCCGTACTTTTTATAGACCATACCTCCGGTAGATGTTGCCGCTGCCAAATTGCCGTTTTTGTCAAGGGCAACAGCACCCACCGTTCCTTTACGTCCATTTTTTTCAATTTTTGCCTTCACATTCAGATACTCCTGCCAGCTTTCGTCAGTATAAAAGTAGCCGGGGTCAACAATTTCAAGCCCCTGAAGCCGGGCAAATTCTTCGGCACCCCGCCCTGCAAGCATCACATGAGATGATGAATCCATAACCCGCCGGGCCGCAGCAACCGGACTTTTTATGATCATTACTCCTGCAACTGCACCCGCTTTGAGGGTTTTGCCATCCATGATGGATGCATCCAGTTCATTTTTGCCATCAGCATTAAACACGGCCCCTTTCCCTGAATTAAACAGCGGACAATCTTCCATAACCTGAATTGCAGCAACTACTGCATCAAGTGCTGTCCCGTTTCCAGCCAGAATACTATCGCCCACAGTAAGTGCTTCGGTTAGTTTTTGGTTGTATAATGCCTGCTTTTCGTGGTTAAATCTTTCGGAAGTAATATTACCTGCACCTCCGTGAATCACCAGCACATAGTCAGTTTGCTGACTAAAAGCATGACAGGTGTATAAAATAAACGCCCATGAAATCAATATCAGATGTTTTTTCATAAATGGAAATTTAATGATGAGCATCAGAAAAAGGCTGCAATTATAAAGATTCTATTCACAAATCCATGAAACCGGTGTACTGCCGGGCAATGCAAAAGCTGAATATCAGGCGATTACGAGAACAAGGCTTTAATATCAATGATTCCCAGTAAATCTACCGCTGAGATAACAATGATGGCGATGATAAACCAACGGATAAAATTAGCGCCCCATGCCACAGCATAACGGGAAGCTACAAAGGCTCCAATAATATTTCCTATGGCATGAATCAGACCAAACTGCCAATTTACCTTGTCGTGGTAAATAAATACTGCAAGAGCGAATAAGGTGTAGAGAAGAACAATAAAAACCTTGATGGCATTGGCTTTAACCAGATCGTAGCCGGCACCGAGTACAATGCCTGCAAGCAGAAAATAACCAACACCCACCTGAACAAACCCTCCGTAAACCCCTATCGCAAAAAAAATAAACATCTGTAAGGGACTAACTTTTTGCTTTTGGAGATCTTCCTGGCCTTTGAGCCACTTATTGGGTTTGGTGAGTATAAAAAATACCATCATCAGCATTACTACCGCAATGGCTTTACGAAAAGTCGCTTCGTCAATCTGAACTGACAACTGCGCCCCAAGAATTGAACCAATGACTGTAGGAACCGAAAGCCAAAGAGCTTTGCGGGTGTCGAGTAGTTTCTGCTGTCTGAAACTGGTAACCGAAGTCATATTTTGCAAAATAACAGCAATCCGGTTTGTTCCGTTGGCAACATCAGCAGGCAGCCCCATAAACATAAAAATAGAAAGCGAAATAATGGTGCCGCCTCCGGCAAGCGTATTGATAAATCCCACAAAAACACCGGAAACAATCAGGGCAATAACTTCAAGGCTTGACATGACTCAGAATTAGTCAACAAAGGTAGCAAAGGGGAATGAAAAAAAAGGAAGCTACATTACTTTTCTCATGATAAAGAAATAAAATTGTCTGTATCAATCCATCAGCACCCAGCCCTAATCAACCTTATAATCATTTCGTTAGATTAAACACATCCACAAAATCGTCTTCAATAAATCAAACTTATCTGATGTGGCTTAATCAACTTATTACAGGATGAGAAAACTCAAATTTTTAAATGCTATTTCTATCTTTGCACCTTATCATACCACTATTTTTTTTGAACACAGAAACTACCATTTCGCGACTGAATCGATGTGTGCGCACGGCTTTACCCAAAGGCTTGAAAACAGCATGGTGGCTGATTAAAATAACCGTGCCCGTTTCGTTTGGCGTTATGCTGCTTGATTATTTTGGCATACTCAATCTGATTGCTCAACATACCGGCCCATTTTTTAAACTGCTTGGACTTCCGGGCGTATCGGCCATTGTTCTGATTACGAGTATATTTACCAACATTTATTCAGTAGTGGCTATCCTTGCCATGCTCAATCTGCCTGTGCGTGAAGGTATTATCCTTGCAACCATGTGTTTGGTTTCGCATGGCTTTTTGATTGAAACAGCCGTAATGAAGCGAACAGGCTCATCTCCGGTCAGAATGTTGCTTTTACGCATTGCCGGCAGTTTTGCGGTAGCATGGATGCTGAATATGGCAATGCCCGGTCATATTTCAAATCATGAGTTTCTGGTTCCGGCACATTTGGAATCCTTTTCAGCTGCATTTTTACATTGGTTTTATTCCATTTCATCAACTGTAATCAAAATCCTGATACTTGTTAATGTTTTACTCATTTTTCAGCAGATTATGGAAGAGTTTGGATGGATTGGACTCATTGACAAGCCATTATCGCCATTAATGAAAATTTTTGGACTACCCCAAAGTGCCACTCTTTCATGGGTAGTGGCTAACCTGATCGGGTTGGCATACGGCTCTGCAATCATGATTGACCAGACAGAGAAAGGCAAAATGAGTCGTGAAGATGCAGATTTGCTCAACCACCATGTTTCAGTGTCGCACTCTCAACTTGAAGACCCGTTGCTTTTCCTGACGTTGGGCTATACCTTACACTGGCTTATCTGGCCCAGAGTTTTAGTCGCAATAGCTGCTGTCTGGCTGAGAAAAGCCGGACTAAAATTAAAAAACAACAGAAAAGTGCTTCCGGGATAAACTATTGCGGATGATTTAAACGGCTGTTTCTGCTGCCATAAACGAAATACAGTGCCAGTCCAATTATGAGCCAAATAAGAAACCTCAGCCAGTTTGTTATCCCCAATTGTGACATCAGATAAAAGTTTGTAATCAGTCCGAGAACTGGAATAAGGGAAAGCTCCTGTTTTATAGCCAGAAAGGTAACTACAATTGCTACGATTAAAAATGAATAATGAGGAATTTTATGCTGAAATATGCTCCAGAAGGACTCTCCGGGCAAACGGTTAAAATCGATCAAAGAGAGCAAATCTTGAGGATCAAGGTTTCTCATCAGAAAAAACACCCCAACCCAGATTACAGGTAACCAGTAACGGCTGTTTACAAAAGGCACCCTGAACTTTCCTGTTCCTTTCATGCCCAAATTGCCAACCGGAGTTTTCTTTCCGTCGAGGATAAGAATTCCTCCTGAAACAAGCACAAATGCAAATAAGGTACCAATACTGGTCAAATCAGTTACTTCGGTCAGATTTAGAAACAAGGTAGGAACAGCAACGAGTACACCTGTTACAATAGTTGAAAACCCGGGAGTGTGATATTTAGGGTGAAGTTTAGAAAATACAGGAGGGAGCAGGCCGTCCCTGCTCATGCTCATCCAGATGCGGGGTTGCCCAATCTGAAAAACAAGCAATACACTGGCCATAGCAATAACTGCGCTTAAAGCAATAATGCCTGATAATCTGGTAAGATTTAACTTATTAAAAACAAAAGCAAGAGGATCGCTAACCCCTAAAAAATGATAACTTACCATACCTGTTAATACAAGGCTGATAGCAACATAAAGCACCGTTGTGATAATGAGAGCATAAATCATGGAGCGGGGCAGGTCGCGCTGAGGGTTTTTACATTCTTCAGCAGTTGTTGAAATAGCATCAAAGCCAATATAGGCAAAGAAAACGCCCGAAACGCCTTTTAACACCCCTCCTATTCCGTTAGGCGCAAACGGGCTCCAGTTGGCAGGATTCACATAAAAAGCGCCGACAGCTATCACCATAAGCAATATGGCAACTTTGAGCAACACCATAACATTTCCGGCCCTTTTCGATTCACGTATACCCTTGTATACCAGCCATGTAATAAAAACAACAATGGCAAATGCAGGAATATCGGCAATCAATTTCATCCCTCCAATGCTTGGCGCCGTCGACCAGGCACGATAAGCTTCAGCCATTTCACCGGGGAGCTCTGCCAGTGGCATACCCCCGGCCAAAAGTGTAGTTGCTTCTTTAAAACCCCGCGCAGCGCTCAGATAGTCAATAGCCAAAAAATCAGGTATATGAATGCCAAACCCTTGAAGTAAGCCACAAAAGTAACCCGACCATGAAATAGCCACCGCAATGTTGCCCACTGCATATTCCATAATCAAATCCCACCCTATAATCCAGGCAATCAATTCACCAAAACTGGCATATGCATAAGTATAAGCACTGCCACTCAACGGAATGGACGAAGCAAACTGAGCATAACAGAGCGCCGAAAAGCCACAGGCAATAGCAGAAAAGACAAATAACAGTGAAACTGCGGGTCCACCGGCAGCAGCTGCGTTGCCAATTGTGCTGAAAATTCCGGCTCCAATAATGGCTGCTATCCCAAATGAAGTAAGGTCACGCACACTCAGATCTTTGCGCATTGACTGTCCGGTTTCCTGCTCTCTGAGAGAGTGAGCAAGGATCATTTCAATTGACTTGCAGCGAAATAATTGTTTAAATTGCACAGGCAGTAGTGTTTTTCAGAACCAAATATAGGGCTTTTCAATTCATGTCAGCCTTGCTTCCCATTCTGAATTTGTTGCATCTTTAAAAATAAACCGACAGGATTATTTTTAAAAGCATTACCGGGCTCAAAAAACTGATCAGTGAATCCATTGACATATTATCTGGATTTCTGACAGGTTCATCATAAATATTTGATAATTTTACTTCTTTCAAAATTATTGTCCTATGAAACGTCTCATTGTG
>Ga0116152_10004368_pt1 | contig 11192 bp, 5 predicted proteins | sample AD_UKC119_MetaG_FD_89894 | JGI IMG/M metagenome (GOLD analysis project Ga0116152, IMG submission 89894) | Active sludge microbial communities of municipal wastewater-treating anaerobic digesters from Hong Kong - AD_UKC119_MetaG | ecosystem: Engineered > Bioreactor > Anaerobic > Digestate...
GCTTTCCCTTTTTTACGGGCTTTTTCGGTAGTCTCCTTCCAATATACCAGGTCGTCGTCTGAAATCAAACCATATTCTTCCAGGTTATCTTTTGGGTCCAGGTTATCTTCATCAAAAGGCTGTTGTCTGATGATCGCATCAAAGAAATAACTGGTTTTTGGCATTCGCCCAGAAGGTTCTGCAGATGTATCCCCTTCAGGGTACATAAAAACATCACCTTTTTCGTCGTTCGTTGTATTAAATCCTTCGGGCACCAATACTTTTTGCCCCCACGGAGTTAAATATTCCTTTAAAGGTTCGTGATTGTAAAAACCAAATGAGCTTTTTTTCCCTTTTGCCGGTACAGCGTCAATTCCGATGATGTCGATAAGTTCCGAATCCACTTCCCCAAGCATTTGATAAGGGTCGGTAATCCTGACAGGTTTTTGTTCCAAACCATAGTATTTACGAAGGTTTTCGATGGCCAGGGCATGTATTCCGGTAACCGACGTTGAACCAAAATCGACAACCAGCCTATCGGGCTGCTGGTGGTTTATCGTTTTTAATAGTTGTTCTCTGGAATCCATAATCTTATTTTTTATTTTTTTAAATTCTTTTTTTACTCCTTTTAATTCAATCATTTTTCGATTCTTTTATTTCAAGTAATGCACATCCTTTATGAACAGGCACTTTGCAAATTAGTTGTTCATTTTGGATACTAATTTTTGCTGCTGAAAAAGTCGCTTTCCCAGGATGGATGAAGCTTGCTTCTAAATTTTTCCACGTTAGGAAATCGCCTGCTCTCTTTAAGATGATACTTACTACACCTTCCTTTTCATGTGCAAACACCACCGGAATAATGTATTTATCGCCAGTTTGAAAAATGTTTACCAGGGCAGCATTCCCTTCCACTTTAATAATATCAGAAACCAACACCCATTTTTTACCGTGAAGCCGGTTTAGCAGCGGACCGTATTCAACATAGAATTTTTCCACTTCCTTATCAGGCTCAATAGTGTGGTCGTTTCCGGGGAATGGTGCTGTAGGAAATGCTCCCATAAACAAGTGCCGTTGAAAATATTCATCGGGATTAGGGAGCACGGTGTACGAACCGGGAGTCCAGGCTATCAGCGTTTTATTCAGCGCCAGAAAGGCTGACAGGTTCAGGTTGAAACCAAGCTGTGCGTACTCGTTGTAAATTCCATCAATGTATCGCATCAATTCCAATCGGTTGGTTAAAGGATTACAATACACCACCTTGTTCTCTCGGTGAAAAATATTACTGAGTTGTGGAATAAAATTGCGCCACGAAACCAGTAACGACCTTACCGGTTGGTCGCCTACCCAACTAACAAAATCATCGTGTTTCCAGTTGTATTCATTAAGCCAGTCCAGTCTGTCGATACAAATTCCCGAAGCATCAGGAAATTTCTGAACGTGTTTTTCTGCCTGTTCCAAAAGATACTTTTGATAAGCAGCATCGCCACAATCGGTAATTAATGCATTTCCCCAGGTGTAAAACGGCTTTTCGTGTTTTAAAAATCTGGGGAACATCAACTGTTCAGAATTAATATTGTTCCAGCCAATATTATCGTGTGAGGCAAACAGAATAGCATCCGGAAAATTTTTATACAGGAAGTAATTCGGGTTGAGCCACTCTATTTCGTCAGGGGCAAGTTGAATGTTTGGCGAGGTATACAACATGCTATCCGCATAATCCGAACCGCCTCCGAATTCGGTAACATTGAAATAATTCAACGAATAAAAACCTTTGCTTCGAAAATAAGTGTCGTAAGCGCTCATTTTCGAAATACTGCTGTATGTTTTTGGTGAATCTTTGAGGTATTGCCCCCAGGTTTCAACCTTGAACTTGGGCCATTGTGTTGTGTCAGAATCTACGGGCGGAATAAACATCCCCATGTACGGAAAATCAAAAGATGCTTTCCAATTTACAATGCCACCCATGCTTTTAAACAAGGCAACATCAACAGGTTCTTCGTTGGCCGAGTAAGCGCCACAACCCGATATTTCGTCAGCTTTGCTGCAAACCGGATTAAAATATTTGGGATATTTGTTTACCATCCAGCCCATTGGTCCCCGCCAGTCGGCAGTGTGGCTTATGATATCCATGGTAAAAACGATTGTATTTACGCTGTTAATCCGGTGGTTGTAGCGCGTTTGTTTTATGGCTCCGTTTTTCGTTGTTTCCAGATGAAGGTCGAGCAATAAATCTTCGGGCGACATAACAAGGCTAATTCCTGAATTTGCATCATCGTTCAATACAGAAACAACAGGGACGGAATATCCACCTCCTAGCGTAAAGTGCCCGCCGTATATAAGGTGTATGTCGCGAAACGGCATTGCTTGCAGCGGATTGAACCAGCCTTCCTTCTTTTGCGGACATGTTTCGCAGGGGTGAGTCTGGTTGTGGTCGCCCCAGGTTGTCCAGAATTTATTCTTTGAGGTATCGGTAAATTGCAAATCCGTTTGAATACCCGTGCTCCACGAATCGCCGGTTCCCTGAATTATTATTTTCCATTGAATTGAATTTTCCGCAGGAATAAAACTCTCGGTCACTTTGCACGATTTATCCGGGTCTGAATAGAGTTTGAATTCTTTATGAAATTCAATTCCGCCATCGGGCAAATGTTCAGAAGTAACCTGACCCGCTTGCTCACAATTTTGCAGAAACGTATAAGCTTTCATGGAGAATTCCATCGATGAATTCTTATCAACAGCTTTTTGAATTTCTCCCCGTTCATTTATCTGAATCAGCAGGTTATTAGACTGAATTTCATGAATGCTTTGAACCGGTTGAGCCAGAGATGAAAATACAGCAAAGATACCCAGTATAATACCAGCAAGTTTTGAAAATCTATTTAAGCTGTATTTATTCATCATTACGAATACGTTATAATTTAAATTGAAACCTTTGACAGAAACATTTTCAGTTCAGCTTTATCGTTCGGTCGACTTCATAAATACTTCATCAACCATTTTTTGAATATCCGGGTCTTTCATAAATGTTTTCCAGAGAAGGCCGGTGCGGTAGTTCTCAATCATACTTACAATAGCGCCCTGGTTTAGTCCCATGTAAATATTTGAGCTCCAGTTTTTATTAAAGTTAAAAGAATCGCGGAAACCATTTTCGCCCCAAAGAAAAGCCCCGAAATTGCGATAATAATTTTTTAAGGCATCCATTGCCTGCTCGGGAGCATAAGGGAACGACCCCAAAGCGCCGGCAGGGGAAACTGTTCCGTTATCATGAGGGGCAAAAGCCTCGCTTGCAGCATATCCCGATGGATCTTCTGCTGCTGAAAGTCCCCAACAACCCGGACCATAACCGAGGTGATTGTTCGGATTTTCCACACAATATTTATACCCGATGCGGACAATGTTACTCAGGTTATCGAAGTAGTCAGTGCTTGTATATTTATCGGCAATTCCTTTGGGATTGAAACCCATAAATGAAAATTGGGTAAAGAACAGCGGCCCTCCTGTATTCACACCAACATCGAGTTTAATACCATAATACGTATTGCCATTACTATAAGTTGAACCGTCTTTCGATTGTCCCCAACCCGAACGGTAGTCAATTGCCCGCTGCTCCTGACTTGCCCAACCGGAATAGTACATACCTGCATCAACACCGTGCGTTGGCGATGCGATGGCAAGCAGGTAGGTAATCATGGTTTCGTTCCAGCCAATCAACGGGTGGTTTATCACCCATTCCTGGTCCGGTGACCAATGCCAGTAGAGGTATTTACTGTCTTTTGTTTGTTTGAACCAATCCCATTCAGTGCCCTCCCAAAGCGTGGTGATGGCTTCGCGGATGTATTTTTCGTCAGCTGTATTTTGGTCGAAATACTGGCGGGCGGTAAGCAACCCTTGAAACAGAAAAGAGGTTTCAACCAAATCGGCGCCGTTGTCTTTTGGCCCGAAGAAGGGTTCCGCTTTTCCGCTGGGCCCGTCAATAAAATGTGAAAATGCGCCATGAAAACTATCAGCCTTGTTCAGGAAGTCGATAATTTTTTTGAAGCGTTCCACAGCCTGGTCACGTGTAATAAACCCACGTTCAACCCCGGTTATAAGCGCCATTATCCCAAAACCGGAAGCACCTGTTGCAATCATATTCCTGCGGCCCGGGATATTCTCCAAAGCTAATCCTGAATTTTCTTCAGCGCCCTCTTAAAAATAGCGGAAAGATGCTTCCTGTACCATTGTCAGAAGTTCATCATCTGTCATTGGGTACGTGCTTGTCTGAACCTTTTCTGATGCTTTACTTTCGTTGTAATTATAATCGAGACAAGTGATTTTATAGGTATAAGTTTTATCTGTTTCACCTGTGAAATCGGAATACAGACCCATCATCGGATCTTGTACGCCCACCTGATGAAAAACTCCATCTTTCCCGGCACGGTATATTTTGACATATTTTACCTTTTCCAATCCGCTTTTATCCCAGCGAATATCCACGTGCCTTTCATAAGCTTTTGCAGTTATGGAAGGGGCATTGGCAACGGGGTAATTTGTCACATTTGCAGGTAGCATTTCGATTTGGTCGATAAATACAGTGTGCTCTTTCCCGTCTTCACTCCCCTGGGCAAATACCACCTGTGTTATTTCTTTTGTGTGGCCAAAGGCTATGTTTGTGAAATTATCGAGAGGGATGCGTACCCGATACCATCTGCTGTTATTTATCTTACTTATATAATCTTTCAGCGCTACGGATTCTGATATCCGAACTCCGTCTTTTACGTTCATCTTAATTTCATAACCGACATCTGAAGCCGAATTTGGCTTTTGGTCATCTTTTGTGGCAATTGCAACCACCGGCAGTTCATCCAGTGAGGTATTTGACGATGGCAATATTTTGAAATCAAGCGCAATGCCTTCTTTTAAAAATTCCTTACCACGCCAGTCGTGGTAAATTACTGAAGCCGACCAGTTGCCACCCTGCGCCGAAGTGTAATTCAGCAATAAAGAATTCTTTGCAGTGAAAAACTCTTTGTCGGAAACCGGCAATTTACCCTGCACCGACAGAATATAACCGGGAGCTTTGGATTCTGTTTTACTGTAGTGATAGCCACCGGTCATCGTGCTGTTATCAAAGAAAATGTGATCGTATTCGGGCTCCTGTGCCGACACTCCAAGGGCAAACAGTAAGACAAAAAATGGACTAAATGATTTCATTTTCTAAAAGACTTTACACTGTTACGTTAAAAGGATGCCCGGTTAAATCCTTGCAAATTTCTCCGGGCTACCTTTATTTATTTTTCCCAATTCACCACCGCATGTTTGCAATCGGTTGAATTTGTTCCGATATAAATATTAAAATCGCCACTCTCCCAGTCGTATTTTAAATCGCTGTTGAAGAACTTTAATTCTTCAGTAGTGATATTGAAAATCACCTCTTTTTTCTCGCCCGGAGCCAATTTAATTTTCTCATATCCTTTTAGTTCTTTAACCGAACGTGAAACGCTAGCTACCGGGTCGTTGATATAAAGCTGCACAACTTCTTCCCCCTCGTAATTGCCTGTATTTTCTACAATAACCGAAGCCTGCAATGTTTCATCGCCTTTCAAAGAGATTTTGTTCATGGTGATATCCGAATATTCGAAAGTGGTATAGCTTAATCCGTAACCAAACGGGAACAGCGGGTCGTTGGGCAAATCAAGATATCTGGAAGTATACGGGTCTTCCGGAGTGTTCGGACGGCCAGTATTTTTATGGTTGTAATAAACCGGGATCTGGCCCACACTGCGTGGGAAGGTTGCAGTCAATTTTCCCGACGGGTTATAATCGCCAAACAGAACATCGGCAATTGCATTTCCGGCTTCAATACCTCCGTGCCAGGCTTCGAGCATAGCATCCACCTGTTCATTTTCCCAGGTAAGGGTGAGAGGACGGCCATTGACAAGAACCAGGACAACAGGTTTCCCGAGCCCAAGCAATTCTCTGAGCAATTCACGCTGACATTCAGGAATACTAATATCGGCGCGGCAGGAAGCTTCTCCTGACCATCCGTTTGGTTCGCCCAAAACAGCAATTACAACATCCGACTTTTTAGCCACGGCAACAGCCTCTTTAATCAATCTTGCTGATTCAATTGAGTTGGGTAAAATTTCTTTTGGTTCGTACATGCGGTATGCATTGAGCAAATGATAATCCTGAGTAAATTCAGAACCTTTCGCATAAACAAGTTTCGCTTTGTCTTCAACGGCATTTTGCAAGCCTTCATAAACAGAAACCACATGGGTTGTATCGTCCCAGAAAGCCCAGGTGCCATGCAATTCAGCCTTTACCTTTGCCAATGGACCGATAACAGCAATTGTACCTTCCTTTTTTAGCGGAAGAGTTTGATTATCATTTTTCAACAGAACCATCGACCTGCTGGCAATTTCACGGGCCGCCTGCTTGTTTTCTTTGGACAGAACTACTTCTTCTTTCCGTTCGTCATCGAAATATTTAAAAGGTTCATCAAAAAGGCCGAGTTTATATTTTGCTTCAAGAATACGACGACAAGCCTGATCGATTTCCTGTTGGGTGACTTTTCCTTCTTTCATCGATTTTTCGAGCGTACCGATAAAACCTTCGCCAACCATATCCATATCAACACCTGCTTTTAAAGCAAGCGCCGATACTTCCTGCAAATCTCCCATTCCGTGGTTGATCATTTCATTAATGGCCGTGAAGTCGGTTACAATGAATCCATTAAAACCCCATTGCTTTCTCAGAAGGTCGTCGAGCAGCCATTTGTTCCCTGTTGCCGGGATTCCGTCAACCAAGTTAAAAGAAGTCATCACACTTCCGGCACCCGCATCAACCGCTGCCCGGTACGGAGGCATGTAATCCTGATACATTGACAAACGGCTCATATCTACGGTATTGTAATCCCTTCCTGCAACAGCAGCACCATACAGTGCAAAATGTTTGATACAGGCCATTATGGTATTTTCTTTTGTGAGATCATCTCCCTGATAGCCCCGCACGTATGCTTTTGCTATTTGCGAACCCAGCCACGGATCTTCACCACCACCTTCGGCAATCCTTCCCCAGCGTGGGTCGCGGCAAATATCAACCATGGGCGAATATGTCCAGTTAATACCAATGGTACTTGCTTCTGATGCAGCAATCTGCGCACTCTGTTCAATCCTCTCCATGTCCCACATGCACGACAATGCCAGTGGAATCGGGAAAGTAGTATAACATCCATGAATTATATCTCGGCCCGAAAGCAGTGGAATTTTTAAACGTGATTCATTCACTGCAATTTCCTGGTCTTTCTTACTTCCTGATGCCCCGATCAAACCTTTTCGAACCAGGTCGGGCATACCGTCACCTGCTGAGATGACCGGCGAATTTCCAGCGCCAGAGGAGAGGTTGAGCTGCCCAAGTTTTTCGTAAAGGGTCATTTTGCCCATCAGTCCATCGAGGAAAGTATCCATTTCAATATCTCCTGTAGATTGTTTCTCAGTACAGGAAATGCCTGCTAAAAGTAAGGCAAACAAGACTATTTTTATACGATTCATTTTTGCGTGAATTATTAGATTATTGATTTTTAGTTTCACTTTGAAACAGCCATTAATAGTTATAATTAAATACTTCAAATCCTGCGTGATTAAAAATTACCAGGCGACCTGTTCCATAGTATTTATTTTCGACAATCAGATCAATCCGTTTCCCGGGTTCCAAATCAGGGAAATAGGAACGCTCCAACTGTTTATAATCAGTATTGGAATTTGCAAATACATAACTATACCCTTTCATCGAATACGAAGGCAGACCAAGACTTCCAAGCAAGCCGATTGTTATTTTATCATCCTGTGGCCAAAACCCCACGGGTTCAATTGGAGAACTCAGCAATGTAAGATATTCTGCAGATTTCCGCCTGTTACCAAAGATGTCGAATACACCATGTACACGTTGCGTAAATTTACTGTCGCCGGCTTCGCCCATGTGTGTCCGGTAGTCGTTCAAACTAAAGTAGATTGCACCTGCAACAAAGGGTTTGGTGTCGTAAATAGCCTGATGAAAAAGTAAATCCTTTATGCGTCGAGAATCACCGCCTCTGTTCGCTGGTTCACATAAGCCATACTCGGCAATTATCAGCGGTTTGCCGGGATACATCACATGAATGGTATCCAAAACACCGGGAAGTAATACCGGGTCGGACTGATACCACTGTTCCTGGTAATCGTTGTAATTCAACAAACTTCCTATTGACGAAGCGTCAGCTGGAATTTTGGCACTTTTATAATTTATAGCTAAAGAATTGCTCACATAATTTATGAAGCGTGAGTCGTCGAGTTCGCGAACAAATTCTGTCAATTCAGAAAGGCCTTTGATATTAACCGGATTATGACCGTCCAACTCATTGCCAATTCCCCAGCAGATGATACTCGGGTGGTTATAATGGTCCCGTATCATTTCCAATACATGTATTTTTCCGAGTTCTAACAGCGTGTCCTTTACTACCGTCTCCCATCCCCAATACGGCAGTTCTTCCTGAACCAAGATTCCGTTACGGTCGCACCAGTCAAAAATAAAATCATCCTGTTGCCAGTGAAAACGGGTATAAATGCAGTTGACCGATTTCAAACGTCTGAGCATGGTTTCGAGTTCTTCATGCGTCTCTGCCATTCCATTCTCGGTGCTGGAGCCGGGCATCCATTCTACTCCCATCAACCTGATTGGTTCCCCGTTTAAAAAAATCCTGTGGCCTTTAGTACGAACGTCCCTGAAACCAAAGGTGGCTGAATAATTATCGAGTGTCTTCCCTGAAACCTTCACTATAACATCGAGTTTATACAAATTGGGGTGATCAAAGCGCCAGGGTTTTATGCCATTAAGTTGGAAGAAGATAGGTTCTTCCTGATTCACCAAATCTTTCAAAGTCATTTTCTTCGTCCATACTACATTTTGTGTCGGCTGGTTTTCTTCAGTTATCTTAAGCTCAATTTCAGCTTCAGGGATTGAAGATGCTGAGCTCAATTTAACATCAAAAGACACTTCCCCTTTGTGAATGGAATCGGGATTGGAAACATCAGGGACTGCTTTAACATGAACGTACTCAATGGTGGGATCTCCAGAGGCTACTAAATACACCGAACGGGTAATGCCGCCATCCGCCGCCCAGTCAAAAACATTTAAAAACGGAATATTGTTTCTTGAGAAAGAATTATCGGCACATACCACAAGTCGGTTGGCGCGATCAAAACGAATTTCCTTAGTCACATCTACGATAAAACGGGTGTAGCCTGCACCTATATGTTCTGCAATTTTCTTCCCGTTCAAATAGACAAAGGCATCGTGGTAAACAGCATCAAAAAAAATCCGTATTCGTTTATCCTTCCATGACAAAGGAACCGTGACTGATTTTTCGTACCACCCTTTGCCCATGTATTCTTCCAGGCCAGTGTCAACATTCCAGGTGTGCGGAACCGTTAACGTCCTGACCATATCTGCAGGCAGGCCTTGTATTGCCCAGTTTCGGGCTTCGGCCTGATTGGATTTATCGGCTACAAATTCCCATTCACCATCAAGCGATAAAACTTCACGCTGGGAATAGCCTGTCAATGCTGAAAAGACAAATACCAATAACAGTAAAAAATATTTCTTACTCCAACAGCTTTTCTCTATTCTCTTTTGTTCTGTGCCGGAATGAGACAGACAGGGAAATAAAAAACAAGATTGTATATCAGTTTTTGAAATCATATAATCTTACGGACGAAATCTAAATACCTGGTTATCAAATAGGGTTTAAGAAAAAAAGTGAATAAGACTCTGTGAATATCCGTGATAATATCACCGATAAACACAGAGCGTTATTTATAAACTCATTTCTTACTTACAGCATAGGTTTGCTGTTTTAGTTTGGCATTTCCGGCAGGCTCCATTCATCCCGATAAGTATGCTTCACATACTCTGATGCAGCATCCAGCGCATTAAACTCAGCATATTTCGTATCAAAATGCGGATGTCCGTCGATCACCCTGAAATCATCGGCTGTAACAATATTCAGTTTTTCATCTGCTGAAATATTGGTGAATTTCATGTTTTGTGCATCCCAATTCAAAGTTTTGTTCAGACTTTGTAAACGGATAGCCAGAACTCCCAAAAGAACCATTTCATTGAAAGGCCCGGAGTAACCAAAATGTGATGTTCCTTCCACCCGGTTTTCAGGTGATTCTTTACAAGCCCTGATCCAATCCTGTTCGTGAGGCCCATCGATATATCCTGTAGCGCCCGGTACACGACGAAGATACGGACTAACATTCGGTACGCGTCCCGAAAGCAAACGTGGATTGAATCCACCACAACCTGTAACCATGGTGTCTTCAGTTCCAACAAAAATACAGCCACCCAGACCATCAGCCATCAGGTTCTCACCCTCGGGCAATAAATCAGGACGTTTCGGAAGTATTCCCCCGTCGTACCAATTAACTTTCACCGCAGGCATATTTACATTTTTAACTCTTTCCCTTGCAGCAAAAGCAAATTCAACGGTTTCTGCCTGTGGTGCACTTTCAGTGTTCACTAAGGTTGAACTGCCATGGATTTTTTCAGGATAGCCGAGTTTCAGGGATTGGTAAACCGGGTCAAGAACATGGCAGGCCATGTCTCCAAAAGCACCGGTTCCAAAATCCCACCATCCGCGCCAGTTCCAGGGCGTATAAATATCGTGATACGGCCTCATCGGGGCAGGACCAATAAATAAATCCCAATTCAGGGTATCAGGCGCAGTCATTTTTTCGGTTGGGCGTTGCAATCCCTGTGGCCAGATTGGTCGGTCGGTCCAGGCATGTACCTCTTTCACTTCGCCGATTTCTCCATTCCAAATCCATTCGCAAACCTGGCGAACACCATCACCCGAGTTGCCCTGGTTACCCATTTGAGTTGCCACTTTATACTTTGCTGCCAGTTTGGTCAACAACCTTGATTCATAAATTGAATGGGTTAATGGTTTTTGACAATAAACGTGCTTACCCATAGTCAAAGCTGTTGCTGCAATTACACCGTGAGTATGGTCCGCAGTGGCAACCATTACTCCGTCAATTGAATCGCCCAGTTCATCGAACATAATACGCCAATCCCAGTAACGTTTTGCTTTTGGGAAATCGTTGAAACAGTGTTCGGCATATTTCCAGTCAATATCACATAATCCGATGATATTTTCGGTATTCATACCCATCAGGTTGGGATGTCCCTTA
>Ga0116152_10004373_pt1 | contig 11187 bp, 7 predicted proteins | sample AD_UKC119_MetaG_FD_89894 | JGI IMG/M metagenome (GOLD analysis project Ga0116152, IMG submission 89894) | Active sludge microbial communities of municipal wastewater-treating anaerobic digesters from Hong Kong - AD_UKC119_MetaG | ecosystem: Engineered > Bioreactor > Anaerobic > Digestate...
AGGTGCCCGCCGTGCGCGCGAGGAACTGGTCTTCATCAAGGCCAAGTGCGCTGTTCAGCAGACGAATCTGTGGAATCGTGGCTTCACCCACGCCCACCGTGCCGATCTGGTCGGACTCGACCAATTCGATATCGATGAGCTTGCCGAGCACTTTCGACAGCGCGGCCGCGGCGACCCAGCCCGCCGTTCCGCCCCCGACAATCACGACTTTTGAAACAGCTCTTGCGTCCACGCCGGTTCCTCCTGCGGCCAAACGTAGATCGCCCCCGCCGGCTTGACCAGCGGGGGCGACCTCAGGGTTCTTGTCAGGCGCCTAGAACTTGTAGCTCACGCCCAGCAGGTAGGTCGTGCCGTAGCGCTGATAGTCTTTCACCTGACGCGGGTCGTCGTTGAGGTACGTCACGAATTCCTCGTCGGTCAGGTTGTTGGCCTGAAGCTGGACAGCAAGGCCATCGAGCGCACCGTCGTGGAAGGTGTAACCGATCTGCGCATCAACGACGCTGTCGCCCTTGATGTTGCGCAGCTCACGTCCGGCACCGAAGCCCGTGACTTCGCCGAGGAAGTCAGACCGGAAGCGGTTCGACACACGGGCCTCGAAGCCTGCCCACTCATAATAGAGCGTGACGTTGCCGACCGTTTCGGACAGGCCTTCGATCGCCTGCGGCGTGGTCTGGTCGTCCGGCGTGACTTCCGACTCGGTGAACGAGATCGACGAGAACACGCCGAAGCCGCCGAGCGGGCCGTCGACGAACATGTCGGCCGGGATCGACGCCGCGAATTCCAGGCCGCGCAGCGAGCCATTGTGGAAGTTCGCCGGGCCGCTGACCGAACCAAGCTGGATGTTCGGGATCGACTCGGCCCCCGGCGGCAGTGTCAGTGCCGACAGGATGGACGAGTAATCGATGATGGCCGAACTGGACGGATCGACAAACGTGTCAAAACCCTTCCAGAAAGCGGCTGCCGACACGTAGCCCGACGAGCTGCCGAAGTACTTCTCGAACGACAGGTCGATACCATTCGCGATGTAAGGCCGCAGACGCGGGTTGCCGCCGCTGCCGCTCAGCACGATCGAGCGGGAGTCAGACGGATCAACCGAGCCGCCCGACGCCAGCAGGCGCAGCGCGACTGCGTTGTCGACGCCCGGCAAGCCGCCGCTGGCGGCAATCTGATCGAGGCGAGCACGGGCGAGCGTACGCGCGGCCGCAAAGCGCAGGAAGGTCTTGTCAGCGATTTCCATGCTGAGGTTCATGCTCGGAAGAACTTCCGAATATTTCGCCCCATCGGTAATCGTCACGCCAACCGCGTTGTTTGCAGGGCCTGACGACGACTGGTCCGTATCGACCCATTGCACGCCGACATTGCCCCGCAGCGGGATGCCGTCGACAGCGGTGTCGATATTCGCCATGGCGTAGAGGGTCAGAACGTCTTCGTTCACCTGCCATGCCTTGAGCAGCACGTCGGGGTTGTTGCCGTTCGAATCCTGGACCAGCAGGCCCGAATTGAGCAGGCGGAAGGGATCAAAGCTCAGCTGGCCAGGAATGCCGATGAAATCCAGCGACGTGTTGCCAAGCAGGTACTCATCCGGAATAAGCGCGAAATTGTCCGTTCCCGGATTTGCGAGGCGCACGAAGGCTTCCTGCGAAAGCTTCGACTTCTCACGCTCAGTGTAGTTAGCGCCGAATTCAACACTGCTGATGAAATTCGAGTCGAAGTTCCGGGTCAGGCTGAGCCGCAACGCGTGCAGTTCGTCGTCCGTCTTCGGCCGTTTGATGTAGCCGACCTGGCCCCAGCCTTGCGGATCTGTCAAGCCGAACAGCGTCGTATCGGTGTAGTCGAGTTGCGAGCCGAATACGAAGGAGCCGTCACCCGTACGCATAAAAGCGAGCGTGTCGGACGCGCCGTTGCCGAAACCGTTGCCGGTGCCAGCATAGATCTCCAGGTCAACATCGTCGCGCTTCACGCGGGACATGCTGAGGTCGCCCTCAACCGTCCACTTGTCATTGAAGTCGTACTGGACGTTCCAGCCCGCGGACAGCACGTCCGCATCGCGGCCGCGGTAGTCGTTGCGCACGACGCCCTGCACGTTCTCAAAGATACCGGCTGTCACAAACCCGTTGTCGGTCTCATAGCCCGGATCGAGCGATGCGCCGCCCCAGGCCAGCGGAAGCTCGATACCCCGCAGGTTACCGGCATCCTTGAAGTTCGACTGCAGAACGTCGATCGAGGTGCGGAAGGAAGGCGTCGGCTCGTACTGCAGTGTCCCTGCGAAGGCCGTCCGTTCGAGCGTGCGGGATTCAACATACGGCTTGGCGCCGCCGAGGAGCAGGTCGTTGTTGGCACCCGTCGACGGATAGCCCCACGAGTCCCAGCGCTCGGCCTGCGTCGGCGACGACTGGGTGGCAAACGCAAGCATGATGCCCAGCGTGTCGTGCGCGAACTGGTCGATATAGGTGCCCGTCACACGATAGCCGGTGTCATCAGACCCCGGATTCAGCGCGCCGATGTCGGCGTATTCATAGCGGGCCGAAACAGAGACCGTCCGCTCGTCATGATCCAGCGGGCGAACCGTGCGCAGGTCGGCCGTACCGGCAAGGCCCTGCCCCATCAGGGCTGCGTCGGGAGACTTGTAGACGAGCACCTGGCTCAGCAGTTCGGACGGATACTGGTCGAATTCGACGCCGCGGTTGTCGCCGGCAGTCACCTGCTCGCGGCCGTTCAGAAGTGCGGTTGTGAAGTCGGGGCCAAGACCGCGGACCGAGATGACCTGGGCGCGGCCGCGCAGGCGCTGCGCCGTGAGGCCCGGAAGGCGTGCCAGCGATTCGGCGATCGAGTTATCGGGCAGCTTGCCGATATCTTCCGCCGAGATGGCTTCCACGATCGAGGTGTTGGTGCGCTTCGTTGCGATCGAGTTTGCGATCGACTGACGGAAGCCGCTGACGACCACCGTATCGAGAACGGCGTCCTTTTCGCTATCGGTCTTTTCTGCAGCGCTGTCGGCAGGAACAGCCACAACGGCATCGGTGTCGTCGGCCTCCTGAGCATACGCGAAATTGGCCCCGGCGAAGAACATCGCCAGGCCCGTTGCGGCGCTGGTCATAAGCCGAGCGCGAGTGAACTTGAAATTGATATCCATGAAAGCCTCCCTACGCCGGTGAACGGTTTCCGCTCCCGGTTTACGAAAGGTCATCGCAACAAAATGCAAACAATGCAATATTGGTGCAAAAGTTTTCTGACAGTATGTGACTTTCCGATCACGGCGGACGAAATTATCACCTGTTTTTATTGATCTTTTTCTGCTTTACCAGACGTCACACCGCTCGAAAGGCGCAGCAATTGTGCTGCGTTGCGCTTTGCAACTTTTACATACTATTTTTCATACGGATGCGACGGCGAGCGCGGCACTCGCCTTGCGCGAGATTTCCGCCCAATTTTTGTGCGCAACATCTTCGCCTGTCGCGATCCATGACCCACCCACCGCCACAACATTAGGCAGGGCAAGGTAATCACCGGCGTCTTTCGCGCTTATGCCGCCTGTTGGCATGAATTTCAGATGCGGCAGCGGCGCCGCCAGCGCCCTGAGCGCCGGAATGCCACCGGCAATCGAGGCGGGAAATAGCTTCAGAAGGTCGAATCCTTCTTCGTGGCGGCTCATGGCTTCACTGGCTGTGGCAACGCCCGGAATCATCAGCCGCCTGTTGTCGCCCAGTGCTGCCAGCAGGCCAGGGCTCATCCCCGGCGACACGAGGAAATCTGCACCCGCCGCGAGCGAGCGTTCAACGTCGGTTCCCGTCAGCACGGTGCCAGCGCCCACCAGCAGGTCCGGTTCGGCAGCCTTCATCGCCTCGATCACCGCAAAGCCAGCCGGCGTTCTCAGCGTGACTTCCGCGATTGTCAGCCCGCCCTCCCGCAGCGCACGTGCCAGCGGCGCGGCATCGCTGATTTCGTCGACCACGAGGACCGGAACGATCGGCGCAGCCTGGGCCGCCTCGACCAGGCCCGACAGGGGACCAGACAGGGAAAAAGTCACGCGCGCAACTCCTGTTCGTAAAATGCGGCGGCTCCGATGAGCGGCGCTTCCGGATCGTGCATCAGGTCAACCGGGCAGTCGGCCAGATAATGGCTCATAGGCCCTCGCGCGTGGAAGCGGCCTGTCGCCTCGGGCATGCGCAGATAGTCAACGATCCGCTCCGTCACGCCGCCGGCAAGAACGACGCCGCCGCGCGCGCCGTTCGCCAGCGCCAGATCCCCGACTGCACCCATGACGACGCAGGCACGCAGCAGGATCAGCTGGTGGAACATCTCGTCGCCCTCATCCGCCCGCTGGCGCATTTCCTGCGGCGTAAGCTCCTCATACGGACGACCAAAAACCTCACAGAACGCCTCGTGCACAGGCGGCAACCCCATGCCGGACGCAACCAGCTCATTCGACACATAGCCGAACTTCTTCGTCAGAATGCCGGCGATATTGAATTCGAGATCCGTCCGCGGTGCGAAAGCCATGTGCCCGCCCTCGCCGTTGAGCACGCGCCAGCCGCCGTTGCTGGCGATACAGAGCGTGGCAACGCCGAAGCCCGTCCCCGGACCGGCCACCAGCACCGGCGCGCTCTCGACCGGATGCCCCGGAAGGATCGATTCAAAGGCCGAACTCTCATGTTCGGGCACTGAGCGTGCCATCGCCGTGAAGTCATTGATCAGGCGGACGTCGGCAAAGTCGAACTTCTCGCAAAGCTGCTTTTCAGAAACATGCCACTGCCGGTTTGTCAGCAGCACTTCGCCATTCTGCACCGGCCCCGCCATGGCGAAGCAGGCACGACGCACATTCGTTCCCGACTGGTCGAGATAGGCTGCCAGCGCTTCATCGAAGGCCCCGAAATCGTCTCCCGCCAGCTTGTCGAAGCCTTCCGCGACGATCCGGTCGTTCTCGCGCCGCGCGATCGCGAAGCGGACATTGGTGCCACCGACGTCTCCGACCAGAATGCCCCCGTCCATCTAGTCCTCCCTTTCGCCGACGAAGGCGAACTGGCTGGCGCCCATATCCGCAGCACTGCTCATCTGGCGGAAATAGGAGAACATCTCACGGCCGAGACCGGAGGCGGATTCATTCGGATGGAATCTCGCCGGCAGGCGCGCCGCGAACTCATCCGGGTCGACCTTGATGTCGAGCTTTCCGGCCGTCGCGTTGAATTCGATGACATCGCCGTCGCGGACGCGCGCAAGCGGACCGCCACGAGCTGCCTCAGGGCTGACATGGATGGCGGATGGCACCTTGCCGCTCGCGCCCGACATCCGGCCATCTGTCACCAGCGCCACTTTGAAGCCCTTGTCCTGCAGCACGCTGAGCGGTGGCATCAGGCTGTGCAGTTCCGGCATGCCATTGGCGGACGGCCCCTGGAACCGGACCACGGCTACGAAATCCCTGTTCAGACGCCCCGCCTCGAAAGCGGCCTTGAGCGCGTCCTGCGAGTCGAACACGATCGCCGGCGCCTCGATGACATGCTTCTCCTTCGCAATGGCGGAGACCTTGCTGACGCCCCGGCCGAGTGGACCTTCCATGAAGCGGAGGCCACCATCGGAGGAGAACGGATCGCTCGCGGGCCGGATCACGTCCGGATCTCCACTCTCCGCCGGCGCCTCGCGCCAGGCGAGCTTGCCGCCGTCGAAGTACGGCTCCTGCGAATAGGTCGAGATCGGACCGGCGACGCCCTGCGCGTCCCCATGCAGCAGGCCGGCCTGCACCAGTTCACGCACGATGAAGCCCATGCCGCCCGCCGCGTGGAAATGGTTCACGTCAGCCGGACCGTTCGGATACACCCGCATCAGCAAAGGAACGACGGAACTGATTTCCGCGAAGTCCTCAAGGGTGACGATGATGCCCGCCGCCGCCGCCATGGCCGGAAGGTGCAGCGCGTGATTGGTCGATCCGCCCGTTGCCATCAGGCCGACAATGCCATTCACGATCGAACGCTCGTCGATCATTTCCCCCGCCGGCAGATAGGAATTGCCCTGCGCGTGAATTTCTGCGGCGCGGTGTGTCGCGGCGCGCGTCAGTGCATCGCGCAGCGGCGTGCCGGGATTGACGAAGGCAGCGCCCGGAAGGTGGAAACCCATGACCTCCATCAGCATCTGGTTGGAATTGGCCGTGCCGTAGAAGGTGCAGGTGCCCTGCGCATGGTAGCTTTCGGCCTCCGCCTTGAGCAGCGCGTCGCGACCGACTTTCCCTTCGGCATAGAGTTGCCGTATGCGGAGCTTCTCCGGATTGGGCAGGCCGGACGGCATCGGCCCGGCCGGCACAAAGATGGACGGGATCCACCCGAAGCGCAGCGCCGCAATCACCAGCCCCGGCACGATCTTGTCACACACACCGAGATGCAGTGCCGCATCATAGACGTCATGGCTGAGCCCCACGGCCGATGCCATGGCGATCACATCGCGCGAGAACAGCGACAGTTCCATGCCCTGCTGGCCCTGGGTCACGCCATCGCACATCGCCGGCACGCCGCCCGCCACCTGCGCGATCGCATGCACTTCGCGCGCGGCAGACCGGATGATTTCCGGGTAATGCTCATACGGCGCATGCGCCGACAGCATGTCGTTGTAGGAGGTGATGATGCCGATGTTAGGCCAGCCGGCCCCCAGCAGCTGCGCCTTCTCAATCACGGCGCAGCCGGCTGAGGCGTGCGCGAGGTTCGCATCCGACATTCGCTTGCGCGCAAAGTCCTTCGGCCGCCGCGCACGGATCATGTCGAGATAGTCGGCCCGGGTCTCCGCTGAGCGCTGGCGGATCCGTTCGGTGACTGCGGCAATTTTCGGATGGATGTCTGTCATCAGGGGGCCCATACGACCGTCAAGCGCGGTCCCAGTTTGTCGATGGCATACCGGACTGGCATGTCGTACAGCTCGGCCGACTGCGCCCGTTCGAACACGTCAAGCTTGTCAGTTCCGAAGATCAGCATCAGCGCAACGCGGGCCGAGCCCACAGCCGGTCCCGTAAGTGTGAGCCGTTGGGTGTTGATGCCCGCCGCCGGGCAACCCCTCGCATCGATGGCTGCGATGGTGCCGATCCCAACCGGGTTCAGAGCGTTCTCAAGTCCGGCCGAACCCGGAAACCAGCTGGCCGTATGGCCATCGTTGCCCATGCCGAGCAGGATCACATCCAGCGGGTCGCAATGCGGTTCGTAGGCGGCATTGCGGTCCACGACCGCCTCGTCCGGCGTCTCGTCAGCGGTCCACATCGGGACCAAGCCAGCCGCGCCGGCATGTTTGGTCAGCAGGCGCGAGCGGACAAGCCACTCATTCGAGGATGTCTCCTCCGGCGGAACCCAGCGTTCATCCACCAGCCCGACGGTAACGCGGTACCAGTCGATTTCGGTTTCGGCCAGCAGATCGAACAACGGGCCCGGCGTCGATCCGCCGGAGACACAGAAACTCGCGCGGCCTTTGTCTTCCAGGGCGGCTTGCAGGGCGCCGGTGATCAGCTGGGCGGAAAAGGCCGTCGCCTCCTCACGGCTCTCGAATTTCCGGATCTCTGCGTCCATCGCCTCAGTGTCCTTCCCACCAGGCCCGGCCGTCGCGGTCCATCAGCATGGCCGCGGCGAGCGGGCCGTCATTGCCAGCCGGATAGGATTCCGGCGCATCACCCGATTGGTCCCACGCCTCGATCAGCCCGTCTACCCATGTCCATGCTGCCTCGACTTCGTCCTTGCGCATGAACAGCGAGAGATTGCCGCGCACCACATCCATCAGGAGGCGTTCATAGGCGTCCGGATAGCGCACCGTGAAGCTCTCGGCATAGGACAGGTTGAGCGGCAGCGACTTTACCCGCAGGCCGCCCGGGCCCGGCTCCTTGATCTGCACGAACAGGCGTACGCCTTCATCCGGCTGTAGGCGGATGACAAGCCGGTTCGCCATGTCATTGCCCTCGCCGAACAGCGAGTGAGGCGTCTTCTTGAACTGGATCACGATGTCGGAATGGCGGTGCGACATACGCTTGCCCGTGCGCAGGTAGAACGGCACGCCCGCCCAGCGCCAGTTGTCGATGCTGGCCTTGACCGCCACGAATGTCTCGGTCTGGCTTTTCGATCCATCGGAGAGTTCTTCGAGGTAGCCCTTGACGGACTCCCCATCCTTGACGCCGGCGCGATACTGCCCCCGCACGGTCAGCCGTTTCGCGGCTTCCCCATGAATCGGAACCAGCGAACGCAGTACCTTGATCTTCTCTGTACGGACATCATCGTCATCGAGCTGGTTCGGCGGCTCCATCGCCGTCAGGCACAACAGCTGCAGCATATGATTCTGGATCATGTCGCGCAGCGCACCGGACTTGTCGTAATAGTCGGCACGTCCTTCGAGGCCGAGATCCTCAGCCACCGTCAGCTGGACGTGGTCGACATAGTTGCGGTTCCACAGCGGCTCGAACAGCATGTTACCGAACCGCAGGACCATCAGGTTCTGGACCGTTTCCTTCCCGAGATAATGGTCGATCCGGTAGACCTGCCGTTCCGAGAAGACGGCGCCGACCCCGTCATTAATCGCCCGCGCAGATTCGAGGTCGGTCCCGATCGGTTTTTCGAGCACGACCCGCGTTTCACCGCTGGCAAGCCCGACGCGGCCAAGCGCCTCGCAGATGCTGACATACAGGCCCGGCGCCGTGGCGAGATAGAAGACGCAAGGGCGGACCTGATCCAGGGTCAGTTTCGATTTGAGCAGCGGCCAGTCGGCCTTCTCGTTCGTCGCGTCGATCGAGACATAGTGGATCAGCTTCTCGAACCGCTTCCACTCCTTGTCGTCCCAATTGTCGCCCGTCGCCTTCTCGCAAGCCTCCCGCGCCATCGCCCGGTACGCCTTGTCGTCGAGGTCCGACCGCGCCGTGCCGACAATGGCGCTCGTCTCGGGAATCTGGCCGTCGAGCCAGCGATGGAACAGGGCGGGCAGGAGTTTCCTGCGCGAGAGGTCGCCGGTGCCGCCAAAGATGACGATGTCGAAGGGGTCTACTGGAATGAATTTGGCCATATCGCGCGCTCCCTGTAGGCGGCTTTTATGGGGAGAACCCCCGACTCGGCTAGAGCCAATCGAATTTTCTGTAAGTTTTGTGGATTTGAGGGCGGTGTCACGGCGCATAAGTGTTTTGTTTTACTTTCTTTTTTTTGTCCTACCTGGCAACTGCGCCGGAACGGACAGAAATCTTTGCAAATTTTTACAGGCTCGCTATACTTCTCTCTAGACTTTGGCACATATCTTGTGACAACGTTGTAAACAGAACCTCTATGCGGAGCTGATACATCATGTCCAGCAGAACCCGTCTGGAAGACCTTGCCGTCATCGCCGGCGTTTCCATTGCGACTGTATCCCGCGCTCTTAATAACAGCCCGGCCGTCAATGACGAAACCAAACGCCGTGTCTGGAAGATCGCCCGCGAGCAGAACTACAATTTCCGCCCATCGATGCCCGCTTTGCTGTCAGGTGCGGCGGCAACCATCGCGGTGGTCATCCCCACGCCGCTCGGCCGCCAGACGCAGGTGTCCGACCCCTTCTTCCAGGAGCTGATCGGCGGCATCGGCGAAGCAGCCCGCGATTCGGGCTGCGACGTGCTGATTTCCCACCTCGCCCCGAAAAGCCAGGACGACCTCGCCTCGCTGATGACCGCCAACCGCGCGGACGGCGTGATCTTCCTCGGCCAGAGCTTCCTGCACGAGCGCTTCAACCGCCTCGCCGAGACCGAGAACCGTTTCATCGTCTGGGGCGCCGAGCTGCCCGGCCAGAAATATTGCTCCATCGGCTCGGACAATGTCCGCGGCGGCGCGCGCGCCACGTCGCACATGCTGAACCTGGGCCGTCGCCGCATCGCCTTCCTTGGCGACACAGACGCGCCGGAAGTGCTGCAGCGCTATGAGGGCTATGTTGATGCCCATCGCCGCGCCGGCCTGACCATTGATCCGGAGCTGACCGTGCCGGCGAACTTCGAGGTTGAGTCCGCGGAGGCGGCACTTGGCATGCTGCTGGAACGCGGCATTCCATTCGATGGCGTGTTTGCGGCGTCCGACCTGATCGGGCTCGGTGTCATCCGCTGCCTGTTGCGTACGGGTGTTTCGGTTCCGGGCGACGTGTCGGTCGTTGGCTATGACAACCTCCAGCTGGCCGCCTACTCGCACCCGTCGCTGACCACGATCTCGCAGGACATGGGCAAGGCCGGCCGCATCATGGTGTCGAAGCTGCTGGCATCCGGCGAAAGCGGCGTCATGCGCTCCGAGCGCCTGCCGACCGAACTGATCGTGCGCGAATCCTGCGGCCTCGCCTGAGCGCGCTCAGTCGCGGGTCACCAACACGGAGTAAGGTGGCACGGTGCGGCTGGAAATACCGGCGCCCCATCCCGACGCGATCAGCACATGCTCACCCGGCTCGATGCCCGCCGGCAGGTCCACCGGCTCGGCGCCGAGATTGAAGACGCAGGTCACACGCTCGCCGTCATATGCGCGGATCAGGATCAGCAGGTTGCCGGGCGCGTCCGGAAACGTGACGTCGCCCCAGCGAAGGGCAGATGAGTTTTCCCGAACATGAAGGAACCGGCGCGTGAAATTGAGCACGGAGTCCGGATCGCCCTCCTGCTCGGCAACGGAGACATCCGCATGGTCTTCGCCAAGCGGCAGCCAGGGCCGCGTCTCTGAAAAGCCGGCATAGCTGTTCCCGCGCGACCATGCCATCGGTGTCCGTGCGCCATCGCGGCCCAGCGTGCGCGGCCAGTTCGCAATCGCCTCCGGATCCTGCAGGTCCTTGAAACCGACATTCACCTGCGACAGGCCAAGCTCCTCACCCTGATACAGGATCGGGTTGCCGCGCAACGACAGCAGGACGGCATTGGTGAGCTTTGCGAACGTCGCCCGGTCCGCGCCGTGATACCAGCGGCTGACGCAACGCGGCGCGTCATGGTTCGAGAAAGCCCAGGAAGGCCACCCCTCGCTGATGGGCCCCATCCAGTTGCCCTGCGCTTTCCGCACCCGCTCCGCTGTGAATTCCGGTGCGTAGAGGAAGTCGAAACTGTAGGCGGAATTGAGCCGGGCACCATCCATCGTGTAGGCGCGCATCTCGGCCAGAGGATCGGGCCCACCGATCTCGGCGACGGTGAACACGGCGCCATAGGAATCCGTCAGCCCCCTCACCCGTTCGAGGAATTTGACGATGTCCGGATGCGAC
>Ga0116152_10004374_pt1 | contig 11186 bp, 11 predicted proteins | sample AD_UKC119_MetaG_FD_89894 | JGI IMG/M metagenome (GOLD analysis project Ga0116152, IMG submission 89894) | Active sludge microbial communities of municipal wastewater-treating anaerobic digesters from Hong Kong - AD_UKC119_MetaG | ecosystem: Engineered > Bioreactor > Anaerobic > Digestate...
ATCGTTGTCGACAGTGGCAGCGACGACGATACCGTGGCACTGAGTGAATCGCTCGATGCGCGCGTCGTATACAACGCATGGGGTGGCTATGGGCCACAGAAGGTGTTTGCCGAGCGCCTGTGCCGCAACGACTGGCTGCTGAACCTGGACGCCGACGAGGAGGTCTCTGCCGAACTCGGTGCCGAGATCCGCGCGCGCTTTTCCGCCGGCGATCCGGCCGTCGCCGCCTTCACCCTGCCGATCCTGCCACTGTATCCGTTCCAGAAGGCCGGTCATCGCTGGACCGCGTTTCATCACCCGATACGTTTGTACCGCCGCAGCCTGGCCGGGTTCAAGGATTCGCCGGTGCACGACTCGGTGGTGGTGCGCGAAGGCCCGATCGAGCACTTGCGGGGCATGGTGATCCATCGCTCGTTCCGCTCGCTGACGCACCATGTGGACAAGGCCAACGAGGTATCGAGCCTGCGGGCGCAGGACCTGGCGGACAAGGGGCGAGACCCGTCCGCGCTCAGCCTGCTGCTGGTACCCCTGTTTGCGTTCTTCAAATCGTTCATTCTGCGCCGCGAGTTCGTCAACGGCGTCGATGGCATCGTGGTCAGCCACATGTATGCCTTCCAGCGTTTCATCCGACTGGCCAAGACACGCGAGCGCAACCGCCTGGCGAAGCGGGGCCGATAGCCTTGCCCGGCGTATTGTGGTGGGGGCGCTTCGATCCGGGCTACTCGCGTAACCGTATCCTGCGCGAACTGTTTGTCGATCTGGGTTGGCGCGTCGATGATTTTCGCCCGCGCTTCAGTCCGTTGGGCGACCTGCAGGCACGACTGCAGGGTATCGCCCGACCTGACCTTGTCTGGGTGCCCTGCTTTCGTCAGCGCGATCTGGCAGCAGCGGCGCGCTGGGCGCGCGCGCGGCGCGTCCCCCTGGTGTTCGACCCACTGATCTCGGCGTACGACAAGCAGGTCGATGAACGGCAAAAGCTGGACGCCGACAGCGCGCGGGCCCGGCGCCTGCTGGATTGGGAGAGGGGGTTGTTCGTGCAGGCGGATCGCGTGCTGGCCGATACGCCGGCGCATGCCGACTATTTCGAGCAGCAGCTCGGGGTCGCCCGCGAACGCCTCGCCGTGGTCTACGTCGGTGCGCAGGCCGCGCTGTTCCACGCCAGCGACTTGCCTGCGAAGGTGCCGGGTGAACCGATCGAGGTGCTGTTCTACGGCAGCTTCATCCCTCTGCAGGGGCCCGAGGTGATCGTCGAGGCGGCACGCCGAACCACTGGTCTGCCGGTGAACTGGACACTGCTGGGGGCCGGTCCGATGAAGGCCGCCTGCGAGCGGGCCGCACGTGGCCTCGACAATGTGCACTTCGAGGACTGGCTGCCCTATGAACAGATCCCGGCAAGGATCCACCGGGCGGATATCCTGCTCGGTGTGTTCGGGGACACGCCGAAGGCGGGGCGCGTGATTCCGAACAAGGTCTACCAGGCACTGGCCTGTGGCCGGCCCCTGGTCACGCGTGTGGCACCGGCCTATCCACAGGCGCTTGCGGGGAGCAACGAGAGCGGTATCGCCTGGATCCCCGCCGGAGATGCAGAGGCACTTGCGGCATGCATTGGCGAACTGGCGGCACACCCGCAGCGACTGCCGCAGATGGCGGCACAGGCCGCTGCCACCAGCCGGGCATGGTTTTCCCGAGCGGTGTTGCGTGAACAACTGCGTGGGCTGCTCGATAGCACGACCGGCTTCGGCGGACCACCATGAATACAGGAGCCGGACGATGAGAATCCTGCACGCATCGCACACCCACCTGAAGACGCTGGGGTCGCACAATTACTTCCTGCCGGTGCGCATCAACAACGGCTTCATTCGCAACAACCACGAGGTGTTCTGGTTCAGTGACCGTGACGTGGCGCGCCACTTCGCGCCGATCCGCTCGCGCAGGTTCGGTGTGCGGGCGTGCAACCGGAAGTTCCTCGAGGTGTGCCGCAACTTCGAGCCCGATGTCATCGCGCTGAGCACCCAGGACGTGTTGCACGCGGAGACCCTGGCACAGGCGCGGCGAATGCTGCCGAATGTGGCGATCTTTCAGTACTTCATCGACCCGCTGTTTCTCGACTGGAATATGCGTAACGTCAGCAGCAAGGCCGACGTGGTCGACTGGACCTTCGTCACCACCGGCGGTCCTGTGCTGCGCCGGGTTGCAGGCAGGCATTCGCGCGCTGCCTACATCCCGAACCCTGTCGATCCCAGCATCGATGTGCACCGCTGTCACGAATACAGTGATCAGCCCTATGACGTGTTCTTTGCCGGCCATATCTCGAAATGGTTGCACCCGGACGATCTGCGCGGTCGAGCACCCTCGCTGATCGCCGATCGTCTGCCGGATGTGCGTTGCGCTTTCTATGGCCACAGCGGCCAGCCGTCGGTGTTCGGCGCGGCGTTCATGCGCGCGCTCGGTGAAGCAAGGATCGGCCTGAACTTCAGTCAGCGCGACGAGGCGTCCATGCCCGGACCGGGTGGTGAGTTGTATCTGTATTCGTCGGACCGTATCGGTCTATACATGGGCAACGGCCTGCTGGTGTTCACCACCAGGTCGTTCAACCTCTCTGACGTCTACGGCAGTGACGCCATCGTCGAGGTGGACGGCGCGGATGACTTCATCGACAAGCTGCGCTATTACGTCGATCACGAGGATGCCCGGCGCGCGATGGCCGCACACAGCTACGCGCTGGCGCACGCGGAGTTCAACGAGCGCCTGGTGGCGCAGTACATGCTGGAGACCACCCTCGGCCTGGCACCGTCGCACGCCTACCGCTGGCCGACCGAGAGCTTCGGCCGATAGCCGTGAACTCAGGTGTTCGGCATATTGCTGAAGAAGTGGTCGTAGACGGTGTCGATGAAGCGATAGCCGAGGCCTTCGAGCTGTTCCTTCAAGCGCGGAAAGTTCTCCGCCGACGATTCGACCTGGATGAAGCAATGATTCGCCGTCAGCAATTCCCGGGCGCCCTCGACCACCTCGCACTCGTGTCCCTCGACGTCGATCTTGATCGCGATGATCGAGTCTTTCATCTTGATGACGTCGTCGAGTCGTCGCACCGCGATCTGTGATGCCCCGTCGCTCGAGATGCGCCGGGTCCCGCGACTGCTTGCCAGCTCGGAGTCTTCGAAGCATGCGGTACCGTTCTGATTCGAGATGCCGTGCTCGTGCACCTGGATGTTATGCGTGAATCCGTTCACGAACAGGTTGGCATAGAGCTGACAGAGGTTGGTGCGGTCGGGCTCGAACGCATGTACTTCGATTTCCGGAAAATGCTGCTTCAGCACGATCGAGTAGAGTGCGGCATGAGAGCCGATGTCCAGGAATATCGACGGCTGCACCGACTGCAGCGAGCGTGTCAGGTAGTCGATCTGGTCGTGCTCATACAGTTCGACCGCGACCTTCTTGTCCAGCGAATGCCGCCAATCGAACAGGAAGCGAGCGCCATAGGCCGCGCCAACCGAGTAACCACCGTTGGCGGCCATGTAGTAGCGCTTCAGGATGCTGGCCAGCGATTTGCGGAAGATCTTTCTGATGCTCATGGCTTTCGCGGCTCAGCTCGCCAGTTGGGCATAGACGTCGCCCCAGATCAGTGGATCGCGCTCGACGCCCTGTTCGAGTTCGCGTTTCATGCTGTCGCGATCCAGCCAGGCATCGCCCTCGAACGCCATGCTCTCGCCGAGCGAGAGACGGAATTCGTAGGGTCCCAGCCCAGCGAGGTGATCGACGCAGGCGCAGAGGCTGTCGAGTGACTCGCTTGCAAACTCTAACGAGAGCATCGACACCGGATGCGACAGGCCCTGTATCACCTTGAGTTCGTGACCCTCGACGTCGATCTTGACGAAATCGGGGATGCCGAATCTTTCGATCGCCTTGTCCAGTGTGGTGAGTGGAACGGTCTCCGAGCGGTCCCAGTGCTGCTCTGCAAAGCGTCCGCCCTGGCGCATGCGTTCCAGCCAGTCGGTATTGAGCGTCGAAAGTACATGGGTGTCGCTGAGGAACATCTCCTGTTCACCTTCGCAGTCGCTCATTGCCGTCTGCACAAGGGTGAAGTCGCTGTCACCGGAGAAGGCGGCACGCAGAAAGGTCGCGCAATAACTCTGGGGTTCGAATGCAACGACGCGGGCGCCGATCGCGCGGAAGATCTTGCTGCGGTTGCCCATGTTGGCACCGATATCGAACACCAGCTCGCCCGGCCTGATCAGGCCCTGATAGAACGCGAACCGCCTGGCGTCACCCTTGGTCCAGCGCAGGTGCTTGATGATCTCGCGATGGTATCCGAGATGCCGCCAGAATCGCAGTGGTGCTGTGAGCAGGTTGCGTTTCATCGCTAATCAGATCTTTTCCAGTTCGAAGATGCCGCAGCCGTAGCGGCAGCCGCAGCTGCTGTCGATCGACTCGTCGGTCAGGTCGACGTTTTCGTGCAGGTCGCCGCGGTCATCCACGTACGAAAAATTCCGCAACACGAACCTGCCGTCAAACAGCGAGAACAGGTACTTGAGGGCGAACACGCGGTGGGCATTGAACTCGATGCGCTGCGGGCCTATGGGGCAGGACAGGTACAGGGTGCCGCCTTTCTTTACCAGTGCATGCAGGCTGTCCAGTCCCTTGACGTGCCCCTCGAAATCGATCGGATCGCCATAGCGGCCAAGCCCGAAGTGTTCGATGGCATGCAGGCAGGAAAGCGAGTCGGTGTATTCCAGCATTGCGGGCGGCGGCGACATCAGGTCGGCCTGCCTGAACGTGATGTTGGGTACGCCAGCGTCCATCGGGCGGATGTCCAGTACTTCGATTGGACGGAATGCGGCGACGTGCGCGACGAAGCCATCCACACGAGACCCGATGTCGACATGGCGGGCCGGCTGGCGTTCGTGGATGCGCCGCGCGACCAAAAGGTCCTGATGGAAGTAGTGGCCTTTTGCGGTACCTGCCTGCTGCTTCTTCTCATGCGGATAGGGATTGAACTTGCCGAAAGGCAGCACGTGCGACGAGGCGCGGGCCTGTTTCTTCAGCTCGGAAAGCTCGCCCAGCAAAGTCGGTGCATGGCGTAGGAATCGAAAGAATTTCTTGGGGCTCATGGATCTGCCTGGCCTGGAAACGCCGCACGATACATGCAGCTCTGGGTGGTCGACGGGTTTAACGTTCCGATGATCCGGGGGGTTACCGCATAAGCAGTGTCGTCTCGCCCGTTACTCAGTCCAGTTCGAAAGCGTTTTTGTAATCAAGCTTCAAACCAGCGTCTTGATTCTCCTTCAATAGCAGGCAGTTGCCAATCACCAGGGCATCCATCCCGGTGCCCATGAAGCAGCGGAAGGCATCCTCCGGGGTACACACGATGGGTTCGCCGCGTACGTTGAAGCTGGTGTTGATCAGCACCGGGCAGCCGGTTTTCTCGTGGAAACTCGAGATCAGCGCGTGGTAGCGCGGGTTGGTGTCGGCGTGTACGGTCTGGATGCGTGCCGAGTGGTCGACGTGGGTGACGGCCGGGATCGTCGAGCGCGGCACCTTGAGCTTGTCGATGCCGAACAGACCGCTGTCCGTATCCGCCGGCTCGATCCGGCGGGACGCCGCGACATCGGCCACCATCAGCATGTAGGGGCTGTCATCGTCCAACTCGAACCAGTCTGCGACGTGTTCGCGCAACACCGACGGCGCAAACGGCCTGAACGACTCGCGGTACTTGATCTTCAGGTTGAGCACCGACTGCATCCGCGGTGAGCGCGGGTCGCCGAGGATCGAGCGGCCACCGAGTGCGCGCGGGCCAAACTCCATGCGACCCTGGAACCAGCCGACCACGTGTTCGCTGGCGAGCAGTCCGGCAGTGGTATCGATCAACCCGGCCTCGTCCAACACCTCGAAACGGGCACCTGCGGCCGTCAGGCGCTGTTCGATGTCCGCCTGGGCGAAGACCGGGCCGAGGTAGGAGCCGCGCATGCTGTCGCGGCCGTCGCTGCGCGCGCGCGGCTGATCCAGGGTCAGGTGGTGGGCGGCCAGCGCGGCGCCGAGCGCGCCACCGGCATCGCCGGCGGCCGGTTGCACCCAGACATGCTCGAAAGCCCCGTCGCGCAGCACCTTGCCGTTGGCCACGCAGTTGAGCGCCACGCCGCCGGCCAGACACAGGTTTTTCATACCGGTCTGTGCCCGAAGCGCGCGCGTCATGCGCAGTACGGCCTCCTCAGTGACTGCCTGTACAGAGGCCGCCAGGTCCATGTGGCGCTGGGTCAGCGGGTCTTCGGGCTGCCGGGGCGGCGCACCGAACAGGGCGTCGAATTTCGCGCTGGTCATGTGCAGACCGGTGCAATAGTCGAAGTAGCGCTGGTCCAGATGGAACGAGCCATCGGGCTTGAGGTCGATCAGGTGGTCGAGGATCGTCTGTGCGTATTTCGGCGCGCCGTAGGGCGCCAGTCCCATCACCTTGTACTCACCCGAGTTGACCTTGAACCCGAGGTAATAGGTGAACGCCGAATACAGCAGGCCGAGCGAATGCGGGAAGTGGATCTCCTGGAAGATCTCCAGGTTGTTGCCGTGCCCGATCGCGGCCGAGGTGCTGGCCCACTCGCCGACCCCGTCCATCGTCAGCACCAGAGCCTCGTCGAATGGCGAAGGGAAGAACGCGCTGGCCGCGTGGCTCAGGTGGTGTTCGGAAAACAGCAGGCGCCCAAGCCAGTCCACGTCCGGTTCGATCGCCTTGAGTTCCTTTGCCAGCAGGTCCTTCTGAAACAGCTTCTCGCGCAGCCACAGCGGCATCGCCATGCGAAACGACTTGAAGCCGCGCGGCGCAAACGCCAGGTAGGTCTCGAGCAGGCGTTCGAACTTCAGGAACGGCTTGTCGTAAAAGGCGACGTGATCGACCTGTGCCAGTTCGATTCCGGCCTCGTCCAGGCAATAGCGCAGGGCGTTGAGCGGGAAACGCGCGTCGTGCTTGCGGCGTGAGAAGCGTTCCTCCTGGGCGGCGGCGACGATCACGCCATCGCGCAGCAGCGTGGCGGCGCTGTCGTGGTAGTAGCCGGAGAGGCCGAGGATGAACACCGTCCACCCGCCTCAGAACAGGGTGTAGATGAAGGGCGCGATCGCCGAGCCCTGCGCCAGCACCAGCAGGCCGCCGAGCAGCACCATGATGACCATGATGGGCAACAGCCAGAATTTTTTGCGCTCGCGCATGAACTCCCACAGTTCGCGGAATATCGACATCGGGGTCTCCTAGAATTGCCGGTGCAGGCTGTCTTTCGGCGGTCCGGGCGGGTCGCGCTTTATCCAGTGGCTTTGGCTGGCCGGATTGGATTTCAGGCGCAGCAGGTCCTTGCCACCCAGACGCATGACAAGCCCGATCGGTGTGATCAGCAGGTAAAACATCACGCCGAGGATGATCGGGCTGGTGATCGAGTGCAGCAGGTTGCCGAACTTCAGCCACAGGACATTGGCCGGGCGCAGCAGGCCGGGTGACAGCAGGGCGATGAGCAGCAGCAGGGCGGCCAGTGCCAGCGCCCAAAGCCGCGGCATATTGCCGTGGATCAGCGGCCACAGGCCTATCGCCAGGAACACCACGACAAAGGTCAGGCCGAAGAAACGCTCCGAGGTCTGTTTGACGGGCTGTGATCTGTTCAGGTCTTCGTGTGTGGGCATGGGCTTCTGTAGTCGTGGTGCTGCGCGTGCACTGGCGCCTATGGCAGGTCGCGCAATACGTCGAGCAGGCGCTGCGCGGCGATCCGGTGGCCCTGTGGCGTCAGGTGGTTGTCCAGTTTACGGTAGTTCGACCTCTCCAGGTCGAGGTCCGCGAAATAGACGTTCGGCAGCGTGGCGTCCGGCCCTTCAGGGAAATTGCGGTACCGCTGGCCATAGGGGTTGCTGTAGAACACGATCACGCGCTTGCCGCGCAGGGCGTCGGCGTGCTTGACCAGGGTATCGAGCAGCGGCTGGTAGTGGCGGGTGAAGTCCTTGCGCCGCAGTGCATCGGCGAGCGCCTTGAATGGCGCCTCCAGCGTCAGCCAGTAGCCTTTTGCGATAAAGGCAAGCTTGTTGCCCGGTGAGGCGGCGGGCGGCTGCGCGCCGAATACCTTGTCGTGCAGCTGAGTGCGAGAGGCCTTGTCGAATTCGATGTTCTCGTGATAGTCGTTGTTGCAATACTGCAGGATCACGGTGTCGACCCTGTCCAGCAGGCCGGATTTCTCCAGGCGGATCAACTCGCGGGCGGTGCCGTAGCTGGCGACCCCGAGGTTGTACACCGGGCGTTGCACGAGTTGCTGCAACTGCGCGGAAAAGGTCTCCAGGTCGTTGGCGCCCCAGCCCATCGCGTGCGAGTCACCGATCACCGCGATGCCGGTACCGGCAGGTTTCGGGCCGGTATTTCGGCCTTCCGCGGTGAAGGTCAGCGTGGTCTCGAATTCGATATCGTCGAACCGGCAGCTGCCGATGGTCGGGACATACACCAGGTCGGGATCCGGGGTGATGCAGCCGGGCCGGGCCAGCCAGCTGGCGGCGCTGCCGCTCATCCCGGCCCTGAAGAGCGACTTCTGTGCCGAGACGATCCATGGCAGATCGACCAGCCGGCCTTTCTCCAGCGTAAGCAGGCTGGCGAAGTACACGAAGGCGCCGAAGGTGCAGTAGACCAGCAGCGCCAGCAGGCTCCAACCGACTATCTTGGATTTTCTGCTCATTGCCATTGGGCGGCGGCTTCCTCTCGGGCCCCGGTTGTCATGCCAGGCGCAGCCAGTGTGCCGGCAGCATATCGTCGTTCGGCCAGCCTTTCTGCGACGCGATCACCATGTGCGGCGGCGACGCGGCCAGCCAGGCCGCCCACCAGTGCAGCGAGCTGTTGGACAGGATGAACGAACGACATTGTGTCATCAGGTAGAGGTCCTGGATCACACCGGTGTGTGGGTCTTTCCCGCTGGCAAAGGTGATGGGGTGCCTGCTTTGCAGATTGGCACGTGCCCATGCCATGTCCTGGGCGAAGACGAAAAAATGCGGACGTTCCACCAGCTGCTCGATACGCGTCATCGCCTGCTGAAAATAATCGAGCTGCAGGATGTGGTGTTTCGGTTTGGGGACTTCCTCGTAGCGCCGTACGGCCAGGCAGACGGGATGTTCGGCCGTTCGGATCTGATCAGTTTCGGCCTGGATAGGTGTCGTCAGCTCATCGGGGAACACGATGCGCTCGCGGATGCCCGGGCTCAGGTCGTCGAAATACTGCGGCGTCTGCCAGTAGCCGTTGAACACCGTCGGGCGGGTGATGCGCAGCTGCCTGATTTCCGGGTGATAGCGCAGGTCCGGCTCTTCTACATAGCGGCGTCTGTCCAGCGGGCGGCGTGCATTGATCCGGCGTTCGAGCTTGCGCAGGCGCTGGCCCAGCGGAAAGCGGCGTGCCTCCCAGCGGCCGGCGGTCTGCTCCGGCGGCAGGATGTGATCAAGCAGGTGCTGGCGCTGATAGGTGCGGTCGCGTTCGAAGCCACCGACGATGTCGAGCTTCAGCGGCACGCGGTTGCGCTCGGCCATGGCCTTGTTGAAGGCGTACATGAACAGCTGGTTGCCCAGCCCGCCACCGAGGCGCGCGATCACGCATGGCTCACTCATCGGTACCAAATGGCCGGGCTGGAGCCGCCGGCATCAGCCGGCCGGCGCAGGTGCGCCCTGCTCGGGAACATGCAGCACGCCGATGCCGAAACCGCATTGCTTCGGGTCATCGACGAACTCCTCGACTTCGGCAACGGGTTTAAGGCGCTTCCACAGGTGGTAGACCTGATTGATCGGCAGCGGCTGGCTTTCGACGATATCGTGGAATGCGATCAGGCCGCCGGGGCGGACGAATTCCCTGTAGTCGTTGTAGTCTGCGGTCACGCCCTGCTCGGTGTGATCGCCGTCGATGAACAGAAAATCGACCTGCTCGCCCTGCAGGGTGTCGGCGACGCGCGCCTTGAACGCCGGGTCGTGCGAATTGCCGCTGAGCAGGGTCACACTGCATTTCGATCCGGGCGGAGGCAGGCGGGTGAACAGCGGCGCCTGGTGGCTCATATCGTTGAGGTCGCAGGTGATCACGCGTTCGCCGGCGATGTACGACCAGATCAGCGAGGTGCCGCCACTGGCGGTGCCGATCTCCAGGATGATGCGCGGGTTTATAGCCTGTACCGCCTGCGCCAGGCGGGTGATCTCGGACGGGATCTGCAACGTCTTGATCCGCATGTGGCCGCCGCCACCAAAATTCATCGCCCAATCAACCACTTCCTCCAGCGACCTGGGTCTGGCGTGGTATTCCTCGAGTCGGCGAAACGCGAAGCGGGCGTGAAAAGGCTGACGCAGCCGGCGGCTGAGCTGTTTGAGGAAAGAGGGCATGCGGCTATCCACCTGTCTGCGGCGCCATATTATGGTGTGCCTGAAACCGCTTCGTAAAGCGCGAGGGTCGCATCCAGCATGTCCCGCAGTGTCGTCGGCGGTGAGGCGAGGTCGATGCGCTGGCCGCGTGAAATCGCCATGCAGCCTTGCGTGAGCGCAGCGATATCGTGCAGCGGTACCCGCCCTGCCGGGTAGTGACGACGCAGGATCTCGCCGACGCCGCCGTGGTCGTAGCCGAGCACCGGAACGCCCATCGACAGCGCCTCCAGCGTGGTGCGGCCGAACGATTCAGGTTTGCCGGACAGTGACAGCACGAGGTCAGAAACGGCCAGGATCTCGCGCAGATCGCCACGCTGCCCGGTGAAGGTGACGTGATCGGTGAGTCCCAGCCGGGCGACGCGGTCGTGCAGTTCCTGCAGATAACGCTGCTTGCGCGGCTCGGCGCCGCCGACGATCAGACCGTGCACGGTCTTGTCCTGTGTACGCAGCTTTTCGAGCAGGCGCAGGAAGTCCTCATGGCCCTTGAGGCGGGTGATGCGCCCGGGCAGGGTGATAAGTTTCCGGTCCGCGAGCTGCGGATACTCGGTCGACCAGTTTGCCAGCCACTCGGCGGACGGCCGGAAACCCGGCGGGTACTCGGCCGGATCTATGCCGCGGTGGATCACCTCGATGCAACCGTTATCGACCCGCGGGTAGTTCGAAGCGACATAGTTGCGCACCGTGTCGGAGACCGCGATCACGCGCTCGCCACGGGTCATCACCGCGCTGTAGGCGTTGACCGAGTACATGCCGTGGACTGTGCTGACCAGGTGCGGTCGCGTGGCCGGATC
>Ga0116152_10004376_pt1 | contig 11179 bp, 11 predicted proteins | sample AD_UKC119_MetaG_FD_89894 | JGI IMG/M metagenome (GOLD analysis project Ga0116152, IMG submission 89894) | Active sludge microbial communities of municipal wastewater-treating anaerobic digesters from Hong Kong - AD_UKC119_MetaG | ecosystem: Engineered > Bioreactor > Anaerobic > Digestate...
AACGCTCACCAGCGAAGAGGCCGGATATGCGACTGCAACTGATCTTTCGTCCGTGAAGCATGAAAATAGATTATCGCCTCCTACTTGTGGGAGGAGTCCATATGCGACTTGTTATGAGCGATTTTCGGCACGATCGACCAAGCTTCACCAGTACTTGCGTGAACTCAATTGCTTGGGATGACGATGCCAGCTCGCACTTTTCTGGAGGGTAAACCGCCATTACCCCAACTCCTCATGCTGCTCTTTGATCAGCCGCATGAGTTCGCTCAAAGGCACCTTTCCCTTCACGTAAAGTTCGATGTTTGCGCGATCTTCCGTATTTTTCTCGATGCCCATCGACTCCAGATCCGACCAAATTTCCTCGGCGGTGTGCAAGCGGCCCATTTCGCTTCTATTCGAAAGAGCATCAAGTTCATCAACGCATTTATCCATTTCACGCCGGAGAATAGATTCGTCGGATTCTTCGGTCACTTGATCGGTACCCCGCACCCTTTTAGCTCATAACAGTGAAATAGACAGATTCTCACTGAACTGAGATAGGCAGAGTCTGCCTATCTCCGCCCACAGCCGCATTATGCAGCGAAAAGGGTGTCGAAAAGCTGACGTGTGGCAGAAGCTGCCGCGTGACGGCTTGGGGTCGTCTTCTGCCGTTCACCACATCTGCCTATTTCGTGGTTTAGCGCCGGCGCCATGAAATTCCGGGCGGGCGGCTCTGCCAGTCAGGGCGGGCGACGAAATAGACAATCACAACCCAAACTCGACCCACAGCGGGAAGTGGTCCGAGACTCGGTACGAGATCTCGTTTTTCGACAGTGACCTGTTCCGGTACACATACGGCAGGAAGTTGGCGTACCCGCCAGTGCGATAGTCGAGGGAGAGCCGGCTGGCACCACGTGTCGTTTGAAACCAGGCGATCTGGTCGTAGTACTTGTCCGTGGTGGGCTGGCCCGGATCGGCAAAAATCGATCGGGGTGCTTTCTCCAGTTCCTTGGCGACAGTGAGCCCGGTGGACGTGAATGCCTGCCACAGTGGGTCATCCATGCGGTCGATGTTGAAGTCACCCATCGCGATCAGGTTCTGCGACCAGGCGTTTGTTCTGTCCGCCCATTCGCGCATCCAACGCGCTATGCCGGCCAGTTCCGGGATTCGGTCTGAAGCGTCGTCTCCGTAGTTCACGTGCAGGGTCACCAGGATGAAGGTCTGATCAGCGGACCTGAAACTCACTGCGTAGGGCGTGCGGGCGAACTGGCGGTGCAGGGCATCCGGCCTGATCTCGTTCAGCCACTCCTGCGGGACCACGAGCTCACAGGCGAGCCCGGATGTCTCCACCCGCCGACGGTCGTAGATGAAGGCCATGCGTTCGCTGTTGCCGGCAGTGCCCAGGTTGATGTCGGTCATCAGGAAGGCCCAGTCATGCCCGAGCCACTTCATCAGGTCACGCAGGGCTCGCAGGTCGCCCTTGACCTCTTGAACTGCGATCACATCGAAGCGGCGGATGATCTCACCAATCGCCAACAGGGCCCGCAGGTCACGCTTGGGCGAGTCCGCGTCACCTGCCAGCCACTCGCGGGTCAGCGAGGCAAAGGCCCGGATGTTCCAGGTTGCGATCAGCAGGTTCTCGTCCAGGCGCTTGGCCGGGGTGGTGGCGTGCAGGGATTCTCGTAGCGCATGAATATCGCTCAGCACGTCAGCCGGTGGTGCGTCATCAAGGCTGGGCATGATTCGGCCTCGGGTGGATGCTTGCGGCAAGTATGGCAGTTGGCCTGGGAAGTTCCATATCTTCCCGAGGCAGGCAAAAGGAAAAGCACAGTGCCTGGAAAGCTCGAGCTGTTTGGACACTGGGGCGGCAGGTTTCGTTTCCGCCTCAAGGCCGGCAATGGTCAGACCGTCGGCGCAAGGGCGCCGATTGCCCGCTATCAAGGTTTCAGGTACGCGAAGCCTTCTTTGATCTGCAGGCGTGCAATCTCGGACAATCCGGATGGCACGATGATGGCGTCTTCGACTACGCGGTTCCTTGGGATCTGCCTTGCGTCGAGCGTTGCCGCGCAGACTCGAAATGCGACACCTTTACCCGCCAATTCCATCACTGCCACTGCGTAGGGATTGCCTCGTGCATCTTCGGCACCTTCAAGCAGGAAATCTATCCCCGGCCCAAATGCCACGATAACAATCTTGGCGCGAGGGCTATCGTCCAGGTAGGAGTTCGCAAGCATCAGCGCCCACCTGGCATTTATGGTTTCATCAATGTGAAAAACCATCTTTTCCCAGGGATCTTCCGCCTCGTCCGAGCAGGCAACGGACGCCAATCCGAACATCAACAGAACAAACACCATACGCCGCGCCAGTCTAGGCTCAACCATGGCCGAATCCTCCGTCAAAAATGGACGTGATTACCGCGGTTCTCCAAGCAATGATTTGAGTTTCGCAATGACCTCGGGATCGTCCCAGTCGATCGCAGCATTGACTCCGTATCTGATCACCCCTTTGGGGTCGATGATGAATGTCGACGGGTAGGAGATCACTTTCCACTCTCGAGCGAACTGGCCGTCCTGATCCAGCAGCACCGGAAAATCGACCCTCACTCTCTTCATGAACGACTGAATGTCGGAATTCTCTTCAGCATAGTTGATGGATATCAGTTCAAAGGGGGAGTCGCTCATCTTGCTGCGCAAGCGATTGAGTGAGGGTATCTCTTCGACGCAGGGTGGACACCAGGTGGCCCAGAAGTTGATCAGCGTTACTTTGCCTTTGAAATCCTCAAAAATAATTCTATTGCCCGACGTGTTCTGTAATTCGATGCGCCTTGGGGTAACGCTGCCCTGGAACTCCTTCAGGTAGACATCGATGCCGCTCTTTATTGATACATCTGATTCGACTGCGATGGGTCGCGTGGGGAGGGGGTGCCCCTCCAGCGCTGTCAGCATCCGGCCGATCTTCGATGGCATTGGATCACTGTGTCGCGCCATGGCTTCCGTTGGCGGGTCTTGATAAAACAAACTCATAATATCCGGGACCAGCTCGGTATATACAGGGCTGCCATGTTGCTGCAATTGCTCCAGAAGAGTTTTGAACTGGCTGAAGATTGCACTGCCCGTGGTTTGGTAGATCCCGATCGGAATGTTCGTTGCAGAGACAATGGGCAGGTATTCAGGCAATTCACCCAGGGGGGGAATGGAAGCGTAGGCATAAGGGGAAAACAGGATCGCTCCAATCAGGAAGCGAGAATCCTCATGTCGTCGCTGCTGCCAGCGGCGTGCACCAACCAGGGCGACCACTGCTCCATACGAGTCCCCCGAGACCACGATCTTCTTTCCTGTGTTGTCATGGGCGTAGTCGATCATGTCCGCAACGTGACTCCCGTCAAGCTCTCGGATCGACTGGGTGCCATTTGGCAAGAATAGTGATTCCGGTATGTTGCTCAACCATACCTCGATACCGCCCTCAGCGAGCTTTTTGGCCAGGACGCGGTGGTTGCTGCGGAAGCCGTATTCCGGTGCGAACCACAACATCAGGTACCCGCCATTTCCGCGGAAGCGCTCCGCGACCAGCTCTTCACCTGATGCGGTTGGAACTGTGATTTCCTCTGCGGAGCAAGCGACACAAACTGCGACTGCAGGAAGGAAAGCCAATATCAGTCGGCAACAGAATGAGAGTTTTGCCATCTCGGTTTAATGCCATCACAGGTAAGCGCAAGGTCGAGACAATTCCTGCAGCCCTATGCAACTCATAGTAGCAGCCGCGGTACTGTCCGCCGGATGCGGCGCCAGCGGCAGTTTGAAGGGGGTGCGGATACGTACCCGTAATCCGATGACCCGATGCCAATCGGTACGAATAACTCGACTGTTCGTGGGGTGGGGCAAAACCCATGCCCGCTAGACCGATGGCCGGGGCAACGAGGATGGAGGGTTCGGGGACCGCTTGCCGTTCAACAAAATGCGTGCCGAGGTCGCGACACAATTGCCGCTGCGCTGTGCCATGATTTTGTCGGGACGCGCTTGTCCATGGTGCCATTTCGTGCGACCGGCCGGTGCGCTAGGTGAGCGCCTGATCCCGGGAACCTCGTCGCGCCAACCAGTGTCCGAATACTTGTGCTTACTGATAGGAGGGGAGTCATGGAGGGTCCGGCCCACAACCTGAACAGTCTTTTTGCGCAACTGGGCCTGCCCAGTGACGACGCTGGAATCGCGCACTTCATCGATACCCACGGGCCCCTGCCTGAGAGTACCTTGTTGCCTGATGCGCCGTTCTGGTCGCGCTCCCAAGCCGCCTTTCTGCGTGAGGAGATCCTCGAGGATGCCGACTGGGCTCCCGTCATCGACGAGTTGAACGTCGACCTGCATGGTTCTCGCTGACGGTATGGACGCAACCCGCACCGAGCGCGATTCGCTGGGTGCTGTCGAGGTGCCGGCCACACGCCTGTGGGGTGCGCAGACGCAGCGCTCGCTGGCGCACTTCGACATTTCCACGGAACGCATGCCGCCCGAGCTGATCCTTGCCCTGGTCGAGGTCAAGGCGGCTTGCGCTCGCACAAACGCGGCATTGGGCCTGCTCGCTGTGGACAAGGCCGAGGCGATCGTTGCCGCGGCTGGCGAAGTGACCGGCGGGCTGCATGCGGACGAGTTCCCTCTGGCGGTCTGGCAAACCGGCTCGGGGACGCAGACCAATATGAACGTCAATGAGGTGCTGGCCAACCGGGCGTCCGAATTGCTGGGCGGTCCACGTGGTGTGGATCGGTTGGTGCACTCCAATGACGACGTGAATCTTGGACAGTCCTCGAATGACATCTTCCCCACGGCGATGCACGTTGCCGCGGCGCGCGCGCTTTCCGCCCGTCTGCTGCCGGCGCACGACGCTTTGCGGGCTGCACTGGATGACAAGGCGCGGGCGTTTGCCGACATCGTCAAGATCGGCCGTACCCATCTGCAGGATGCCACGCCGCTCACGCTGGGGCAGGAGTTTTCCGGTTATGTGTCGCAGCTCGAACAGATCGGTCCTGCGTTACAGGCAAGCCTGCGTGGTCTCTGCCAACTCGCGGTGGGTGGCACGGCAGTGGGCACCGGCCTCAACACGCATCCCGAATTCGGCGCACGCGTGGCTGCCGATTTGGCGTCGCACACGGGTCTTGGTTTCGAAAGCGCATCCAACAAGTTCGCGGCATTGGCAAGCCAGGACGCCATGGTCCTGGCCCATGGCAGCCTGCGGACCCTCGCGGTGGTGCTCACCAAGATCGCCAACGATATCCGTTGGCTGGCCTCAGGACCGCGCAGTGGCATCGGCGAAATCGAGTTGCCCGCCAACGAACCAGGCAGCTCGATCATGCCGGGCAAGGTCAATCCGACACAGTGCGAGGCGCTCACCATGCTGGCTGCTCAGGTGATGGGCAACGACGTCGCGATCGGCATAGGCGGCGCCTCGGGTAATTTCGAACTCAATGTCTACAGGCCGCTGGTCGCCCACAACTTCCTGCAGAGCGTGCGTCTGCTTGCGGACGGCATGGCGAGCTTCGACGTGCACTGTGTGCGCGGCATCGTGGCGCGTCGTGAGCGCATTGCCGACCTGGTCGAACAGTCGCTCATGCTGGTGACTGCGCTGACGCCGCATATCGGCTACGACAGGGCGGCGCGCATCGCCAGGCGCGCCCACACCGATGGCGTCAGTCTGCGCGCGGCCGCGCTGGCGCTGGGTGACGTCAGCGCCGAGCAGTTCGACCGCTGGGTGGTGCCTGAGCAGATGCTCGGACCACGGGAGCGCTGAGCTTCGGATCAGGCCGTCCATCGAGTCGAGTCCCCGGGCTAAAAGGCCACCAAACGCAATCCACTCGCGTGGAGCCGAGCGGGGGCGGTCCCAAGGCGCGTCAGCGCTCGGCAAATCACCCATTTAGCGAAACGTAGAAGGCGGGCATCCCTCGACCCATACTTGAATCGGCAAAGTCGTTGTCTCCGCGGCGTCGCTTGCGTGCGAGAGGTCCCCGGTTCGTGGGTGGTGTCTCTACGGAGACCAGGAGGACATCATGTGGCGCAGGATTTATGTGGCATTCCCGAATGCGGGGCAGGCACGGCGGGTCGTTGCCGAGTTGGAGGCGGCTGGCGTGGTGCGCAATCAGATCCATACGATCGCCAAGCCCGGCGTGGACATCGTTGGGCTGCCGGTCGCAAACCGGGCACAACGCGGCGATCAGGTTTGGCTCTGGGAGCGGGCATTCTGGGACGGAAACCTTGGGCTGTTCGTGGTCGCCCTGGCAGCAGCAGGGCTGTCTCTGTACGCCGGCGCCTTCGGCTGGTTCGCTGTGGCGACCGCTGTGGCTGCGGCATCCTTTGTCATGGGCAAACGCTTTGCAGTCAGACTTCCGCATGGCCATCTCGGTGACGTGCGCGTGCCACTTGCGCGCGGCGAGGTAGTGCTTCTGGTGGACGTACCGCGCCACCGGGTTCGCGAGATTGAAGACTTGATCGGCCACCACCCGGTAGCCAGCATCGGCGGCGTTGGCTGGACCATCGTGTCTGCAGGAATCTGACCGGGGCGCGACGCAGTGCAAGGCGCGTAACGCGCTGTCCAATAGATGTCAGGCAATGAGCAAAAGGAAATCATCATGTTGAAACCCACATTCTCCGGGGCACCGCCCGCGATAAGGTTCGAATATGCCAATTGGGTGGCCAGTGATCCGCTGCCGCGTGATCGCACCCAAAGTCAACTATTGCATGAACCAAAATATCGCATCGATACCATTGACCCCATCACTGGCAAGAGCATTGACGACATCACTGGCCATCCCTCGTTGGTAGACGGCAACCTGACGATCTATTTCGAAACACAGGCAACCCGCCAGGCGTACCTCGACATGCCAACCAATCACCCCACCCTGCGGGTGCCGTTCGCAGCCACGGAAGAAGACGACCGTGGTGGCTGAACCCGCGACTTGAACGATGGGGCAACATTCATGCAACACGGTACGAATACGCATTGAGATGGCGTCGCCTTCAGCCGCAGCACCACGCTGCTCACGTCGTCACCTGATGCGCTCAGCGTAAGCGCGTGCCCTGGTAGGTGAGTTCGTTGCGCGGACTTAGTGTCAGCGACGGCGGACTGTTGCCCAGGTCGGCGTTGAACAGAGTATCGCCGCCGGCATTCATGATCTGCCTGTCGATGCGGCTCAGCGCGACCTCGCTACTGCCGATACGCGCGTAGTCCGACGTCACCCGCACATGCAGCGCGTCGAGACGCTTGACCTGCACCACGATGTCGCTGCGAGAGCTGCCACGTGAGTCGGCCACGACATCGCCGTGATAGCTGCCAACGACCAGATCGGCGAGGTCGGCGTATTCGCCGGCAGGTGCCTCCGAGGGCGCCACTGCAACACCGGTTTCCATGTCGGCCGGCGTTGTCACCGGTGCCGGTGCAACTATCGGTACAGATTCCGTCGTCGATGCAGGCATGGGTTTCGGTGTGTGCTCCGACCAGGGCCTCAGGACCGTGACACCGAGCACCGCAGCCAGCAGCGTCACGGCCAGCACGGCAAGCAGCAGGCCGTGCAGACGCTGTCGTGACGCGGCGGCGGGCGCTGTGTGCTGGATGGGTTGCGGCTGCTTCAACAATGCCGCAATGCCATGGCACAACGACTGCCAGCCGGCGTGCACGCCGTCGCCGTGCCAGTCGCACAGATCTGCGGTCTGGCGGCTGCGGAACGCCAGCGGCAGGCGAGCACTGTCGATCTGTGCCGGCAGCAGTACACCGCGGTCGGCCGCTGCTGTCGCTTCGTTCTTGACCCACTCGGACGTCACCGAATGCGCCGACCACAGCACCACCACGCAGCCCGCGCTTTCCAGCTCGGCCTCGATCACCTGATCGAAGGCCTGGCCGATCACGATGTCGCGGTCCCACCATACCGACCAGCCCTGTGCGCCGAGTGCCGCCGCGAGTTGCGCGGCGCGTTCCCGGTCTTCGCTGGCGTAGCTGACGAACACCTGTGCCATTGCTCACCCCGTTTGATGAGTGCCAACCGACCGGGCCTGTGGCGGTGATGACGGCTGACGACCGTTCACGCGCAGGAGTATAGGCAATTGCGGATCGAACTGACGGCGGTCGCTTCCGCCTGGCATTTTCCCGGTGGTCGGCCTGTCCGTGTGAGGTCTGGGCAATCGTCGCTGTGCCAATGGGTCGCTGGATCAGGGGCGCTTGCCGAAGCCGGCCCTGGAGTGCCGCAAAGCGCCCCCGTCAGTCTCGGGGTGCGGCAGCGCACGGCCGCCGCGTCATCGCCCGAGAATGAGGCAGAGTCCCGATTGCGCTCTCTTTGACGAGCGGCGGTCTCGGGGTAAAGCGGATGGTTCCCCTCTTTGGCACCCAAATAAGCGATATGCGCTTTCGACTCCATTCGCAGAACGGACCGGATTCACCGGGCCGTGGCAAACAAATTGCTCCGATCCTCAATGCCAAACCACGGCCCGACGTTTGGGAGCGCATTGACAATTTGTCTGTGCCGGTGCGCAGCCATGAATCCTGGATCGGCTTGAAGGGGGTTAAGGCCATCAGGACAGGTATTTGCCGAGCAATCGCTTGATCAGGTTGCCGGGCAGCTCGAAGAGCGCAGCCATTGTTGCGCGCTGAGTACTCCCGGATCGGCCTGCAAATTTGAAGTCGGAGTAGAATTTTTTCCCGCATGAGGGGCAGGCCATGACCACACCACCCACGTTGGTTGGGAATCGCAGCTGCTGTCCACATTGCGGACACTTTTTTTCGGTGTGTTCAGCCATGGATTGGTCCAGCCCTGGATTGCGGGGTATCCACCCTAGCAGCCGATACCGCAACCGGCAAAAGCGCGTCCGGAGCCTTTTCCACAGCGACGGGTCCAGAATGCGTCAAGAAGGTTCCGAGGCGATCTGGGCTCCTGCGCGAGATGTCTCACCGCCAGATTCCCCGGGGTCTCCAACTCCCGATCGACGACCCGACGGCGGTCGATAAGTACCATGGGGTTGCACTGGGTCGTCGCGGTAACGGACGTAGTTGATCGAGGGGGGCAATGCCTGAGATCGGCCAGAAGCGGTCTTCAATCGCCCTGAGTGAAGTAAGCCTCTTCGTTTGGCAGTACAGGCGGCGTGTCCTTCACCATGCCCATCACAGCCGCCTGGGTTTCGACTAGGAATAGCGCCTTTTCACTTTCCCCGGCGAGTTGCTCGGCACGGGCTCGCAGCGCGATCACCTTGTCGGGTTCGGTCGCCGAAAGGTCGGTCGACTCCTCCGGGTCCTGCGCGATGTTGTATAGCTCCAGCGCGGAGGGCAGCGGCGTGCGCCATACCAGCTTCCAGTCACCCTGACGAACGGCCGCGCGGAACGGTTCGACGTTGTACACGACCTCCGATCGGGACGACGGCTTGCCCTGGCTTATGGCGGGCCAGGCGTCTACGCCGTCGAGTGGTTTGCCGGCGCTGGTGTCAGCTCCTGCAAGTCCTGCCAGCGTGGGGAACATGTCGACAACATGCACGACCTCGTTAACCGCCCCCGGCTTGATGTGCCCTGGCCAGTTGGCCAATGCCGTGACGCGTGTACCGCCTTCGTAGAGCATCCCTTTGCCACCGCGATATGGCGCGTTGTCGGCCGGTAGCTTGAGCTTGGACACATCCGCCTCGCCGGCGAGCGCAGCGAGCGTGGTGCCGCCGTTGTCGCTCATGAACACGACGAGCGTGTTCTCGCGCATCCCTTTCTGCTCCAGCGCAGCGAGCACCTTGCTGATCTCCTCATCCATGACCGAGATCATCGTGGCATAGGTGCGTCGAGTCGGGTCCGTAATGTGCCTGTTTTTCTCGATGTCCTCCGGCGGTGCCTGGAAAGGCGTATGCGGTGCGGTAAAGGCGAGGTACATGAACAACGGTGTGTTCGGGTCGTGTTCCATGATTCGGGCAACCGCGTCCTTGCCGAGCAGCCGGGTCACATAGCCCTGCTCGTCGACCGGCTCGTTGTTGCGGTACCAGTCACGTACGCCGTGGGCACTGTGCGTGAAGTAGTCGATCTCGCCCAGCACGGCACCATAGAAGTAATCGAAGCCGCGCTGCTTCGGCCAGTACTTCTTGTCGGCGTGCCCCAGGTGCCACTTGCCGATCATCACCGTGCGATACCCCGCATCCTTCAGCGCCTGGGGCAGCGTGCGTTCCTCGGTATTCAGGCCGTAGGTCATACCGGAGGGGATCACCAATGTCTGCAGGCCATAGCGCAGCGGATAGCGGCCGGTCATCAGCGCCGCCCGGGTCGGCGTACACATCGGCTGAACATAGAACTGGTCGAGGCGAACACCCTCGCTTGCGAGCTTGTCGATCGACGGTGTGTTGATCTCCGAACCGCGAAAGCCGACGTCGTTGTAGCCGAGGTCGTCCGCGACGATGTAGAGGATATTCGGCCGCGGCGGGGTATCCGCGGCGGCAGCCGGCAGAGCCAGAATCGCGCCCAGGCCAAGAGCAAAGAAACCGCAAAGGCGCGTTGACGTCATCTGGCGAACTCCATCGTGTGTACTCGGTCTGCTGAATTCCGGCTGCTGAAGGGGTGTCGCTGCGGGCGGAACGCGGTAACGGCCCTGCACAGAGTTCCGGGTTGCCGCGCATCGTAAACGAAGCCAGCCTGATTGTGGTCAACGCCGTGGAACCGATACTTGATGCGACGGACAGGCGGATTACCATTGGCTCTCGAACTCACCTGGGCACTTCAGAAATGGCCAGGCCCCGACCAACTCGTACCTACTGCGCAGGAAACGCATTAGCGTTCGTTTGAAGACCGCTCGGGGTCGACTCCTGCCAAAACCACTCGCTCGCCCTCCGTCCGCTCCACCCGGGAATCACGCCGTCAGAATCGCAGGATTTCAGATTCCCAGATTCTCGCCCCCCAGGAAAAATTCCCCACGCACACCCGACGCACCCGACGCCGCCTCAGAGTCGCCCAGAGTGAGCCCCTGCGCCCCGGCCCGGGCGACCCATTGGGGCAGGCATGTCGAGGTGCCAATCGCCCCAACGTGGGCCAGAGGTGCCACCTCGGTCTCAGCCGAGAGGAGGAGTGGGGTAGAGCGGTGGGGATTCTGGCCATCACCACCGAGGGACTATGGTCCCATGGTGGCCACCCTATAGTCCCTTGGTGCGGGCGTCGTAAGCCATCGAAGTGGTGGGCCGTGTAGGATTTGAACCTACGACCAAGGGATTATGAG
>Ga0116152_10004378_pt1 | contig 11178 bp, 8 predicted proteins | sample AD_UKC119_MetaG_FD_89894 | JGI IMG/M metagenome (GOLD analysis project Ga0116152, IMG submission 89894) | Active sludge microbial communities of municipal wastewater-treating anaerobic digesters from Hong Kong - AD_UKC119_MetaG | ecosystem: Engineered > Bioreactor > Anaerobic > Digestate...
CTGGTAGGGGATAAGGGCGCACAGCAGATCGCGGGTGATGCGGGCGAGGGCCCGGCGGTGCGGCGCATCCATGAAGTCCATTTCGTTGAGCAGTGCCACGGGCACCCAGCCCATCGCGCGGCCCCAGAACGCGGGGGAGCAGCCGGTAACGGGATCGGCCCAGCCGTGGCGCTTTAACAGATCGACCGCGTGGTACCACAGGCCGGTTTTCGGATCGCGTGTGAAGCGTTCCATCAGCTGGGCTTGCAGCGTGACCACGTCCATCAGGTCGGGACGGTCAAATTCCTTTGCGTACTGCGCGAGAAACGGTCCCGCCATGTACAGCCCGTCCAGCCACATCTGGTCGCGGCCCATGCCGTTGTGCCAGAAGCCGCCAAAGCTATTTTTGGGGAAATGCTCGTAGAACCATAAAACGGTGTCCATGGCATACTTGTAACGCGTGTCCTGCGTGGCGGTGTACAGCGGAAACAACAGCCCGCCCGGTTCCAGATCGTCCAGCTGGCCGGGATTGAAATTGCGGATGTCCCCGTATTCGTCCACGATAGAGTCCACCCAGCCCCTGACATAATCAAACAGCTTCTGTTCACCGCAGAGCCGGTAGGTTTCCATCACGCCGGAGAGAAACACGCCCTGATGATAATGAAACCGCCCCACGGGGGGCAGATCGGCGGGGGCAAACCTGCGCATCATGGTGTCGCAAGCCGCCAAAGCATAAGCCAGCGGGCGTTTTCCGTTTATACTTAAGCTTTGCATGTATTATCTCCTAAAAAACGGAACTTAGATAAATGATAAAAAAGGAACGTGCTGGATGACGAATTAAATTATCGTCAGGTTAGGCTTGGGGGAACCGCAGTAGTAGCAGCGCTACGTCAAGGTTTCTCCAAGCCCGTGATGGCGGAAATGCGATCGTCAGCCTGTGCGGGCTTTGTTCATCATTTACCTATTCAGCGATTCCCGTACATCTGCTCGTAGTAATTTTGATATTCGCCGCTCAAAATCGGCTCCCACCATGCCTGATTGTCCTGATACCAACGGATGGTTTTCTGGATACCGTCGGTAAACTTCGTTTCCGGCAGCCAGCCCAGATCCCGGTGGATTTTTGTGGGATCGATGGCATAGCGCTGGTCGTGGCCCTTGCGGTCGGTCACGTAGGTGATCAGGCTTTCGGGCTTGCCCGTCGCCTGGCAGATCAGCCGGACGATGTCGATGTTGCGCATTTCGTTGTGACCGCCGATGTTATACACCTCGCCGATGGCTGCCTTGCGTACGATCAGGTCAATCGCCTTGCAGTGGTCCTCCACATACAGCCAGTCGCGCACGTTCAATCCCTCGCCGTACACGGGCAGGGGCCGATCATTCATGCAGTTGGAAATCATCAGCGGGATCAGTTTTTCCAAAAACTGGTACGGGCCGTAGTTGTTGGAGCAGCGGGAGATGGTGACCGGCAGGCCGAACGTGCGGTGATAGGCCAGCGCCAGCAGATCCGCGCTCGCTTTGGAAGCCGAGTACGGGCTGGAGGTGTGGATAGGGGTTTCCTCGGTGAAAAACAGGTCGGGCTGATCCAGCGGCAGGTCGCCGTAAACCTCGTCGGTGGAGACCTGATGATAGCGGATATTGCCGTACTTGCGGCAGGCATCCATCAGCACCTGCGTACCCAGCACATTGGTCTGCAGAAACACAGCGGGGTTTTCCACGGAGCGGTCCACGTGCGATTCCGCGGCAAAGTTCACCACCACATCCGGCTGCTCCGCCGCCACCAGCGCGAAAATGCCTTCACGGTCGCAGATATCCAGCTTGTGAAAGCGGAAGTTTGGCTGATCCATCACGGGCGCCAGCGTGGTGAGGTTGCCCGCGTAGGTCAGCTTGTCCACGCAGACGATGGAATCCTCCGGATGCTTATCCAGTAAGTAATAGATGAAGTTAGAGCCGATGAATCCGGCTCCGCCCGTAATGAGATACTTCATAAATTTCCTCCTACGCAAAAGATGATGAAAGCGCCTGTGCGATGCCGTGCTTGATTTCCGTCAGGTTACGCCTGCGAAATCTGAAGCAGTAACAGCGTTACGTCAAAAATCTCGCGGAGGTAAGCTGGCGGACATACAGCCGGCAGCGGGCAGGGATTTCATCACCTATTGATTGTCTATAACTCAGGCTTTGCCGTTGCAGCCGAGCACGTCCACGATCTTGTGGCGCACCATGGAACGGATGCCGTCGCGCGCGTCGGTGAGGTACTGGCGCGGATCGAAGTGATCCGGATGCTCGGCAAAGTGCTTGCGCACCTCGGCGGTAAAGGCAAGGCGCAGGTCGGAGTCGATGTTGATCTTGCACACGGCCATCGAGGCGGCCTTGCGCAGCATGGCTTCGGGCACACCCTGTGCGCCGGGCATATTGCCGCCGTACTGGTTGATCATCGCCACATACTCGGGGATAACGCTGCTTGCGCCGTGGAGCACGATGGGGTAGCCGGGCAGGCGCTTGCCGACTTCTTCCAGAATGTCAAAGCGGAGCTTGGGCTCGCCCTGGAACTTGAACGCGCCGTGGCTGGTGCCGATGGCAATAGCCAGGCTGTCGCAGCCGGTGCGCTTTACAAACTCTTCCACTTCGTCGGGATGGGTGTAGGACGAATCCTCGGAGGAGACCTTTACGTCGTCTTCCACGCCGGCCAGCCGGCCCAGCTCGGCTTCTACGGTAACGTATTTCTTCTGGCTATGGGCGTATTCCACCACACGCTTGGTCTGCGCAATGTTCTCTTCAAAGGGCAGATGGCTGCCGTCGATCATCACGCTGGTAAAGCCACCGTCGATGCAGCTTTTGCAGGTTTCAAAATCCGGGCCGTGATCCAGATGCACCACGATGGGCAGATCGGTATCTTCAATGGCGGCCTCAATCATCTTCATCAGGTATACGTGCTTGGCGTACTTGCGTGCGCCCTTGCTCACCTGCAAAATCAACGGAGCGTTTTCCAGCTTTGCGCCCTCGGTAATCCCTTGTATAATCTCCATATTGTTTACGTTGAAAGCGCCGATTGCATACCCGCCTTCATAGGCTTTTTTAAACATTTCCTGTGTATTGACTAAAGGCATAGTGGGATTCCTCCTTAAACGATATCAACTCATTATAGCATTGTTTTGAGGTTTCGTAAATCTTTGGGCGCGGCTGTCGCAACTGGAAAGAAACTATGATATACTCTTTGAAAAGGAGTTGTATGGTCTTGTTCAAACGTACGTTGGCGCTTTGCCTCGCGGGACTGCTTTTATTCTCCGCCGCAGCGGCGTTGGCCGAGGCTGTGGCAGTGGTAAACGACGAAACGGCGGCTGTCGACATGACGGTGGAAGATGAGCCCGATGCCGGACAGGCCGATGAAGTTGTGGTGGAAGACTATGTGGATGACGACGGCATGAGCGAGATCGTGGGCGAGGCCGATCGTGTGTCGCCCATCATTGAAGGGCTGACGCCTTTATACACCACAAAGATCAAGTTTTTGACCTCCAACGGTTACACCGCCACCATCCGCGCGGACCAGGACCAGGACAGCGAAGCGCTCGGATATGTCAACAAGGGCGATGTGATCACCATATATAAGGTATACCCCGCCTGGGTGCTGGCTGAGTTTGAAGGCGTGGCGGGGTTTATCCTGCGTACGTGTATTGATGAAGACATGACCACGCTCGATCCCGTGAACACGCCGCCTTACGGCGTGGTAATGACAAGCTATGTGGCGACGATCACCGAAGACACGAAGGTGTATGTCGATCCGGACACGTCGAGCGAAGCGTTTGCCATCGAGCCGGGCGCGGGCAGCAAGGTTGCGATTTTGGGATTTGAAAACGGCTTTGCCAAGGTGCTGTACTGGCGCAGCTACGGCTATATCGACGCGTCGGTGCTGGCCGATCTGGTGGTGGTGTCCGCCACGGATGAGCCCATGAGCGCGGAAACGCCGATCGCCGCGTTTTCCTCGTTTTTTGCGTATAACACCGGCACGGAAATGAACGACGGCCGTGTGAAAAATATTGTGCGCTCCTGCGAGTCCATGACCCGCGTGATGGAGCCGGGCGAGAGCCTGAACTTTAACGAGCAGGTAGGCCCGTATAAAAAGGACAACGGATATTTTCCCGCGCCGGTGCTGATCGACGGCGAAGCGGTGCCCGGCTACGGCGGCGGCACCTGCCAAAGCTCGTCCACGCTGTACAACACCGTGCGCCAGCTGCCCGGGATCACCGTGCTGTACCGCCGCCCGCACGGCCCCGCCTGCGCGCGCTACCTGCCCATGCACCAGGACGCCGCCGTGGGCAGCGATACGCTGAACTTCATCTTCCGCAACGATTATGATTTTTCCATCCGTATCCTTGCCGAATGCACCGGCGAAGGCATACTGACGATCCAGATATTTAAGGTGGAGTAGCGGGGAAACGACGCACATGCTGTCGACCGGTTTTCTGCCATTTTGGGCCTGCGTAACCTTCGACGTAACGCTGCGACTACTTCAGGTTGCGCAAACCCAACTTGACAAAAATCCGATTCGCCATCATGCACGCGCTTTATACATCGTTTCCCTGCAGATTGCTCCTGAGGTATGTGTATTTACACGGCAGGCCGCGCATCGCGCGGCCTGCCGTGCTTATTGGGTCAAGGGCAAAGCCCTTGGCAGGGTCGCAGGGACAAAATCCCTACCGTTCCTCCCCCTGCCGTATCTTCTTTTTCCTGCGCTTCATCAGCACAACGACAACCATCATCACAACCGTGACCACGTAAGGGGCCATGGAGGTGATGTCGGAAGGAATATAGCGCTGCAGGCGGATGCCCAGCGCGTCGATAAAACCAAACAGCAAGGCGGCCAGAAACACGCGCGGGGGATTGCCGCCGCCGAAGATGACGCATGCCACGGCCACAAAGCCGCGCGATGCGCTCATGTTTTCAGAAAACATCGTCAGGTATCCAAGGCTTAGGTGCGCGCCGGACAGCGATGCCAGAATGCCGCAGAGCACGGACGCGAGCATCTTCATCCTGTCGGGATTGACGCCGGAGGCCCGCAGCGCCTCGGGCGCTTCGCCGGATGCGCGCAGATGAAAGCCCAGCGGCGTTTTGTACAAAAGCAGCCAGCATAGAAACACCAGCAGCCAGCTGATGTAGACCAGCAGTGTGTTGCCGCTTACAAGCGTGCCCAGCACCGGAATCTGCTCCAGCCATGTAAAGTGCAGCGTGGGCAGCGGCACAATGCCGGGATCGGAAAACGAGCCCTTGACGCCAAACAGCGTGCGCAGCAAAAACACCGTCAGCCCGCCCGCGAGGATGTTCAGCGCGACGCCGATGACAAACTCGTCGCTTTTAAACGTGATGGAAAACACATAATAAAACAGGCCCAGCAGCACGCCCAGCACAATCGCAAACACCAGGCCCATTACCCAGCTGCCGTACAGGTAGCTGCCCAGCACCGCGAAAAACGCGCCCATCAGCATCATGCCTTCCACGCCGATGTTCATAAATCCCGCGCGCTCGGTCATCAGGCAGCCCAATGCGCACAGCACCACGGGCGTGGCGGTGCGCAGCGTGTTTTGCAACAGCAGGAGGTTGAAAATCCCGCTCATGTGCGCACCTCCCTTGCGTGCGCCCTCCGCACCCGCCGCTTGACCGTGTAGGCGTGCAGCGACTGGCGGATACCGCCCTGGGCCGCCATAAAGAAGATGATCACGGACTGCACAATCAGGATGACCTCGCTGGAGATCCCCGCCGAAAGCTCCATAGCCGAGCCGCCGATGTTGAGTACGGCGAAGAAGAAGCTCATCAGAATGACGCCCATCGGCTGGTAGCGCATGATCATCGCCACCAGCATGCCGTCGAAGTAATATTCGTTGGACAGGTTGGTGATAAACCGCTTGTGGATGCCGAATACCTCGATCATCCCCACCAGCCCGCACAGCATGCCGCTGAGCACCATGCCCACCATCATCAGCCGGTCGGCGCGGATGCCGCCGTAATCGGCAAAGCGGCGGTTGGTGCCGGTGATCTTCATTTCAAAACCCGTAGTGGAGCGCGTCATCAGGTACCAGATCAGCAGTGTGGCAATGATGGCGACAAACACGCTGCCGTTCAGGTTGCTCAGCTTAATCAGCGGGGAGAAGGACGCGGCCACGCTGTCGGTGCCGGACGAGATGCCGCGCTCGGTGGTTTTCAGCGGCCCGTTGGCCAGATAGGCGCAAAAGTAGATCGCGGCGGAATTGAGCAAAATGGTGGTTACGACCTCATCCACCTTCAACTTTACTTTCAGGATGCCGGGCACCCATGCATACGCGCCGCCCGCCAGCAGCGCCGCCAGCAGCGCGCAGCCGATGATGATCCAGTCCGGCGCGCCGGCCATGCGCGCGCCGACCACCGCCGCGGCGATGCCGCCGAAGTACAGCTGTCCCTCGCCGCCCACGTTGAAGATACCCGACTTGGCTGCCACGCTCATGGCAAGGCCGGTGAGGCACAGCGTAGCGGTTTTGGCCAGCGTGTTGCCGATGGCGCGCGGCTTGCCCAGCGCACCCTTGAACAGCGCGGCATAGCAAATGAGCGGATCGTACCCGCACAAAAGCATTATGCCCGCACCCACCAGAAACGCGAGCGTGACCGCAATCAGCAGCGACAGCAGGTATTGCGCCGTCAGCTTCTGCTTGGGCTTGATGGCGATCAGCGTCCGCAGCGCAGCGGGGAGACGCCATTTCCTCATGCCTGCACCTCCTGCCTGCCGCCGGTCATGTAGTAGCTGATTTCCTGCTTGCCGATTGCGCCGTTTTGGAACTGCCCTGTAAGCTGGCCTTCAAAGAGCGTTACCAGCCGGTCGGACAGGCGAAACAGCTCGTCCAGATCCGCGCTCACCAGCAGGATGGCGCAGCCCGCGGCGCGTTTTTGCAGTATCTTTTCGTGGATAAACTCGATCGCGCCGATGTCCACGCCGCGCGTGGGCTGGTTAATGATAAGCACGGGCGTATCAAAGGAGAACTCCCGCGCGATCACCGCCTTTTGCATGTTGCCGCCGGACAGGCTTTTCATCGGGATATCGATGCCGCCGGCGCGGATATCAAATACTTCCGACAGCTCCCGCGCGTAGGCATTGGCGCGCCGTTTGCGAAACTGGATGCCGAACCGGCTGAATTCCTTTTGCCGCTGTTTGCCCACCAGCAGGTTTTCCATCACCGTCGCCTCGGCGGACAGGCCGGTGCGCATGCGGTCGGCCGGAATGTAGCTCACGCCGCGCGCGCGGATCTGGCGCGGGGACAGGCGGCTGATGTTTTGGCCGCTCAGGTATACCTCGCCGCCGGTCTGCGGCCGCATTCCCATGATGCATTCGGTGAGCTCCGTCTGTCCGTTGCCCTCCACGCCGCACACACCCACGATCTCGCCCGCATGCACGGTCAGGTCGATGCCCTTCACGGCGGGCAGGCCGCGGTCGTCCTGCGCGCGCAGGTCCTTTAATTGCAGCACCTCGCGGTCGGTCGGCCGGCCGGTGCGCAGCTCGTCAAACAGCACCTCGCGGCCCACCATCATGGCAGCCAGCTTGTGCTCGTCGGTCTCGGCCGTGTTTACAATACCCTCCAGCCGGCCCTGCTTCATCACGCCCACACGGTCGGAAAACTGCATTACCTCGTGCAGCTTGTGGGTGATCAGGATCACGGTCATGCCCTGCTTAAGCACAATGCCGCGCAGCACCTCAAACAGCTCGTCGCTTTCGCCGGGCGACAGCACCGCCGTCGGCTCGTCCAGCACCAGAATATCCGCGCCGCGATGCAGGGCCTTCAATATTTCCACGCGCTGCTGCAATCCGACGCTCAGGTCGTCCACAATATCGTCGGGATTGACAGGCAAACCAAAGCGCTTGCCAAGGGCAAGCACCTCGCTGTTGATTTTTTTGTGATCGTAGAACACGAGGTTTTTCACCGGTTCCGAGCCCAGCGCAATGTTTTGCGCCACGGTGAAGCTGGGCACGAGCTTAAAGTGCTGGTGCACCATACCCACGCCCATGGCCATGGCGCGCATGGGATCGTGGCGGGCGGATATAGCTTCGCCCTTGATGGTTACCGTACCCAGCGTGGGACGTGTGAGCCCGTAGAGCACGTTCATCAGCGTGGTTTTGCCCGCGCCGTTTTCGCCAACCAGCGCAAACGCTTCGCCGCGCCGGATTGCCAGGCTGACGTCGTCGTTTGCCAGCGCGCCCGGATAGCGCACGGATACATGATCAAAACGCACGATGGGAGAGCTGTCGGCCATATCGTCACCTCGGGAAAGTTGTTGGTATTATTATACTAAAGACAGGCGTAAATGTAAAAAGAAAACAGCCGCAGCCGGCCTGAAAAAGCCAAAGCTGCGGCTGGAGATCCGTGTCCCGCGCCGCTTGTGCGCAGCAACGCCGGATTTAGCGGATATAGCGTACCTTCTCCTTGTCATAAACGCCTTTGGCGGCGGGCGCTTCGTCCGGCACACCCACGGCGATCAGCGACAGGGGAACCTCGTCCTTGAGATCCAGAATTTTGGTGATGATCGGGGTGCGCGCGCCGGGATATACGCCGCACCAGCAGGTGCCGTATCCCAGCTCCGCGGCCTGCAGCAGCAGGTTTTGGGTGGCGGCGGCACAGTCCTGCTGCCAAAAGCCGCCGGCAGAGCCGTCCGGCATACAGCCGGTATCGCCGCAGATGATCACGGCAAGGGATGCGTCGTTCAAAAACCAGTTGCCGCCGATACCCTCGGTAATTTGCTTGCGTACTTCGGCGCTTTCGATCACGATCACGCGCCACGGGCGCAGGTTGCGGGCGCTGGGCGCGCACATGGCGGCTTCCAGCATCCGGTCGATATCGGATTGCGGAATGACCGCGCCCTGCTTGTACTTGCGGATGGAGCGGCGGGCGCGGATGGCTTGTGTGGTGTTCATAGCATGGGCTTCCTTTCCTTTGCAATCGGGCGGTGCGGGAGTGCTTCCGCCCTCATTATAGAAATTGTAACAAATGCTGTCAAACCGATCATTGTTACAAACCTATCAATCCCGCTGTGCTACAATTTTTTTATCAAAGCAACGGCGGAGGGCTTGCGATGCGGCACAGAAAGATCACGGAAAAACAGGCTAAGCGTTTTACGGTGCTCTTTTTTTTGCTGCTGATGGCGGTCGGCCTGCTGACGAGCGCGGATTACGGCCAGCCGTGGGACGAGCCGCTGGAACAGGACATCCTGCGCATGAACCTCAACGAGTACGCCGCGCAGCTGAACCTGAAAATCCACCTGCCGCTCGTGTCCGATATCGACAACAGACCGGATAGCGGCCTGATATCGGACAGTGACGACCAGGACCACGGCGAAAGCGCGTTCTATCCCGTATTTTTGCTGGTGTGCAGCAATGACGTGCCTTCCGATACCCGCATGCTGCTGTGGCATATGTATTCGTGGTTATGGTGGATGGCGGGCGCGACTGCGCTGTACTGCATCGTGCGCCGGATGCAGCTATCAAGGCTGTTGAGCTGCACGGCGGTGCTGTTTTTCGCGCTGTCGCCCCGGCTGTTTGCGCAGGGGCACTACAACAACAAGGACATGGTGCTGCTTTCGGCGCTGCTGATCATGCTGTGGATGATGCTGCGGCTGGCGGAAAAGCCGACGGTGCGGCGTGCCGTTCCCTATGCGCTTATCAGCGCGGTAGCGTCCAACACCAAGATTTTGGGCTTCTTTTTATTCGGCGCGTGCAGCCTGTATGTGCTGATCCGGCTATGCGCGGAAAAACGCTTCCACAAGCGCACCTGGATCCCGCTGGCGGCGACGCTGGTGGGATACCTGGTGTTTTGGTTCCTGCTGACGCCCGCGATGTGGGCGGATCTGCCGGGGCATCTGCAATATACGTTTGGCACGACCGTCAGCTATAACCGCTGGTTTAATTATATCCTGTTCCGCGGCACGGTTTACGGGTATGAACATGCGTCGCTGCCGTTTTATTATCTGCCGTATATGATCATCGTTACTACGCCGCTGTGGCTGCTGGGGATGATCGGCACGGGCCAGATCTTTGCCCTGTACAAGCTGGTGCGGGAGCGGCGCAGGATATGGCAAATCCCGCAGGCGGGGCTGCTGCTGCTATGCACAATGCTGTGGGTGCTGCCGATCGTGTTTGCAATGTCGTTTGGTGTAATCACGTACAACGGCTGGCGGCATTTCTATTTTCTGTTCGGGCCGATGCTGGTGCTGGCGGCTTATGGATTGCAGCAGGTATTGGCTGTATTAAAGCAATGGAAAAACGGCGCGTTTGTCAGCCCGGCTGCGGCGCTGCTGGCGCTGGCGATGGGCGCTACCGCAACCGGTATGGCGGTCAACCATCCCTACCAATACACATATTATAACGCGCTTTTATACAATAAGGATATTTCCGACTATATGGAGCTGGATTACTGGAACGTGTCCGTGGTGGATACGATCAGGGACTTATTGCAAAATACCGAAGGGAATGTTACCATAGCAGGCGTAGACACATGGGCGCAAACCGGATTACAGCATGCGTACGACGTGCTTTCGCAACAGCAGCGCGATCGTATCACCGTACTTGCGGAAAACGATCCGGACGCGGCGTATTATCTGGTGAATCCGACCTATGTGCACTTCAGCGGCTGGACGCCCGAAGAAGGAATGGAACTTGCGGCGCAGACCATGAGCTATGGCCTGCCGATCTGCGAGATTTATGCGGCTGAGGATCTGAAATAGGGGATAGAATATGAGCCAAAGAGCATCGACATTGTGGATTGCGCTTGGTTTTTTGCTGCTTACATTGGTCGGCCTGATCACCGCGGTGGATTACGGCATGTCGCTGGACGGGCCGTCAGAGCAGGTGATATTGCAGGAAAACCTGAAGGAATACGCGGCGCTGCTGTTTGGTGAGGACAGCAGTCAGGTGCAAGGCTATACCGAGGCGGGCATCCAAAGCATTACCCAAAGCATTGAGATGGATCACGGGCAGGCGGCGTACTATCCGGCCGCGCCGCTGCTGAAGCTCAAGGACAGCAATCCCTACCTGTTCAACATCCTGTGGCATATGGTCACATGGCTGTGGTTTATGGTAGGCGTGGCTTCGGTCTATGCTATTGCGCGCAGCCTCGGTATGTCCAAGTTCATTGCCTTTGCCACGGCGCTGCTTTTGTATCTGTCGCCGCGCTTTTTTGCCGAAGGGCATTACAA
>Ga0116152_10004379_pt1 | contig 11177 bp, 13 predicted proteins | sample AD_UKC119_MetaG_FD_89894 | JGI IMG/M metagenome (GOLD analysis project Ga0116152, IMG submission 89894) | Active sludge microbial communities of municipal wastewater-treating anaerobic digesters from Hong Kong - AD_UKC119_MetaG | ecosystem: Engineered > Bioreactor > Anaerobic > Digestate...
CATTTGGTCAGTTCAAATAAAATTTCTACTTTTGCAACCCAAAATTCACGGAAATGGCAAAGAAATCAAAAGAAGCGCGCGTTCAGGTTATTCTTGAGTGCACCGAGCACAAAAACAGCGGTGTTCCCGGTACTTCGCGCTACGTTACCGTTAAAAACAAGAAAAATACGCCCGAGCGTATGGAGCTGAAGAAATACAACCCCATTCTGAAGAAAGTTACTGTTCACAAAGAAATTAAATAAGCTGAGTCATGGCAAAGAAAGTAGTTGCAACCCTGAAAACCGGCCAGACACGTGGATACACCAAGGCCATCAAAATGGTGAAATCGGAAAAAACCGGCGCCTATTGCTTCAAACAAAGAATTCTGCCTGCTGACGAAGCTCAGACATTCTTTAAGAAGTAAAAAATATTGTCTTTATAAATAAATGACTTCGGGATGCAATTGTATTCCGAAGTTATTTTTTATGCTGGTCTGAATCTCTTCAGCCAGCATTTTTATTTCCTGCCCGCTGGCACCACCCAGATTGATCAGAATTAATGGCTGCTTATCGTGAACACCAGCATTAAACCCCTGAAAACCTTTCCAGCCGCTCTTTTCTATCAGCCACGCCGCCGGAATTTTATACCGTTCATCAGCTTCGGTATAAAAAGGCATTTCCGGAAATTTTTTATGCAGCTGCTCAAATAACTTTTTCTCCACTACCGGATTCCTAAAAAAACTACCGGCATTCCCAATTAGCTTATAATCAGGGAGTTTACTCTCCCGAATGGCAATGACAGCATCGCGCACAACCATCGGATCACTTCCATCAAGATTGTTTTTCTGGAGATAATCCTCCACTGCCTTATAATGCGTGCTGGTTGAGGGCACCGTTTTCAGACGGTAATCCACTGAAACAACCATCCACGACGGTTTAGACTTGAAGATGCTGTGCCGGTATCCGAAATCACAATCTTTATTCTCTATATCAAAAAATTTCACCGCTTCGCGATCAAAAACATGGACGCTGACAATAAACTGCGAAGCTTCGGCACCATAGGCCCCGATATTCTGAACTGGCGTACTGCCTACCGTTCCGGGAATCAGCGACAAATTTTCCAATCCAAAATAACCTTGAATCAGCGTTTGCTCGACCAGCTCATCCCAGATGCAACCAGCGTTTGCACGAATAATAACCTCGTTATCATTTTGGGAAACAACTTTCCAACCAGCATAGACAAAGCGAATCAACGTGCCTTTAAAATCGCTCGTAAAAAGAAGATTGCTTCCTTGACCAATACAGAAAAACGGCTCAGGCAATAAAGCATCTGTCAAATTCAGCAAATCATCTGCATTTTCAATTTCGGCCATACAAGCGGCTTTCACATCGATGCCAAAAGTGTTGAATGATTTAAGAGATATATCTCTGATTATTTTCATTTTCGAGAGACTTTAAAAACAAAAACCTTGCTGGCATTTTTTCTGGTAAAAAAAAGAATCACATAATACACAAATGCCGCACCCAGCCCTATACCCGCCGCCTGCAACTCATTCAGTCCATACGACAAACCACCCAAAACACCCGCCATCAATAATATAACCGGCACTACATAACCCAATATGGCGGCAAGAATTCCCATCCCTTCAGAAATAGAAAGTTTAACATGGTCACCTGTTTTAAAACTGTGCGGATCTTCAACCGGCACATCAAACACTTTTTCTTTCATGTCGGAAGGATTGCACACTTTTTTCATCTGGCACGAAACACATGCGCCCACAGTAAGAATGCGAACTTTAAGAACATTTCCATCCACAGCATCCACTACGCCATCGTGTTCAATTTCATTCATAATTTTCAATTTTTACTTCGCCATTTTTTCTTTTACACCTGCAGCAAACTTAAATTTGAAACTCTAATCGATGAATATCGCTATGAAAAAGATCATTTAAACAAAACACCAATCGAAATCTGAGCTATTAAACTGAAAGGACCACTTGCAAATCGCTGTATGCCAATCGCTGTTTCAGGCAATGAAGCCTGATCACGTATATGCTCGTCGCTGCTCATAATCATTCTGGGGCCTCCGCCAATTCCTCCGCAAAATCCCATCATTACGGCAGGAGCAATCAGTTTGTTATACCCAAAAACAAAGTGCAATGTTGGAATAAAAACAGGCACTCTGGTTTTTACAGGATCATACAAAATATTAAATCCAACAGTATCAACAGGATAATCAATGCTTTGCGAATATGAAACGGCATTTAATGTCAGCATTAGTCCGGCATAAGCGCCCTGCATTTTTGGCCTTACCGATAATCCACTGATTTTTACGGGCTCCGAAAAAATTCGTTTCCATGCAAAATTGACATGCCCCCCCCTGAGCTTTTCCTTGCCGGTCATCAACATGGGTGCAATAATACCAGCCTGCACCTCCATCGTATTGCGCTTCTCAAACAAACGTTCATATCCGACATAAAAATGATTGAACGGAATACCAAATGGACCAGCTTCAATCATGTTTTTATACGGCGAAGCTTTCTTCATTTTGGTTACAATATCCGGATACTTCTCAAAAAAATAAATCGTTTGCCCGTTTTCATAAGTTAGTCGCTGAAATTCACCAGAATGAATCCTGTAGGTTTTATGGGGCTCATCAACAAGAATGACATAAATGATTTTATTTTCAATTTTCACTACCTTTCCAAGAATTTCCTCATCATCCCAGGTCACCAACGTATCCTGGGCTATCATCAATGAAGCATTATTCAACAGAAAAAAAGCAAAAACCAGCCATTTCATTTCTTTACAATTTAGCTTTGCGACGTGCTTTCAAAGTATTCATCAGCAAAGCGGCAATGGTTGTCAGACCAACTCCACCGGGAACCGGTGTAATCCAGGATGCTTTTTTAGACACTTCAGGAAAATCAACATCGCCAGTCAAACGGAAACCACTCTGTTTACTTGCATCTTCAATTCGGTGCATTCCAACATCAATAACAACCGCGCCGGGTTTGACCATATCGGCGGTAACAAAATTCGGCTTACCGATGGCTACAATTAAAATATCAGCTGTTGAAGCTATTTCCTTCAAATTCTGAGTCTTGCTGTGACAAAGAGTAACCGTTGAATTGCCTGGATTAGAAGTGCGCGACATGAGTATAGACATCGGAGTACCGACAATATTGCTGCGGCCAATCACCACACAATGTTTTCCAACAGTCTCAATCTGACTTCTACGCAACATTTCCATGATACCAAAAGGAGTGGCCGAAATAAAAGTATCCTGTCCCAATACCATTTTACCGATATTGACAGGATGAAAACCATCAACATCTTTTTCAGGATTGATGGCGCCAATAACCTTGTTTTCATCAAAATACTCCGGAAGCGGCAACTGAACAATAAATCCATCAACTTCAGGATCTTTGTTGAGAAATTCTATCACATCCATCAATTGCTTTTCGGTCGTTGTTTCATCCATCCTGTAAATAGTCGAGGTAATGCCCACCGAAGTGCAGTTTTTTTCCTTACTTGCGACATACGTCTGGCTGGCCGGATCTTCCCCAACCAGTACTGCCGCCAGATGTGGAGGGCGTTCGCCGCGATCAATCATAGCTGCAACTTCTTTTTTTATTTCTTCTTTGATCTGTTCGCTGATCAGCTTTCCATCAATCAGATTCATATTTTTGTTTTTTCGGAAACGTTGTTCGTTACACGTTACAGTCGTTACACGTTACATTTAGCTTTCAGTTGTCAGTAATCAGCAATCAGCTCTCTTTAGAAGCTGAACAGATTAAACCAACTCATTTTCAAATTTTCAAATTATCACATCAGCACATCAATGTCTTCTCATCTGCTTCATCTGCTTCATGGCATTTCGAGCGCCGCCCGAAGTAACCATCTTCATCATTTTGCGGGTATCCTCAAATTGTTTGACCAGTTTATTCACCTCAGCAACAGTAGTTCCGGAACCATTGGCAATGCGCATTCTACGTGATCCGTTCAATAACGAAGGATTGGTTCTTTCTTCCGGGGTCATCGAATAAATAATTGCTTCAATTCCCTTGAAAGCATTGTCATCAATCTCCACATCTTTCATGGCTTTTCCTATTCCGGGAATCATGCCAATCAAATCCTTCATATTACCCATCTTTTTCACCTGATGAATCTGTTTCAGAAAATCATCGAAAGTGAACTGATCTTTGGCCAGTTTCTTCTGCAGTTTTCGTGCTTCATCCTCATCAAACTGTTCCTGGGCTTTTTCAACAAGAGATACGATATCCCCCATTCCCAGAATTCTGTCAGCCATTCGTTGAGGATAGAAAACATCAATGGCATCCATCTTTTCACCGATACCAACAAATTTAATCGGCTTATTGACTACCGCCTTGATCGAAATGGCAGCACCACCGCGTGTATCACCATCGAGTTTTGTGAGAATCACACCGTCAAAATTCAACACATCGTTGAAGGCCTTGGCTGTATTCACCGCATCCTGCCCGGTCATGGCATCCACAACAAACAACGTTTCTGCGGGATTAACCGCATCGTGGATATTGCGGATCTCCTTCATCATCTCCTCATCCACAGCCAAACGACCAGCAGTATCAACAATAACGGTGTTTATTCCATATTGCTTTGCATGTGCAACGGCATTCTTTGCAATACGAACCGGATCTGTCACTCCTTCTTCGGTATAAACCTGAACACCAATCTGCTCAGCCAAAACCTTAATCTGATCAATGGCAGCCGGACGGTACACATCGCAGGCCACCAACAAAATCTGTCGCCCTTTCTTGCTTTTCAGATATGAAGCCAGTTTAGCCGAGAATGTTGTTTTACCTGACCCCTGCAAACCTGACATCAGAATAACCGAAGGATTGGGTTTAAGATTGATTTCCACTTTGTCGCCTCCCATCAGGGATACAAGCTCATCGTGGACAATCTTAACCATCATCTGACCAGGAGAAACCGCTTTGAGAACATCCTGCCCCAGCGCTTTTTCTTTTACCGTATCGGTAAACTGTTTGGCAGTGGCGTAATTTACATCGGCATCCAACAATGCCTTACGAATCTCCTTTACCGTTTCGGCAACATTGATTTCTGTAATCCTGCCCTGCCCTTTCAACATCTTAAAAGCGCGATCCAACCTATCGCTCAGACCTTCAAACATAGCTTTTCAATTTTGTGCAAAATTAGTCATTTATTTTCATTTTTTCAAGCACTCTGAAATGAGCCCTTAAACTGATGATAATTGTCATTAAACCAAGAAAAGACAAACATTGTATTTTATCTTTGCATCATCAAAAAAAATGAAAAAAATGAAAACAACAATCATAATACTGGCAGCTTTCATAAGCACCATAAGCATGGCTCAAACCGGAAACATCCATCAGTTCAAAGTAAAAACACTTGAAGGCGAAGATTTTGATTTTGCTTCACTGAAAGGTAAAAAAATAATGATTGTAAACGTAGCCAGTAAATGCGGACTCACTCCACAATACGAAGATCTTCAAAAACTGTATGATATGTACAAAGACAAAAACTTTGTCATTATTGGATTTCCTGCCAACAATTTTTTAAATCAGGAACCCGGAACAGCAGAAGAGATAATGGAATTCTGCAGCAGGAATTACGGAGTTACATTCCCAATGATGGAAAAAATAAGCGTAAAAGGGAAGGATATGCATCCTCTGTATAAATGGCTTACAAGCAAAGATCTGAACGGCGTTCTGGAATCCGATATTCAATGGAACTTTCAGAAATATCTGATAGATGAAAACGGGAATCTGGTAAAAATGATTCCGCCCAAACAGCGGATTCTCGAACAGGTTATTTACGATTGGATTGAAGGCAAATAATAAACCTCATCCAGGATTTTATTGAAAATCAGAATAAATAAAAAAGGCTGAAATGGATTCAGCCTTTTTTATTTATTATTTGTCAGCACGCTTGCGTTCTGTATGATCGAGAATAATTTTGCGGAGGCGAAGCGCCAGAGGCGTTACTTCAAGATACTCGTCATCGGCCAGATATTCCATGGCTTCTTCGAGCGAAAAACGACGGGGAGGAGCAAGCATTACTTTCTCATCGCTGCCCGAAGCGCGCATATTACTTAGCTTTTTGGTAACAACAACATTTACCACAAGATCGTCCTGCCGGATTTGTTCACCAATAACCTGACCGGCATACACATTGTCAAAAGGTTCTATAAAGAATGAACCGCGATCCTGCAAACGATTAAGTGAATAAGCTATAGCAGTACCTGTTTCCATGGCAATCAACGCGCCATTGCGGGTTACAGGAAAATCTCCCTTCCAAGGTTCAAATCCCTTAAACCGATGTGATATTACAGCTTCGCCTTCGGTAGCTGTGAGCACAACATTACGCAAACCGAACAACCCACGTGCAGGTATCGAAAACTCAAGCCGGGTGCGATCTCCACGATTTTCAATATCAACAATATCTCCTTTCCGCTGTGTGACAATATCGATTACCTTTCCGCTGAAATCAGATTTCACATTGACAGTCATCCATTCAATCGGTTCGCATTTTTCACCATCAACTTCCTTAATGATAACCTTTGGCTGTCCTACCTGCAATTCATATCCCTCGCGACGCATCGTCTCAATCAATACACTGAGATGTAAGACGCCTCGTCCAAAAACAAGCCAGGAATCGGCCGAAGCCGTTTCCTCAACGCGAAGTGCCAGATTTTTTTCCGTTTCTTTATATAGTCTGTCGCGCACATGACGCGAGGTTACAAACTTTCCGTCTTTTCCGTAAAACGGCGAATTGTTGATGGTAAAGAGCATGGAAATGGTTGGTTCATCAACATGAATGGGCTTGAGTGGCTCAGGATTTTCAGCATCGGCAATGGTGTCGCCAATTTCAAACTCCTGAGGCCCAAAAACAGCACATATTTCACCTGCCGGAACCTCTGTCTTTATGCGCTCTTTGCCAAGACCTTCAAAAATATACAATTCCTTGATTTTTGATCTGATGATACTACCGTCTTTTTTACAAATGGCAATTTCATCACTGAATTTCAAAGAACCGCGCAGAATGCGACCTACAGCAATACGTCCGGTGTAAGTTGAATAATCAAGTGAAGTAATCATCATCTGCAGATTTCCTTCAGGAATAATCGGAGCAGGAATACGTTCAATGATCAAATCAAGCAGATAGCTCACGTCTTCGGTTTCGTTTTTCCAATCCGGACCCATCCATCCTTTTTTTGCCGAGCCATAAACAGTCGGAAAATCAAGCTGATCACTGTTTGCCCCCATCGAAAACATGAGGTCAAAAACAGCTTCCATTGCATGATCGGGATTACAGTTGGGTTTGTCAACTTTATTGATAACAACTATTGGTTTGAGATTCAAAGCAAGTGCTTTTTCCAGCACAAAGCGGGTTTGAGGCATTGGTCCTTCGAAAGCATCTACAACAAGCAAAACGCCATCGGCCATATTGAGCACGCGTTCCACTTCGCCACCAAAATCGGAGTGACCCGGAGTATCAATAATATTAATTTTAAACCCCTTATAACGAACTGAAACATTTTTTGCCAGAATGGTTATCCCTCTCTCACGCTCAAGATCATTACTGTCGAGAATCAACTCGCCCATGTCCTGATTATCCCGGAATAATTTTACCTGATGTAGCAATCGGTCAACCAGTGTGGTTTTTCCGTGGTCAACATGCGCAATAATCGCAATATTTCTGATTTTTACTTTGTCGTGCATCCTTTTTTGAAATAAGGGCGCAAAGGTACGATTAATTTTCGCAGCAATAAAGTTAAATCAGTAAATTAAGAACTTATGTTCAATTATGGCCAATATTCCTCAAATCGGAGCCTGATGCAGACTGGAAAATCTCAAGATCGAAATAACGTGTTGCCGCCAGAATATGATCGAAAATATCAGCCATCACTGCTTCGTATTTAGCCCATTCCTTTTCGAAAGTAAATGCATACACTTCAACCGGAATTCCGTTATCGGCAGGGGGCAACTGTCTGACCATAGTAATTTCATCATGATTGATAAACGGCAATTTTTTCAGGTATTCCAGTAAATATGCCCGATAGATCCCAATATTGGTTTGCTGGCGGAAATTTACAATAGTTGCTGAATCACATAAAACACCTTTATTGTATTCAGCCAGCTCCTTCTGCTTGACATCAATGTAATCATGAATGAGTTCGATCTTACGGTATTTTTCTAATTCTTCCTGCGTAACAAAATGAACACTGCTTACATGAATATTCACCGAACGTTTAATCCGTCGGCCAGGGCTTTCCTGCATTCCACGCCAGTTTTGAAAAGAATCGGTCAGCATTCCATACGTAGGCACATACGTAAATGTATTGTCAAAATTCTTGACTTTGACGCTCGACAACGTAATCTCAACCACATCGCCATCGGCTTTGTATTTATCAACGGTTATCCAATCACCCAGCATAATCATGTCGTTTGAAGACAACTGCACGGAGGCAACAAAACCAAGAATGGTGTCTTTAAAAACCAGCAACAGGACGGCAGAAATAGCACCCAATCCGCCCAGCAAAAACCCCGGTGTCTCACTTAGCAAGATGGATAAAACAAGAATAGATGCAATAAAACCACCAACGATTTTCACTACCTGCAAATAGCCCTTCACGGGTTTAAAACGCGACTTCTCTGTATTGAGATACTTTTCATAAAAACTATCGAGTAGCGCATAACCCGATGTCAATACAAAAAATATCAAAACGATTTCAGATAATTTTCTAACCGTTACCACCCATCCCGGATAATGCGGAATGGCAAACGGAATCAGCTGATACAATAGTATCATTGGTATTACATAACTGATTCGTCGAAGGAATTTGCGGCTGACAAAAATATCATCATAAATGCCTGGAGTGCGCTTTACAATTGACCGGATAATTCTGAAGAGAATAAACTTGCCGATAAAATAAAACAACAAGGCAAGAATACTCAAAACCAACAGCAATGCTATGGTTGTTAATGCTTCAATCGGGAGCCAGTCAATATTAATTAAGGCCATCTGCTGTGATGTCCATACAAATAAATCAGCAAATGCAGTAAAATCTTTCATTATTCATCCTCCATAAACATAGGATCCCAAGGTGGTAACATGATGGCTTTCTGTTTCAGAATTTCCTGAATTTTTGCAGGTACATACTTTTTATTAACCACTAGGCGGAACATATATTCATTGAACCATTCATCAGTCATAATCAAATGCCCCCCATCAAATCCAACGGCACCCCATGAATTCTCGATCAGCCATTTCACGGGCTTTTCCGATGCATCGACATCAACACCAACCAAGGTCATTCCATGTGTGCTTCCACTTTCAAAAGTCTGAATCCGTTGTTTTTTGTCCATCGAAAAATCAATGCCATACAGACTTTCGTAATCAAAATTCTTCGTGTCAAGCGTACTTGAATTCCGGTCATATTGTTTACCAACATCGCACGAAAAATACATGGGTTCATTGTTTTTTATACTTTCGATGGCCATTAGCTTGATCTCAGCTGCAGGAATATTGATGTATTTCCAGTTGATACCTTCCTGAACATTGCGGTCATACTGTATTTCATACAACTTGTAATACTCACGCGAAGGATCGTCCATGAACATAATATAATCAGAAGCATTGAATGTGATAGCATCCTGATAGAAAGATAAAGGAGTATATTCCTTGTAATCACCGGCAACTTTATTCTTGTCAATAAAACGATATTTGAACGATGTCGGGGGTTCGCCAAGATTATACGCAAGCACTTTGTAAACATCGGAAAGCATTTTCACTTTCATCAGCTGCAGTTCCGCCATTGACTTTTTGGCGCTGAAAGCGGCGCGCAATGTCAGTGCATCCTGACGCAGCAAGGTCGTCAAAACCGATGACATGTAGCGGGTATCGTTGCTGCTTTTTGTCTCAGGCATAATTTCGGCAGGCACCAAACCATACTTATTTACCAGATTTGCAAATCCTCCCCAAACACCGCCATCGCCCATGGCATTTTTCAACAGCCATTCCACACGGCGATCATCAAGCGGTTTATCAGCAGTTTCAAGAATGCCTTCAAGAAAAAGATTGGCTTTTTCAAGCTGATCGTAGAAAAAAAGATAATTCTGCGAGAACTCAAAATCAGCCAGATTAAATTTACTGATGACCTGCGGCCTGTACACATTCAGACTGGCAAAAAGCCAACAACGGCCTGAACTCTTCTGATCGGTAATACCAGCCGATTTCACTCTGTACTTGAAATATGCATCGGGTTTTACGCAATTGGCAGCATTTACTGTCAACGACTTCAGATCATTACTCATCAATGCATTAATAGCCGCCTTATCCGGTTCCGACGCCTTATAATTCTCCTGCAGTTTTTTTAAAACTTCCGGCGAAATATTCTGTGCTGACAACAAAAATGGCAACAGCAGCAAAACGAGTGAAAACAAAATATGTTTCATTGTTCAAGTATTTTTTGCGAAAATAAAAAGAAAATCATCATTACAAAAAAGAATGACCTGATTTTGACAAATAAAAACCAGAGTCCATCATCAAACAGACTCTGGCTAAAACCTATTAAAAACTTAAACGCGTCTTCTCCTTTTTTTGCGCGAAACAATCCGGGGCTCTTCAACAAATTCCTTTTCGTTCATATATACCGTTTTCCACATTTCATATTCACTGTACGAAATCTGTTTTTCAGCCAGAGCGCGCTCAAGTTTGTTTAACTTGTCTGTCTTCTTCTTTGTTGTTTCTTTTGTTTTCATGTAAACCTCTTTTCAATTTGGGGATTCAAATCCTATAATGTTAAATATCAAAGCAATTATCATGACAAAAATATATGTTTTTTTATATATCCAATTTTCTTTATATGTTTTTTAAAACTTCTAAAACATTCATATGCGTACAATGCAATATCGATGATAAACAAAAACATAGATGTATATACACATTCAACAAACCAACAAAAGAATTTTATCATATTAATAATTTTTGATTCAGTTGTCAGCTTTACAGATACCAAGGGTTCATTATTAAATGCAAAACCCAACATTAAGTAACTGTCTAAATTTTATTTTCTAATTCTATTAAGCATAAGCTTAATCATTGATAACTGAATCATAGCCTCACTTGTAGAAGGATGGTATTCAAAATCCTTGCTTAGTCGTCGATAGC
>Ga0116152_10004383_pt1 | contig 11169 bp, 10 predicted proteins | sample AD_UKC119_MetaG_FD_89894 | JGI IMG/M metagenome (GOLD analysis project Ga0116152, IMG submission 89894) | Active sludge microbial communities of municipal wastewater-treating anaerobic digesters from Hong Kong - AD_UKC119_MetaG | ecosystem: Engineered > Bioreactor > Anaerobic > Digestate...
AATTCCCCTACCTGAAAAACACTGTCATAACCAAGAATGGTATATTGAAATGCAACAGCCAGTACCTGATCATCATTGAGGGTCGAATTGAGTGAAATGAAGCCAAGTTTTGAGTTGTAGGTGTATTCGGTAGGCGACAGTAGCCGGGCGTTTTCAATTTTTTCATAATCGGTGCCTGCAACAAGTCCGGTGCTGTTCATGTATGAATTAACACTGTTGATGTCACGTACCTGATTGACGTCGATAATGTCAAACATACCGTTTGACTCATTGTCAGGGAATTCTGCATCTGGATTCATGCTGAGCGGAACCACGGGATTGTATGGAGTTTGTTCGCCAAGATCCATGAGCGCAACAATGTTACGGTTTTCCTGAGTTGCTGCACCGATGTTGGTTACCCAGACTTCAATTTTTGTAATATTGATTGGTGAGCCAACAATGGGAAGGTTTTCAAGCCATTGGTTGTAGTTGTTTCTGAAATAATGGCCTATCAGGAAGTGCTTTTTTTCCTCGTATTCGTCGCAATAGAGTTCAAATTCGCTGGTTTGTGCTCCACCTGAAACTGTAATGTTTGAAGTCTGGCTTTTTTGTTGCGAAATAACCGAAGTTACGGTAACCTTACCAAACTGCAGTTTCGATTTGATACCAAAAAGACTCTGGCTTCCGTTGATGAGGGTTGTATTGAGTGGCAGGGTAACGTCTCCTGCTTCGATGCTTTTAATGATTTCATCTTCCTTGCCTTCGTACTGAAGTTTCATTTTATTTTCGAATTCAAAGGAAGATTCTGTATTGTATTTAACTCCAAAATCGACTTTGTCGCCGATTTTGGCCTGAACATTCATCTGAATTTTTTCCTGAAAGTCGAAATTGGCTGTACGTCTTTGTTTAACGTTGAGAGCAGGGTCATCACGCCGGTTTGCATTTACTCCGAAAATGAGTTCAACAGTTCCCGACGGACGTATGTCGATGGTGTTTGAACCAAAAATGCTTTCGCCACCCATGCCTGGAATATTGATGGAAATGCCGCCTGCTCCATTTCTTTTTCCTGAGGCCATTGCCCTATCATGCCAGTAATCTCTGATGGCTTTGTCGAAGTCGTATTTGAAATATTCATCCTGATCCATTCTGAAAGAGGGCCTGTAATCAATGCTTCCAATCTGACGTTTGAAAATGTATTCATTTTTCTCAGGGTCAAATTCTACGGTATCTTTTATATTTTTCGGATCGTTGAGAAAAAGCGGGTGATTGTTGTCCTGAGTTGAATAAAAAGGATCATCCTGAAAAGGATAGGCCAGTGAGTCGGAGTCAGCAGGCATAGTAATGACCTGCCGGGGTTCGAAACTGATTTTTCTTTTTTGTGGTGCAGGCGTAAACATCTGCACTGCAACCAGAGCAATCGTTGTGACAACAGGAAAATATACAAGACCTTTCACCTATTCCTTCTTGTTTGTTCTACAAATATTTCAATGCCAGACGAATAACATCTTCTACTGAAGTCAGGTCGCCGGACTTTAATGCCTGATCTACAGCTTTTTCAGCGGCCTGACGTGCAAAGCCAAGCTGAGCCAATGCAGATAACGCTTCTTGTCGTATTGTATTGTGCTGTGGCGAAATATTTTCTGAAATATATGCGCCTTTGTCTATTTTTCCGCGTAAATCGACAATGATTCTTTCTGCTGTTTTCTGTCCGATTCCTTTCACTTTTTGAAGCAGGGCCACGTTGTTGCTACTCACAGCTTCAACCACTCCGGAAGGATTCATGGCCGAAAGAATAACCCTGGCCGTATTGGCTCCAACACCCGAAACACCCAGCAGCAATCTGAAAACAACCCGTTCTTCTTCTGAATGAAATCCAAAAAGAAATTGTCCGTCTTCGCGAAAAATGTGATGTGTGAGAAGTTTTACATTTTGCTGACCTTGAATTTTTTCATAGGTGTTAAGCGAAATACTCACAAAATATCCGATTCCGTTGCAATTAATAACAACGTATGCAGGGTTTATTTCAGCAACTTTGCCTTCGAGAAAATGAATCATATTATTTTTTAACCTTATTGATTGCAAATTCCAGAGCTTGTTCAATGACAGCGGCGGGTGGATCGGGCAAAAAGCCGCCATCTGACATTGATTTCACGAGATTTCGCGAATATTCAATGTCTTTTTTTGCCCATTGATAAGCTTCTTCGTGCGAAAGAGGTTTTCGTGCAACACCGTCTTTGATGGCCTGCATGGCAACATCGGCTGCCTCGAATGGAAAAACATCGGCTTCATCCATGGTTGGTACAATGTTTTCGGGGTCGATGCCGCGTTTTTCGGCATAACCGGCCAGCGAATGGGCTGCTGCAATGGCCATGTTGTCAGTGATTTTACGGGCTCTGACCATCAATGCTCCTTTCAGAATTCCCGGAAAACCGATGGAATTGTTGACCTGGTTTGGAAAATCACCGCGACCTGTAGCAACAATAAAAGCTCCCGCTTCTTTGGCTGCATAGGGATATATTTCAGGCACCGGATTGGCACATACAAAAACAATGGATTTTGGCGCCATTCGTCTGATCCAGTCTTGTTTAATGGTTTCGGGCCCCGGCGTTGAAAGAGATATAAGCACATCGGCACCGTTCATTGCTTCTTCCAAGGTGGAGGTGCATTGCGGATTGGTGCTGCAACACAATTCCCATTTGCGGTAAAAACGGGTGTCGGACTCAATATCCTTTCGGGTTTTATTTAAAGAACCTTTGCTGTCAAAAATGATGATATTGGCGGGATTGGCTCCGTCGGTGATAAGCAGCCGTGCAATGGTGGTATTGGATGCTCCGGCACCGAAAAGAACAAAGCGGGCATCACTCATTTTTTTTCCGGCCAGTTTCAGCGCATTTATTACTCCGGCCAGCGTTACACTGGCTGTGCCCTGTGCATCGTCGTGCCATACTGGTATATCGCATTCTTCACGAAGGACATCCAATACTTTAAAACAATTCGGTTGACTGATGTCTTCGAGGTTTACAGCTCCAAAACTGTGCTGTACCATTTTAACAAATTCAATGATTTTGTCAGGATCGTTTTTTCCGTCTTTTCCCTTGCTGTCAACGCACAGTGCAACCCCATCAACTCCGCCCAGATATTTCATCAGATAGGCCTTTCCTTCCATCACGCCAAGCCCACCGGATGGAGTTACATCGCCATCGCCCAGAACCCGTGTACTGTCGCTGATAACGGCAACCAGATTGCCGCGGTTTGAAAGTTCAAACGAGAGATCATTGTTGTCGCGTATGCCGGTTGAAACCGACGAAACACCCGGAGTGTACCATACATTAAACCAGTTGAAGCCGGGCACAGGGGCTTTCGGAACGGTCTGGATTTTTCCTCCGTAATGACGATGAGAGAGTTCGGATAGTTTTTTTAGAAATATTGTTTGAGCTTCGGCAATTTGTCCGGGAGTGAATTCCGCAGGCATCAGGCTTTTCAGATTTTCCAGTTTGAGCGTGGACGTGTCCATCTTTTGTCTTTTTTAATTAAAGGAACAAAAGTAATCAAAACTGAATAAATGGAGATAAAATATTAACAGACTGATTTACAGAAACCTGTTTTTAAAAAGGCAGGCATCGCCATAGCTGAGAAATCGCATTTGATTTTGAATGGCAAATTCGTAGGCCTTTTGCCATTGCTCTGAGGCAAAGGCATCGACCAGCATGAGCAAGGTGCTTTGTGGCTGGTGGAAATTGGTGATAAGATAATCAGCCGTTTTTACAGGTTTTCCCTTGGTGATAAACAGGGATGTGTTTCCGAAAAGTCCTGTGTTTTTTCCTGCATTTAATTGTTTCAAAATGCTGAAAGCTTCGTTTCGGGACAGGGTGTTGCCGCTGTTCCATTTATCCCATTGTGCAATATTGAATTCCGCAGAGGCAGTGCTTTCTCCGGATTTTATTTTTTCTGCAAAAATATACAGACTTTCAAGTGCCCGCAGAGTGGTGGTGCCTACTACTATCCAAGGTCTGTCTGCATTTTCGGTTAGTTGATTTAGTTGTTCTGATGAAACAAAAAATGGTTCGGTGTGCATTTCATGATCGGCGATATTTCCTTTAACCGGTCTGAATGTGCCAAGTCCTACATGCAGTGTCAGTGCAATCTGCATGATGCCATTTTGGTTGAGTTCATTCAGTTGTTCTGTTGTGAAATGCAGTCCGGCAGTCGGAGCGGCAACAGATCCTTCGTTTCGCGCAAACACGGTTTGATAGCGGTCGCGGTCTTCTATAACCGTATCTCTGCGAATATAGGGTGGAAGCGGGACGCGCGCCAGAAGCGACAATACTTCAGAAAATTCAATATCGGCGTTCCAGCTGAACAATACTGTATTGTCTGATGTACGGCTTGCAGTCAGGATCCCTGTTGTGTTGCCTGTTAGCTGAAATCCGATGGAGAGATCGCCGCTTTTCCATTTGGCTGCATTGCCAATCAGTACGTTCCAACTGCATGATTGTTTTGATGAGAGTGCCAGCTGGTAATCTGTGTTTTTTTCGGGCTGCAGCAGAAAAATTTCAATTCGTGCACCAGTGCTTTTATTGAAAATAAGCCGTGCAGGAATGACTTTTGTTTCATTGAAAATGAGAAGTGCGTTTTTTGGGATATGGTGTTTCAATTCATTGAATCCAACAATCGAAAACGGTTGCTGATGCGCCAGAAGTATTTTTGAGCCACCTCGTTTTTCGGGGGGAAATTGAGCGATGTTTTCTTCAGGTAAATGATAATTGTAATCCCTGATGTCGAGTTCCGGAAAATTCATGCTTTGTCTTGTGTGCCGCATTGAATGCGGTTTTTTGATGGTATGGGCTTAGTCGGTTTCCTTTGGTGCAAAAATTTCAGGAAGTTCGATATCGTCTTTGATGATATATGCTTCGGGCCATTGTTCTTTTATGCGTTGTTTGAATGCTTCAGCATCGAGTTTGTTTCTGAAGTTGCCAACTCTGACTTTATAATAAGGTTCCTGAAACACAACATAGGCCTTTATTTCGGGAAAGCGGGCCATAAATTTGCCTTTTTCGCCAAAGGCCTTGTTTTTTGAGTAATTGCCGGATTCAAAATAGATCTGAATTCTGTAACCGGGAAATCCTTTTACATTTTCATTGAACGAAATGTGTTTGGCTACAAGTGTTTCTACGCCTTTATCTCCGAGAATATTAACCCGGCCTTGTGCACTGGCAAAAGCTGTGCATGACATTGTTATTAAAATAAAAATCAGGAAACGCATGTTTTGATTTTTTGCAAAGTTAGTATTTTTTTATGCATGCGCTATCATAAACCATACCGGTTCAAAATTTCATTTTCAATTGTTCATTCAATCTGAAACTCTTGCGGTGGTATGGCGTAATGCCATGTAATGCTATGGCTTTTTTGTGTCCGGGCGATGGATATCCTTTGTTTTCGTTCCATGAATATTGTGGAAATTCTTTATGCAGTTGCTCCATGAATTCGTCGCGGTGCGTTTTCGCAAGAATACTTGCAGCGGCAATACTCATGTATTTCCCATCGCCTTTCACAATGGTTGTATGCGGAATTTTTTTAAATGGTTTGAATCTGTTGCCGTCAACAATAATATGTGCAGGTTTTGTCTTTAGTTTACTCAAAGCCAGATGCATGGCCATAATGGAAGCATTGAGAATATTTATTTTATCAATTTCCACATGATCGACAAATGCTACAGCCCAGTCAAGTGCTTGTTCTTCGATGATTTCTCTGAGCAGATTGCGTTCTTTTTCATTCAGTTTTTTTGAATCATCGAGCAAAGGATGAAAAAAATTTTGCGGTAATATTACGGCTGCTGCTGTTACCGGTCCAGCCAGACATCCGCGCCCGGCTTCGTCGCAACCAGCCTCGGAAGCCGATTCTGAAAAATGATGTAGCAAGGCCGCCATGTCGTTTATTTGTAATTCAGAAGATAATAATACAATACAGGGAATGCAAAAGGCATGAGCCAGAGTATGATGAAGCTGGCTTTCCGTCGGGTGTTGTACATCAGACGAGTCCAGTAAAATACAGTTGCCAGACCGTAAATTGAAAATAAAATATAAGTATTGAATAGTGATGAAATCATGGCGGGAGCAAGTGCAATCAATGAAAACAAAATGGCGGAATAGCTTCTTCGAACTGAAATTTTCGATTCACTCATTCTTGAATGAGCAAACAATGAAAGAATAATCAAAAGAGCCGGACATCCGTAGAAAGTAAGTGGGAATGCAAATTTCAGCATTTCTTCTTCGAGCATGAACGCGTCAGAATTGCCAAAAATAATATTGGTTTTATCGAACACGAAATACCAAAGAAAAAGGAAAAATCCAGGAATCAGAAATCCGGTTATCCATACAATTGTGCTACGGAATGAAATGTTCTGGCTGATAATCATTGTTATTATTCCGGCAAGAAAAAACAGCAGGGCAAAGGCGCCGTTGAGAAGTAGTAAGCCGCCGAAAACGCCTGCTGTTAAAGTTTTTCGAAGTACAGCTCTTGAATTGTTGCCGGGTAATAACTGAAACAGAATAAACAGAAAAGTGGTCCAGTAAACAGATACCATGAGTCCCATTGCCCAGTCAGTAATCGTAAAATGAATGACCGGCAGAATAAAAAACACCATATAGTCTTTTTTTGGCAATTCGAGATTTCGGATGGAAATCAGCCAAAAAAGAATTGTTGATACAGCAATGAATATAACCCGGAGAATGATAATCCAACTGAAATTGAGATCCAGTGTGGTTTCTGTGATGCCACCAAGCCATGGATGCAGCCGGATGATGGTAGTGGCCTCGCCTCTTTGGAGCATTAGAAAAAGAGTTGCAAGCCAAAACAGGATGAAAATAAATTTCAGCTGCGAATTGATGGTACGTTCGGCATTAAGTGTTTTCATATTGCATCAGATCGAGTCCGATATCGCTGCGGTTTGTTTTTCCTTCAAAATGTACTTTTTCTGCCAGTGTGTAAGCCGAGTTGCGTGCTTCGCTGATGGTGTTTCCAGTGCCGACAACAGCCAATACTCGCCCCCCGGATGTTGTAATTTGATTGTTGCTTTGTGTTGTTCCTGCATGAAAAATCAAATGATTGCCTTCGGGAAGTGAAATGGTTTTGCCTTTTTGGTAACTGCCCGGATAGCCTTCCGATGCAAGTACAATGGATAATGTGGTCTGTGGTAATGTTTCTGTTTTTACATCAGTCAAAGTGCCTGTTGCTGCGGCTTTCAGCATGTCTGCAAAAGATCCGCCGATGCGCGGCATCACAACCTGGGTCTCGGGATCGCCCATGCGTACATTGTATTCAATCACATATGGGTCGCCTTTTACATTCATCAGTCCGAAGAAAATAAATCCGCAATAATCAATCTCGTCTTTCTGTAATCCGCTGATGGTGGGCTCTACAATGCGTGTTACCACTTTATGCATGAATTCTTCCGTGGCAAAAGGCACTGGAGAAACTGTTCCCATGCCGCCTGTATTGGGGCCTGTGTTGCCATCGCCGATGCGCTTGTAATCTTTGGCGCCAGGCAACAATACATAGTTTTTCCCATCCGTCAAGGCAAAAACCGACATTTCAATTCCTTCTAAAAATTGTTCTATGACTAATGTTTTTCCGGCTTCGCCAAAAATATTGTCTTCGAAAACGGATGCAATGTGTTTTACGGCTTCATCGGCTGATTCGGTAATTACAACGCCTTTTCCGGCGGCAAGTCCATCGGCTTTCATAACATAGGGGCCGCTGTGGCTGCGGATATACGATTGTGCTTCGGCTTTCTTCTCAGCAGTGAAAGTAGCGTATGCCGCTGTGGGTATGCCATGACGCATCATGAATTGTTTTGCAAAATCCTTGCTGCCTTCGAGCATGGCTCCTTGAGCCGAAGGCCCGATAATCATGAGTTTACTGAAGCGCGGATCTTTTTTCAGTAAATCGGTAAACCCGTTTACCAGCGGCTCTTCGGGACCAACCAACACCATGTCGATGGAGAGGGAAATGATGTATTCCTGCAGCTTTTCAAAGTCATTGTATGAGCAGGGGAGATTGGTGCCGCAAGAGACTGTGCCCGCATTTCCGGGTGCAATGAAAATATTTTCCTTTCCGATATCGCGTGCCAGTCGCCATGCCAGCGCATGCTCACGTCCGCCCGAACCTGTGATGAGAATTTTCATAAATCAACTTTGCTGCAAAGGTAATGAATAATGAACAAGGAACAAGGATGTAAGAAGTTAGAAGTGATGCCGATGAATATTTAATTAGGAGAAAGGATGAGGGAATAATAATGAAATTGTATTAATTATTGTAAATGGGAGATATTTATTCCTTATTGTTTTCCATATTCTTTTTGGCAGTTTCAACGGATTTTACGAGTATTGAGATTATTTCATTTGCTTCCTTAAGCAGGCTGCTGAATAGATCGTTCTGGTCTGTAATGTCAGATAGATTGATGATTTTTAAACAAACATAGGACTCTCTGGCCTCTTTAAGACTTATTTTTACTTTATGGATAAAGTCTTTTCTCGATTCTGCACTTTGAGCTTCACCATAGTTTAAAGCGACAGAAACGCCCGCTCTCGTTAGTTGTTTGGCAATAACATCAGCAGCATAAGTTTTAGGAAGCAAGTTGCATAGTTTTAGGACAGTTGCACTATAAACAGCTAGTCTATCCTCTAAATTAAAAACCCTTTTCATTTCTGCAGTTGAAAATTTTATTATAGTATCACCTGAAATATTCAACAAGTCGAATCTTCCTTCACATTTCCTTGTCCCTCTTGATCCGTCAGAATGCACAGATTGTTCAGAGTTCATTAATCAAGAATTCCTTCTGCCTTCTGCCTTCCTTGCCTGCCTGTTGCAGACAGGTTCCTTGTTCAGAGTTCTACTCTCCCATATTGAACTTCACAATCAGATGAAAGAAAAACGTTTCATTATCTATAATGGTGAAAGCAAAATCGAGCGGCATGCCAGCTTTGCGGCGGATTTCAAGTAATCCGAGTCCGCTGCTGCCGTTTGAAATATCGGCGATGGTCGGTTTTTCGGCTTCGGCCTGCCTCACATTGTCTTTCATGCTGCCGCCTGCTTTGCGGTTGGCTTCGCGGATGCGTTTTTCAACCACTGTACGCCTTGTGATACTAACGGCATTTCCGCAGTCTATCTTGAACCCTTGCCGGGTGCGTGTTGCCAGAAAAACAGCCGGGTATAAGGGATATTCATTGTGCATGGAAACATTTTGCAGAATTTCGCTTGCAGCAAGCAAAATGCGTTTTCGGATGCGGGTTTCCTGCTCTCCGAACAACCCCTCCATATTGTCAAGAATCCGGTCTGATTTTTTTTCGGAAATAGTTCCTTTAAATTGCGAAAGCACGTCGGAAGAATTGATATTTTCCTTGATGAAATCGTCAATGTTGAATTTTGAGCCTGGTTTCATAGAAGGGCATTTTGTTGTCGCGTTCTTTTTTTGTGGCTGGATGACTTTGTAGCTTTAGAATGAATTCATCCTTTCCAAAGGTATAAATATTTTTATTATTTCTGGTACTAATTTTCCGGAATTTGAAAAATGACAATGGAACTGCCGGCTTTGTGCATCGCACAACGCAAAGCTTAATGCTTCAAAATTTAATGCTTAAAAATTCGTGATTCTAAATATTCTTTAAGCCTTAAGCCATAAGCCCGGGCGTTGTGCCCTGTGCTTTGTGCTGCCGCCCTTGTCACCCTGTTACCCTGTAACATCTAACGATAATTACTAAAAAAGGTTGAAATATGGAAACAAAAATTCCAAAATACAACGTTATTTATTACCTTTGTAAAATACAAGTAGTTACTACCAGAAAATGAATCCATGATTACACGGTTTTTATATCCAGAGCTAACCTGGTCCATGAAAAAGTTTCCGGCCGTCTGCATCACGGGACCACGCCAATGTGGAAAGACAACGCTTGCAAAACAATTGTGTTCTGCCACTGCCAAAGATTTCATCTATCTCGATCTTGAGAAATATGAAGATCTGATGCGCATTAAAGATGCAGGCCTTTTTTTTCGTGATAACAGGGACAAACTTATTGTTTTGGACGAAATTCAACGAAAACCTGAGCTTTTTGCTGAAATCAGAGCCGAAATTGATTCATTCAAACGCTCCGGCCGCTTTCTGATTCTTGGATCGGCCAGCCCCGATATTATTAAAAACACATCTGAAACACTTGCTGGCAGAGTCCGCTATATCCATTTGCATCCTTTCATTCTGAGCGAATTGAATAATCCTGCGTTGTGGAAGGATTTGATGTTTTGGGGCGGATTTCCCGATGTTGTGCTCGATAATGATGAGAGATTCAGAAAGGAATGGCTCGATAATTTTATTTACACCTATCTCGAACGCGATTTGCCTATGCTCGGTCTGAAAGCTGATCCTGTGCAAATTCGCCGATTGTGGGAAATGCTTGCGTGGCAGGCCGGAAGCCTTCTTAATTCCTCAAATCTTGGCCGCTCTCTCGGCGTTTCACACCATACTGTAAATAATTACCTCGATTATCTTGAAGGGGCTTTTATGATTCATCGCATTGAACCTTTCGATGCCAATATCGGCAAAAGAATCGTGAAGTCTAAAAAAATCTTTATTGCTGATACAGGACTTTTACACCGCTTGTTACGTCTTAGTTCCTATGATCAGCTTATGGGTAATGCGATGGCAGGTCATTCCTGGGAAAACTTTGTATTAAATCAGCTGCTGCCGCTATTAAAAAACGACTGGAATATTTGGTTCTACCGCACACAAACCGGTGTTGAAACCGATCTTGTTCTTGGGAAAGGATCGAAACCCATGGTTAGCATTGAAATAAAATTTTCTTCGTCTCCCGCAATGACACGCGGCTTTGCAACAGCGATTGCAGATCTTGGCACTCTGAAGAATTTTATCATTATCCCTGAAGGCGAAAAATTCAGGGTACGGGAAGATGTTTTTGTCTATGGCCTTCGACAGTTTCTTTCCGAATTGCCTTTTTAAAGTCATGTGTTAAGCGTTATAAAGTAACGACTGTAGCTGTTTTTCAATGCAATATTTTTTATGATCATCCTTAACAATGCCAGTAATCGACTAGTGTTGTCTAACATTCCATAGTTCGAAGTACTGCCCTGCAGTATAAAATCCACGAAGAACATGGAATAGTTGGATAGAGATCTCTGCAA